>JABLTR010056096.1_pt1 | contig 102373 bp, 83 predicted proteins | sample 7160071 | NCBI WGS metagenome assembly JABLTR01 (sample SAMN14651230, study PRJNA627086) | human gut metagenome | isolation source: feces | host: Homo sapiens
GAAAAAGTGCTGCCCATGCTCCCCGGCGGCGGCACGATCGAAGACATCATCATGGAATGAGGTGAGCTGCATGGAACAGACACAAAACCCCAATAACCAGCGCCGGGTCATCAGCCTGCTGGTGGATAACAGCAACGGTGTTCTGGCCCGCGTGGCCAGCCTGTTCTGCCGCCGCGGCTTCAACATCGACAGTCTGACGGTTTCGGCCACCAACGACCCCTCCATCAGCCGTATCACGGTCACGCTGCGCGGCAGCGAGCAGGCCCTCAGCCAGCTGATCTTGCAGACCGAGCGACTGGAAGTCACCCGTCAGGTCTTTGAGCTGGACCCCGAAAAGAGCCTGCAGCGCGAGCTGTTGCTTTTAAAGGTGGCTTGCGACAACCACAGCCGCGCCGAGCTGCGGGAAATTTCCAGCATCTACAAGGCCAAGATCATCGATCTGTCGCCGGACAGCATGGTCTTTGAGCTGACCGGCAAGCCCGATAAGATCGACGCGTTCCTGACCATGTTCAATGGCTACGAGATCTTGGAGCTCTGCCGTACCGGCGTAACCGCGCTGGAGCGCGGCGGCAAACACCAGCACATGCAAAAGCCCGCACAGGAAGTGCGGGATGCGCAGTTGCCCCTGCCGGGCACCCATTGCCCGCAGAAATAGCAAAAAGGTTGAAGGCAACACCGCACAATTCCCGCCTAACGGCTTAAGCACCGCTCCGGCGGATCTCCGCGCTAAGAGCCGCCGCAAGCGGCGGTTGCGCTCCGAAGCGCCTCGCTGCGGCTCGGTGTGCGGCACGGCATCTGCGTTGCCAAAATGCTCGATAATACACAAAGTATTATCTGCGCTTTTGGCTTAGTAGCTGCCGCACCTCGCTCGCCGTATCGGCACTTAGAATTATGCGGTATTGCCCTAAAAATCTTCTGTCGATGCCGCAATAAACCTAACAATCAAAAACAAAACTTCAAAAATCCTGTGCTTCCGCATGAATCGTAGAAAAACACTTGCGTTTCTTGTGCAGTCTGCTATAATAACAACATCATCCGGAAGATGAGCGGGACAAAGGGGTCGCGTACTTACCAAAGTATGCGGCCCCTTTTCCTATAGCACAAAGGCGTGCAGTACCTGTCACAGGGCTGCACGCCTTTCTGTTTTGGATGAAAGAGGGCATATTAGAAAACGGAAAGAGAGGGTCACACAATGAAAAAGCGTACTCGAGTTTTAGCACTTACCGTGGCAGCCGCCATGTCAGCAAGTCTGTTGGCAGGCTGTGGCTCCAGCGCCCAGCAGGGCGAAGCGGCCGCTTCCAGTGAGGCCCCGGCCAGCACCACTGCCGCAGCGGATGGCGAGGAAGACAACATCATTCGTGTGGGTGCTGTCTGCGCCATGACCGGCGGCTCCGCCATTTACGGCGAGGGCGCACAGAACGCCATTGATATGGCCGTCGAGGAGATCAACGCCGGGGACTCCGGCTATAAGATCGAGATCGTCAACGGCGGCAAGGTCGCAGACGATGCCAAGGACGCCAAGCAGGCCATGAACGCCTACAACAAGGTCATGGCGGACTCTCCGGAGGCCATCGTTGGCAGCTTCTTCTCCTCGGTCACACTGCCCATGGCAGAGCAGGCCTCCAAGGACGGCATGCTGCTGCTGGCGACCGGCGCAACCAACGCCGATGTTACCCTAAAGGGCGACACGATCTTCCGCAACTGCTTCATTGACCCGTATCAGGGCAGGATGGCAGCGCTTTTCGCCAAGGACAAGGGCTTTACCAAGGCTGCGGTCATCTACGCCAAGGACGATGACTACTCCAACGGTCTGAAGGATGCCTTTATTGAAAACTGCGAGGCCAACGGCATCGAGGTCACCTACACCGGCGAGTGCATGTCCACCGACACCGATTACTCCTCGCAGGCAGCGCAGGCCGTGGCCAGCGGCGCAGAGCTTTTGTATTATCCCTGCTTCCTTGACACCGTTCCGCTGCTGGTCGGTGCAGCCCGCAATGCAGGCTTTACCGGCGCGATCATGGGCGGCGATGCCTGGGATGGCTCCGACACGACCGGCCTGAGCACCCAGTTCGATGACTGCTACTTTACGAACCACTACTCCAGCGAGGATACAGCCCCGGCTGTCCAGAACTTCGTGCAGAAGTACACCGAAAAGTACGGCACCGAGAGCCTGAACGCCTGTGCAGCGCTGTATTATGACGCTATGTACATGCTGGTGCAGGCCGCTGAGAATGCAGGCGGCACCGATACGGCCAGCCTTGTCAAGGGCATGACCGGCATGAGCTTCACCGGCGTCGGCGGCGACATCACGCTGGACGAGAACGGCGACGCGATCAAGAGCATTGCCATCAACACCTTCGTGGACGGCGCGGTCAAGTGGACGGAAACGCTCGGCGCTGACGGCAAGGTCGTTTCCAAGGCTGAATAACAAGTAAAGTCCAAAGACGGATGGGAGATGTACACGGTGGTGCTGCAACCCGCAAGGAACGCCTGCCGTGTACATTCCTTTTTTTGAAACACCGTAGGAAAGGGGAATGGACCACAAATGAGCTTCTCATTGTTTTTCCAAAGCCTGATCAATGGATTGAATCAGGGCGCGATCTACGCACTGATCGCCCTTGGCTACACAATGGTCTATGGCATCATCCGCATGATCAACTTCGCGCATGGTGATTTTATCATGATCGGCGCATACACGCTGTTCTACACGATCCCGCTGATGGTCAACGCGGGTATGCCCGCTTGGTTGGCGGTCATCCTCGCCATTGCGGTCTGTGCCGTGGTCGGCGTGCTGGTCGAGATCCTCGCCTACCGCCCGGTGCGCAAGGCAGGCTCCATGTCCGCGCTGATCACGGCGCTGGCGATGAGCATCTTCCTTGAAAACCTCGCAATGGTACTCTTTGGCGCAAAGCCCCACAACGTGCAGGCCATCTTCAGCCTGCCCACCATCACGGTCGGCAGCGTGGCGCTGCCGCTGAATGTACTGCTGACAATCGCCATCGGGTTGGGCATCATGATCGCGCTGCAGCTGTTCGTCAAGAAAACCAAGCTCGGCAAAGCGATGCGCGCCGTGCCGCAGGATAAGGATGCGTCAACTTTGGTAGGCATCAATGTCAACAAAATTATCACCACGACCTTCGCCATCGGTTCGGGGCTGGCGGCGGTGGCGGCGCTGATGTACTGCGCCACCTATCCCCGCGTCACGAACGACATGGGCTCGATGATGGGCATGAAGGCCTTCATCGCAGCCGTCCTCGGCGGCATCGGCATCATCCCCGGCGCGATGCTGGGCGGCATCCTCATCGGGTTGATTGAAATTTTTGTCAAGCTGTTTGCCCCCGGCTGGTACGAGGCCGTGACCTACGGCACGCTGATCGTCATTCTGCTGGTGAAGCCTTCCGGCATTTTGGGCAAGAATGTCGGCGAAAAAGTGTAAGGGAGCGTGAACGAGATGACGAAACGACGGCTGGCCTCCTACGGGCTGAACTTAGTGGGCGTTGCGCTGCTGTATGCGCTGTTCACGCTGGCTTTTGCCTGTAACGCTTTCGGCAAAAGCACGACCTATATTCAAGGCATCTGCACGACTGCCTGCTACACGATCATCATGGTCACTTCGCTGAACCTGGTCGTGGGCTTCATGGGCGAGTTTTCGATGGGGCACGCGGGCTTTGTCTCGGTAGGTGCCTATGTCTCTGCAATCGTCTCGGGCGCACTGGCCGGGCGCGGCCTGTCCGATCTGGCGCTGCTGCTTGTGGCAATTCTGGTTGGTGGTCTGGCGGCAGGCATTATGGGCGTGGCGGTCGGCATCCCGGCGCTGCGCCTGCGGGGCGACTACCTCGCCATCGTCACAATGGCCTTCGCCGAGATCATCCGCGTCTGCTTCTGCAACTTTTCCATCACCGGCGGCGGCAAGACGATGAGCGGTATCCTCAAGCTTTCCACCTTTGACCGCGCATTCTGGGTCATGGTCGTCTGCGTGACCATCATGTTCCTGTTTGTGCGCAGCCGCTTCGGCCGCACGGTGCAGGCCATCCGCGAGGATTACATCGCAGCGGCGGCCTCCGGCATCAACGTGACCTATTACAAGGTGCTGACCTTTGCCATCTCGGCGTTCTTCGCGGGCATCGGCGGCGGCGTCTACGCCCACTATATGACGGCGATGATCCCCACGAACTGCAACTTCAACTATTCGGCCGAGCTGCTGAGCGAGGTCATCATCGGCGGCACCGGCTCGCTGACCGGCTCCATCATCGGCGCGGCGTTTTTGTCCAGCCTGCCGGAGCTGATGCGCGATTTCTCCACCTACCGTATGCTGGCCTACTCGGTCGTGCTGGTGCTCGTTATGCTGTTCCGGCCGGGCGGCATCTTCGGCCGGTGGGAGTTCAGCCTGACCCGCCTGCTGGAGGGTGTTTTAAACAAATCCGGGAAACCCAAGGCCAAGGCCGCGAAAGGAGCGTGAATCCGTTATGGCAGCACCCGTATTGAAAGCACAGCATCTCGGCATCCAGTTCGGCGGCCTGAAGGCCGTGGATGACTTCAACATGGAGATCGGCGAGTCGGAGCTGGTCGGGCTCATCGGCCCCAACGGCGCGGGCAAGACGACGGTCTTTAACCTCATCACCGGCGTCTACAAGCCCACCGAGGGCTCCTTCTACCTCTGCGGTGAGCGGATGAACGGCAAAAAAACGCACCAGATCGTGCAGGCGGGCATCGCCCGGACGTTCCAGAACATCCGCCTTTTCAAAAAGATGACGGTCATCGAGAACGTCAAGACCGCTATGCAGGAGCACACGACCTACGGTATGGCGGACGCCATCTTCCGCACAAAGAAATACTGGCAGCAGGAGGCGGAGATCACCGCCCGCGCCAAGGAGCTGCTGAAAGTCGTCCACCTCTCCGGCAAGGAGGACTTGGAGGCCGACAACCTGCCCTACGGTGAGCAGCGCCGGTTGGAGATCGCCCGCGCGCTGGCCACCGACATGAAGCTGCTGCTCCTCGACGAACCGGCGGCCGGCATGAACCCCACCGAGACCGAGGAGCTGCTGGAGATCATCAACTACATCCGCAACGAATTTAAAGTGTCCGTCCTGCTCATCGAGCACGATATGAGCCTTGTCATGAAGATCTGCGAGCGCATTCAGGTGCTGGATTTCGGCACCACGATCGCCTCCGGCACGCCGGAGCAGATCGCGAACGACCCGCACGTCATCGAGGCGTATCTGGGCAAGGACGAACCGGAGGAGGCCGCCCATGCTTGAGATCAAAGACCTGCACATCAACTATGGCGCTGTCCACGCGCTGAACGGCGTGTCCATGACGGTGAAGGACGGTGAGATCGTCTCCCTCATCGGCGCAAACGGCGCGGGCAAAACAACGACGCTGCGCACCATCACCGGGCTGGAAAAAGCGGCCAGCGGCTCCATCACCTTTGACGGCCACGACCTGCGCAAGACCGAGCCGAGCAAGATCATCACCCTGAAGCTGGCGCACGTGCCGGAAGGACGGCACATCTTCCCCCAGATGACCGTCGAGGAAAACCTTGAGATGGGTGCCTTCACCGACCCCACCGATATGGCAAAGATGATGGCCGACGTCTACGAGCGCTTCCCACGCTTAAAGGAGCGCAAGCGCCAGCTGGCGGGCACGCTCTCCGGCGGTGAGCAGCAGATGCTGGCCGTGGGGCGCGCGCTGATGGGAAAGCCCAAGATGATTTTAATGGATGAGCCGTCGATGGGCCTGTCCCCGCTGCTCGTCAAGGAAATTTTCGCCATCATCAAGGAGGTCAACAAGCAGGGCATCACGATTTTGCTGGTTGAGCAGAACGCCAAGATGGCGCTGGCCATCTCTGACCGCGCCTATGTGCTGGAAACCGGCAATATCACCCTGTCGGGCGACGCGCAGGAGCTGCTGAACGACGCCCGCGTCAAAAAAGCCTATCTGGGGCAGTAAGGAGGGAACACCATGTATCCAAACTATCCCTATTTCGCCGTGGCGATCACCCGCACCTGCGGGTCGGGCGGCGGCAGCTACATCGGCAAAAAGCTCGCCAAGGATTTTGACATCGACCTGTACGACCGCAAGCTGCTGCGCTTGGCAGCCGAGGACAGCGGCATCAACGAGAAGATCTTCGCCGCCGCCGACGAGAACACCAAGAAAACACTGCTCTACCGCGTGTCGCAGCACGTCTACGACGGCAGCTTCATCCCGCCGGAGAGCGGCAACTTCATCAGCGACCAGAACCTGTTCAACTATCAGGCCAAAGTCCTGCGGGAGCTGCTGGACGCGGAAAGCTACGTCTGCGTTGGCCGCGCGGCGGACTTCGTGTTAAAAGACAAGCCCAACGTGCTGACCGTTTACATCGACGCCCCCTACGAGGATCGCATCGAGCGGGAGATGAAGCGGCAGGGCATCGGCCGCAATCAGGCCATCCGGTACATCGACAAGCTCGACCATTACCGCGAGAGCTATTACAAGTACCACACCGGCCGCCAGTGGAAGCGGGTCGAAAATTACGACCTCTGCTTGGACAGCGCGGCGATCGGGCTGGACAACTGCGTGGAGGTTATCAAGAAGGTCATTGAGCTGAGGTTTGGGGTGAAGTGTTCGTGGTAACGGGAAACGGCCACGGGCGGTTTGTAGGGGAAGCATATATACGTCCCGCAGAGCGCTGCCGTTATCGCAACATAAAAAATTCGCCGCCCGATAGGGGCGGAACATACAGCAGGGGAGGAAAGACTTATGGAAGCACTAGCCTATTATGATGGTAAAATCGGCACGCCGGAGGAACTGATGGTTCCCTTCAATGATCGGGTGCATTTCTTCGGTGACGGCGTCTACGACGCGACGGTCGGCGCGAACGGCAAGGTGTATCTGATGCAGGATCACCTCGACCGCTTCTACACCAGCGCCAAGGCGCTGGACATCCATATCCCGATGCCCAAAGAGGAGCTCGGCAGGCTGCTGACCGATCTGCTTGCCAAGGTGGACGGTACAACGCATTTTGTCTACTGGCAGGTCACCCGCGGCGTCGAGCCCCGCAACCACGTCTACGCCGAAAATCTCCCCGGCAAGCTGTGGGTGTCCATCCGCCAGAACCATCTCAACGACCCCGACGTGCCCATCAAGCTGGACACCGCCGAGGACACCCGCTTCTATCACTGCAACATCAAGACGCTGAACCTGCTGCCCAGCGTCGTGGCCGCCCAGCACGCCAAGCGCATCGGCGTGCAGGAGACCGTATTCCACCGCGGCGACATCGTGACCGAGTGCGCACACTCCAACGTCTCGATTTTGAAGGATGGCGTATTTTATTCGCGTCCCAACGATGAATTTATCCTGCGCGGCATCGCCAAGACCCACATGATCCAGGCCTGCTACCGGCTGGGCATCACGGTCATGGAGAAGTGCTTCACGCTGGACGATCTGAAGAACGCCGATGAGATCATCGTGACCTCGTCCTCGAACTTCTGCCTGCACGCCTGCGAGGTGGACGGCAAACCCGCAGGCGGCAAAGACCCGGAAACGCTCAAGGCCATTCAGGACGAGGTGATGCGCGAATACTACGCCTACACCGGCAAAACGACCGTCGTCGACTAAAAACAAGGGGGGCGTAACCATGACCCGCGATGAACTGGAAAAACGCAACGTGGGCGAAAACCTTGATGCGCTGATGAATCTTGACCCGCGCGGCTACGGCGTCTGCCGCATTTTATACGCGGGCAGCCGCGCCTTTACCGGCGAGCCGCTGACGATGCACGCCGCGCAGGTGCTGTGTGATTCGATCAAAGAGAACGATCTTGTGTACATTTTGGTCGGCTTTGTGCTGCTGCCCCACAAGGTGCCGGAGATGGACGGCACGGTCAGCGCTATGCTGCTGGCGCGGGCGCTGGTGATGGCGTTCAATGCAAAGCCTATCATCGTCTGCCCGGCTGACAGTGTGCAGGCCATTGAAAAATGCGCCGCCGTTGTGGGGCTGCATATCTATGAGGATCTCGACACCGTGCAGGAGCTGCCCTTAAGCATGGGCGTTGTGGCATTTACGAAGGACAAGGCCGCCGCCCCGCCGCAGGCCGAAGCGCTGGCCGCCCGCAAGCCGGCCGCTGTGATCTCGGTGGAGGCCAGCGGTGCCAACGCGCAGGGCGTATACCACAACGCTGTGGGTATGGATGTGACGGAGCTGCAGGCCAAGAGCGAAGCGCTCTGGAATCTGCTGCGGGAGCAGGGAGTGCCGAACATTGCCATCGGTGATCTCGGCAACGAGATCGGTATGGGTACGATTGCGGCGCATATCCGCAAATATGTGCCGTTTACCGATGCAGGGGAATGTAAATGCGGCTGCGGCGGCGGTATCCTGAGCGCCACGGCGGCGGACAACATCATCACGGCCACCTGCTCCGACTGGGGCTGTTACGGCCTGATGGCGGCGCTGGCGTACCTGAAAAAGGACATGGAAATTTTGCACCACGAGGAGATGGAATCCGAGGTCATGCGGGTGGCCGCCCGCAGCGGGTTCATTGATATGACGGGCTCATTGCTGCCGGGCATCGACGGGTTCAGCACCCGGATGAACGTCGGCATCGTCAGCCTGATGCGCCAGTGTACCGCCTACGCCGTGCGGTTCTCGCACAATTCCGACCATTGGTTCAGCCCTGTGCTGGCAAAGCACTTTTTTGACTGACACGATATACAAGGAAGGGGGGCAGCGGCCATGCTGCCGTTTACGGTTCATCCGGTGGGGGACAGCGCCCTGCTGGCCGCGTTTGAACAGCGCATTGCGCCGGAAATCGGCGCGGCGGTGGCAGCGTTGAACGCCCGCGTGCAGGCCGCAGGCCTGCCCGGTGCGGGGGAGACGGTGCCCGCCTTCGCCTCGCTGATGGTGACCTATGACCCGTTGCTGACCGATTACGAGACGCTGGCCGCCGCCTTGCAGCGGCTGGCTGCCGCCCCCGACGACGGCGGCGCAGCGGGGGAGGGCAGGCTCGTCACGATCCCCGTCTGCTACGGCGGCGCGTTCGGCCCCGACCTGCCCTTTGTGGCCGAGCACGCGGGGCTGACCGAAACCGAGGTCATCCGGCTGCACGCCGGGCGGGATTACCCGATCTATATGCTGGGGTTTCTGCCGGGCTTTCCCTATCTGGGTGGGCTGGATGAGCGGCTGTTTACCCCGCGTCTGGCCTCGCCGCGCACTGCGATCCCGGCAGGGTCGGTGGGCATCGGCGGTGAGCAGACGGGCGTTTACCCCATCGCCAGCCCGGGTGGCTGGCAGCTGATCGGTCGCACACCGCTCAAATTGTTTGACCCGAGTGCCGGCAGACTGCCCTATGCTGCGGGAGACCGCATCCGGTTCTGCCCCATTACGCAGGATGAATTTGACGCAATAGCACAAAAGGAGGGAACGGTATGAGCATCACCGTGCTGGAGCCGGGCCCTCTGACGACCGTGCAGGATGCAGGGCGCATCGGCTACGCAGCGCAGGGATACCGGAGCTGCGGCGCAGCCGACAGCTACGCCTACCGGCTGGGCAATGCACTCGTGGGCAATCCGGCGGGCGCGGCGGTGCTGGAATGTACGCTGCGCGGCGTGACCCTCCGTTTTGAGACAGACACCGTTTTTGCCTTGACAGGCGCGGAAAGTCCGGCTGCACTGGACGGTGCGCCCGCTGCCTACTATGCGCCGCTGCTGGCAAAGGCGGGCAGTGTACTGCGTATGGGCACAGCTGCTTCCGGGTTGCGCAGCTATCTGGACGTGGGCGGCGGTATCGCAACACCGCCGGTGCTGGGTAGCCGCTCCACCGACCTGAAATGCCGTATCGGCGGCCTTGTGGGCCGCAAGCTGGCAAAGAATGATTTTTTGCCGACAAGGCCGTGCGACACACGAGAACTGTGGGAGAAGATCACAGCCAGAAGCTTAAATCGCCCGATCCATGACGCCCTTGTCTGCCATGGTACACATCCTGTGCGGGCGGAGGGTGCTAAAAACCTGCCGCTGCTGCGCGCAGTGGCGGGACCGCAGCAGGCTGCATTTACCGACAAGGCCCTGCACGACTTTACCCACAGCATCTATACGCTTACGCCGGACTGTGACCGCATGGCCTGCAGACTGGCGGGACCGATTATCGAAACAGTCCGCGGCTCGGATATTCTGTCTGACGGCATTGCGGCCGGATCGGTGCAGGTCAGCACAAACGGACAGCCTATTGTGATGCTGGCCGACCACCAGACGACCGGCGGCTATGCAAAGATCGCCACCGTGATTTCTGCGGATCTGCCGATGCTTGCACAGCTTCGGCCGGGACAGAGCGTCTGCTTCACCTTTGTAACGCCGCAGCAGGCCGTGCAGGCTGCGCGCCGCCAGGCAGAGCTGCTGCAGGCGGTTGCTGCGCGGCTGGACTGAAAAAGGGGAATTTCGTATGAAGTATTCTACTGCTGCGCCGGCTGCGGTGCGGGCATTGATCCGAGAGGGTGAACTGACCGGCCCCACGACCGGTTACTGTGACGGCTATGCGCAGGGCAACCTTGTTGTACTGCCTAAGGCGCTGGCATGGGATTTCCTTTTGTTCTGCCAGCGCAACCCCAAGGCCTGCCCGCTGCTGGAGGTGGCTGATGCCGGGGCGCGCAGCTTTTCCCGGTTTGCGCCGGGCAGCGATATCGCCCGCGATATTCCGCGCTACCGCATCTACAAAAACGGTGTGCTGGCAGAGGAAACGACCGATGTTGTGCGCTATTTTGAAGAACGGAAGGATCTTGTCAGCTTCCTGATTGGGTGCAGCTTTTCCTTTGAGGCTGCGCTGCTGGAGGCGGATATTCCCGTCCGGCAGATTGAGGAGGGCGTCAACGTGCCGATGTACAACACAAATATCCCCTGCGAGTCTGCAGGGGGATTCAGCGGCACGATGGTGGTCAGCATGCGGCCCATTCCCTATGCAAAGATTCCGGCGGCGGTTACTATTACGGCCGGGATGCCCCGCGTTCACGGTGCGCCGGTACAGATCGGCGCACCGGAGGCCATCGGTATTACAGACCTTGCACACCCCGATTACGGTGACGCCGTGACGATCTATCCCGGTGAGATGCCGGTATTCTGGCCCTGCGGTGTCACACCGCAGGCGGTGGTCATGCACTCAAAGCCGGAATTTTGCATTACCCACGCGCCGGGGCACATGTTCCTGACCGACATCAAAAACACGGCGCTGAAATATTAAAAGGAGGCCTTCGTATGCCGTCCATTGATTTGAACTGTGATTTGGGGGAAAGCTTCGGAGCCTATACGATCGGCATGGATGCCGAGGTATTGCCCTTTGTAAGCTCTGCCAACATTGCCTGCGGTTTTCATGCGGGTGATCCGTCTGTGATGAAAAAAAGTGTGCTGCTCTGTAAAAAATACGGCGTGCAGGTAGGTGCGCATCCGGGCCTGCCAGATCTGCAGGGGTTTGGACGCCGCAAAATGGCAATCTCTCCTGCGGAGGCTGAGGCGGATGTCATCTACCAGATCGGTGCGCTGAAGGCCTTCTGTGATGCAGCCGGGGTGCCGCTGCACCATGTTAAGACGCACGGCGCGCTTTATAATATGGCGGCCAAGGACCCGGAGCTGGCGGCAGCCATCTGCCGCGCAGTCAAGGCGGCCGCCCCCGAGGCCATGCTGCTGGCGCTTTCGGGCAGTGAGATGATCAAGGCTGCGCAGGCATTGGGGCTGCGCGTCTGCAGTGAGGTGTTTGCCGACCGGGGTTATCAGCCCGACGGCACCCTTGTGCCGCGAGGTAAGCCCGGCGCGATGATTGAAAATGAGGATGAGGCCATTGCGCGGGTGCTGCAGATGGCAAAGCAGGGGACGGTATGTGCCATAGACGGCAGTACCGTTGCGCTGCGGGCAGATTCTGTCTGCGTCCACGGGGACGGGCCGAAGGCACTGGCCTTTGTGCGGAAGATATCTGCCGCGCTGCCTGCTGCCGGTGTAGAAATCAAAGCACAATAAAATAGACGGTTTTATCATGCTCTGCTGTTGAACGCTTGTGTTCAGCAGCAGAGCTTTTTTTTTTGCCAAAACAGATTCTTTACGGAGGCTTTACCGCGTCTATCTTGTTTCTGCGGGGTACAGGTGTATTTATATAACTGTGATTACACCACAGGAGCAGGGGCGAGGTCAGTGGGTCAGCAGCTCAAAGTGATTCCGCTTCGTGATCAGAAGGCCCTCCTTTTGCAGCTTTGACAGCTCAACTGACATAGCAGCGCGCTCCACACAGAGGAAATCTGCCAGCTGCTGCCGGTCAAAGGGAATGTCAAAGGAAAGTGCTCCCTGCCGAAGCGACTCGGCAGAAAGATAGGAGAGCAGCTTTTCCCGGGTGGTTCGCTTGCTGATATGCGTAACCTTATCATTGAAGAGCAGTATCTTGTTTGCAAGGACGCTGACGAGATTGCGGATAAGCTTTTGGTGATGGTCGCAGGCGGTGGGACAGGCGGTGAGCAGCCGCTTGATATTGAGCAAAAGAATTTCACAATCCTCCTCCGCCACAACGCTGATGTTCAGAATAGCGCCCGGAGTGGCAGCGTAAGGCTCGCCAAAAAAATCCCCGGCGCTGCACTTGGATAAGATGTTGCGGTGCCCCCAGAGATCCTCTTGTATCACAAGGGTGGTACCGGACAGCACAAGGCCCATGACCTCGGTGGAATCCCCGGCGCGGAAAATATAAGCCCCGCGCTGGCGGGCAATTTCGACTGCCTGTACACAGTGCAGAATGGACAAAATCTCATCCTCATTTAAACCGGTAAAGAAAGGACAGCTCCGCAGGATGGAAAGATGATTTTGCATAAAAGAAATCTCCTTGTTTGAAATCAAACATACAGGTTTGCTTTATTATACTATAATAGGGTTGCAAAAGCAAAACGATGTAAACCGGGAGGTAAGAATATGATCCGCAAAATCATCCATATTGACGAGGACAAGTGCAACGGCTGCGGTCTGTGTGCAACTGCGTGCCATGAGGGCGCGATTGACATCATTGACGGCAAGGCAAAGCTGGTGCGGGAGAATTTCTGCGATGGCTTTGGTGATTGTCTGCCCGGCTGCCCTACGGGAGCCATCACCTTTGAAGAACGAGAGGCACCTGCATATGATGAGGCGGCCGTGCAGGAAAGCAAGAAGAAAAAGGAATTACAGGAAAAGATGAAGCACCTGCATGAGGGCGGCTGCCCCGGCTCCCGGATGCGTATGCTGGAGCAGCCGGGGGAGGCTGGCAGCAATATCGCAGAGCCGATGCGGCAGGCTCCCCAGCTCAGGAATTGGCCGGTGCAGATCAAGCTGGCCCCCATCAACGCGCCATACTTCAACAAGACAAAGCTTTTGATTGCGGCGGACTGTACTGCCTACGCATACGCGAATTTTCATCAGGAATTTATGCGCGGCAAGGTTACTTTGGTCGGCTGCCCGAAGCTTGACGCTGTGGATTACAGCGAGAAGCTGACCGAAATCATCCGCAGCAACGAAATTCAGGAGGTGACCATCGTTCGGATGGAGGTGCCCTGCTGCGGCGGTTTGGAGATGGCAGCGAAAAAAGCACTGCAGGCAAGCGGAAAGTTTATCCCGTGGCAGGTCGTGACGATCTCCATTGACGGAAAGATTCTGGATTAAAATCTGTTTCTGCATAGCCGGACAATAGGGTAGTGCTGCAAGGAAAGAGGGGCCGCCTGAGCGGCCCCTCTTTCGGAGGATATATGCTGTTATGCAAAGAAGGAGATGACAAGTGCAACCAGGAATCCAACGCTACCGACCAGCGTTTCCATGATGGTCCAGGTCTTGAGGGTGGTCTTTTCATCCATGCCCACAAGGCTCTTGACCAGCCAGAAGCCGGAATCGTTGAAGTGAGAGCAGACCGTGGAGCCGCCCGCGATGGCGGCGGTCACGCAAGCCAGATACAGCGGGGACATGGCGCTGATGCCGGGCATGGCGGCGATGATACCGGCAGCCATCGTCATGGCCACGGTGGAGGAACCGACCGAGATACGAACCAGCGCGGCCACGATGAAGGCAACCACGACCAGCGGCAGGCTGGCGGAGGCAACGGCGTTGCCGATGACATCACCCAGACCGGAGTTCTGCAGCATGTAGCGCAGCACGCCGCCGCAGGCGGTGACCAGCAGGATCATACCGGTAGGCTCGAGCGATTTGGTCATGATCTTTTCCAGTTCCTCGTTGGAGTAGCCGTGTTTGTAGCCCAGCAGGATCATGGCGGCGATGACCGCGATGGTCAGGGCGACAAACGGCTCACCGAGGAAAGCCAGCACGGGCTGAATGGCAGACAGGGCCGGAACGACCTTGGCAACGGAGTTGGCGATGATCAGAACCAGTGGAATCAGAATGATGCCGACGATAGTGCCGAACTTGGGCAGCTTGCTTTCGTCAATGTCAGCCTGATTGGCAACAGACTCCGGAACGGGGATAAAGTACTTGTTGCCGCAGATCTTGCCCCAGATGGGACCGGCAACGATCATGGCAAAGATGCCGCAGAAGATACCGATCAGGATGACCCAGCCGAGGTCAACACCCAGCATCGTTGCGACCAGTACGGGGCCGGGCGTTGGCGGAATGAACGCATGGCCAACCGCCAGACCGGCCAGCAGCGGGATTGTGTAGAACAGTGCGGAACGCTTCGTGCGCTTTGCCAGCGAGAAGGCCAGCGGGATCAGAATGATAAGACCGGCATCAAAGAACACCGGCATGGCAATGACCAGACCCGTGATGCCCAGCGCCCAGGCGGCTTTTTCGTCACCGAATTTGCGTACCATCGTGACAGCCAGCGTCTGCGCGCCGCCTGAAACCTCGAGAATCGCGCCGAACATCGAGCCTAAGCCGACCAGCAGCGCAATGCCTTTCAGCGTGTTGCCGATGCCCTCATTGACCGAGGCAACAATATCGGTCAGAGGCATACCGGCGATAAGTCCGATCGAGATGGCACCGACCAGAATCGAAATCATGGCCTGCACCTTACATTTAATAATGAGAACCAGCAGAATGATAAGACCAATGACGGCAGCAAGGACCAGCCGTGTGGGGTCGAGCGTGGCAACTGCTTCCATAGAATTTCTCCTTTTCTTTTTATGCAGTGTTCAGCGGAGCAGCATTACTCCATATAAGCGCCCTTCATCGGGCTGACGGCGTGCTGAGAGTAGAGTTTCAGCAGACCAGTCTTGTACTTAGGCTCTTTGGGCTGCCACTTGGCACGGCGTTCGGCCAGAATGGCGTCCATCTCGGCGGGGGTCTTGGGTTCGCCCTTGACACCAACGATGGCCAGCACGCGGTTGTGTACATCGATTTGAATCAGATCGCCCTCCTCGACCAGTGCGATGGGACCGCCCACGGCGGCTTCGGGGCTGACATGACCGATAACAGGGCCGCGGCTTGCGCCGGAGAAACGCCCATCGGTAATCAGCGCCACGCTGGATGCCAGCTTGGGGTCGGCGCAGATGGCCTCACCGGTGTAGAACATCTCCGGCATACCGCTGCCGCGCGGGCCCTCATAGCGGATGAAAATCGCATCGCCGGGCTTGACCTCGCCGTGCAGAACGGCGGCAATGCATTCTTCCTCGCTGTCGTAGGGCTTGGCGCGCAGGGTAGCGTTGAACATATTCTTCGGGCAGGCGGTGTGCTTGATGACGCTGCCCTCAGGGGCAAGATTGCCTTTCAGGATGGCGATGCTGCCGTCGGTGCCCTTGGCGTTGTCAAAGCTGTGGATGATGTCCTCGCGGGTAACTGTGATGCCGAGGTGGGCGGTCTTTTCTTTCAGAATTTCATCGCAGTGCTCATAGAAGCCGTTGCGCTTCAGCTCCTCGAGATTCTCGCCCAGCGTCTTGCCGGTAACGGTCATCACATCGAGATGAAGCATTGACTTGATTTCCTCCATCACGCGGGGAACGCCGCCTGCATAGTAGAAATACTGGGCGGGCCAATCGCCGGAGGGGCGGATGTTCAGCAGGTAATGCGCGCCGCGGTGCATACGGTCAAAGGTGTCGGCGTCAATTTCAATGCCGAACTCATGCGCAACGGCGGGCAGGTGCATCGTGGCGTTGGTGGAGCCGGAAATCGCCGCGTGTACCATAATGGCGTTTTCAAAGCTCTTTTTGGTGACGATGTCCTTGGCGGTGATGCCCTGCTCGACCAGCTTCATCAGCTGTTCGCCTGCATCGTAGGCGGCCTGCTTCAGCTCGGGGGCGGTGGCGGGCATCAGGGCGGTGCCCGGCAGCATCAGGCCCAGCGCCTCGGCCATGACCTGCATCGTGGAGGCGGTGCCCATGAAGGAGCAGGCACCGCAGGACGGGCAGGCGTTGTGCTTGTAGTAGTCCAGCTGCTCGTTGGGGATGACGCCGGTCTTTTCCCATGCGTCAAACTTGCCGATCTGCTCCAGCGTCAGCAGGTCGTTGATAGCACAGGCGGGGTCGTTGACCACATACTTTTTGGGCAGGGTGTGGGCCTCCATAACGCCGCCGGTCACCATAATGGCGCTCATATCCTTTAGGCGGCCGATGCTCATCAGCATGGCAGGCACGGATTTGTCGCAGCTGGCGATGAACACGCCGCCGTCATACACCGTGGCGTTGGCCTGTGCCTCGACCAGATTGACAATGGCATCGCGGTGGGGCAGGGAATAGTTGATGCCGTCATGCCCCTGTGCGATGCCGTCGCACATATCGGTGGCGAAGTATCGGGCTGCCTTGCCGCCGTGCTCATTGACGGCCTGCACCGCCTGCTTAACAAAGCCGTCCAGATGTGCGCTGCCGGGGTGGCTGTCACCGAAGGTGCTTTCCACCATGATCTGGGGCTTGCTCAGGTCGGAGACCGACCAGCCCATGCCGATTTTCAGTGGGTCGTTTTCGGGTGCAAGGTTGCGGACTTCCTGAGAATGAAGTTTCATAGTATCTGCCTCCGTTTGCTGGTTGTGAGTGGTGTTTCTTTGTTGTCTTTATCGTAACATGTCTTATGACAGCTTACAAGTTGTACGGGGCAGTTCCTACTTTTTGACAAAACGCCGGGGTATCATTTGCCTAATTTGCACAAAAACAAGCAGATAATTGCACACGAGAAAGCAATCTGTATAGCTTTTGCCTGAAAAATGGGAAGAAGTGCCTCAAAATACATCAGATGACTTTATTAAAAAAGTGTCCCGCACAGGGTCTGAACCTGTGCGGGACAAAAAAATTATGTGAGGCATCTTTATTTTTGCCTTTTCCGGTCGGCGTCGTACATTTCCTTGATCATCCGCCGGTTAAAGGTCAGGTGCATGGCCATGGCACTGCGCGCCCCAATGGGATCGTGCGCGGCTATAGCCTCCACCACCATGCGGTGTGTCATGATCGTTTCATCAATGAGCTTTTTGTGGGTCACATTCACGAACATCATAACCGCTGTATCAATAATGGGGATCAACTGCTCCACGACCATATTCTTGCTGGACTCGGCCACGCAGGTGTGAAAGGCAATGTCATCCTCAATGTAGCGGTCGCCATCATGAATTTTGCGCTCCACTCTCTCACAAATACGGCGCAGGCGGGCAATGTCCTCGTCCGTTGCGTTGTTGGCGGCCATCTCGGCAATGCCGGGCTCCAGCAGCAGGCGCACATTTACAAGATCAAGCGCCAGGGCGGTTTTATCCTGTACTGCACTGAGTCCCAGCGGGTCACCTACGCCGAGGGCGGTCGTTAAAACATAGGTGCCGGAGCCGCGCCGCACCTCCACAATGCCCTTGCTGGACAGCAGCTTGACGGCCTCGCGGATGGTGCTGCGCCCCACGCCGAATTTTTCGCCGAGTTCAAACTCGTTGGGCAGCTTGCTGCCGGGGCTTAGCGGGGTGTCAAGGATGAAATGATAGATTTGTTCTTCGACCTGCTCAGCTAATAGCTTACTTTTCAGATGCGAAAATTCGTCCATAACGGGCACCTCACAATTACACTCGTTTTTCTGTAAGCGGCAGGGGAGAAATAGCAGCTTTCTTTTCCATAAAAGTTGATTTGTTCTCTCTTTACTATGTATTTTATAGTGCGATAAGCGTCAGCCAGAAAATCCCGACATAAAATACAGTGTAAAGCAACTTGGATTTCCACGAAAAATCTTTTATTAAAAATAGATAATCGTATATACCGTAGATTGTCAGTATTATACCATGAACAGGAAACAGCTTTGTTGAGCCATCACCAAAAAACATCTCTATAACAAAGGCGATAAATATTGGCGGAAGTATCGTTGCAACAATGTCTATTGCTTCATGTATTTCCCCAATTTGTTTCCATTGCAGTATTTTACGAAGCACAATGTAGAGGAAAATCCCAACCAGACTTCCCATTGTATTTATCATAAGGTCATCTATGTCCACAACGCCGGTTTTGAAAACAAACTGCGACGCTTCAATTAGAAATGTCGTTAAAAAAGATAATCCAATCGCTTTATATATGCAAAAATTCTTTTGGTAATAGCAGTATACAATGCCGAACGGCACAAACATAATCATATTATAAAGCATATCCCATGAAACAGGGCTGTGGCCATACCTCAAGTTCTCTCTGATGCTATGGAAAGGCACCATATTGATAGCGTCAATTCGCGTTAATTGACCACCGATAAGGGTCATAATGATATTAAAGCGGGATATACACATACAAAATACGATTGCAAAATACAGTATCGTCATAAGCCGAAAGCCGTACTTTCTTCTGCTTTTCATGCTCTGGTGCATCTCCCTCTTCATATAAAAACCTTATTACGCCTCGGTTTCAGCGCTGGCTGGCATTTGCGGCTGTGCGTTTTTGATAAATTCAAGATACAGGCTGTACAGCACTGCACAAACAGGCACACTGAACAGCATTCCCAAGACGCCGAACGCTTCACCGCCCAGCGTGACGGCCATCAGCACCAGCAAACCCGGCAGACCAACGGATTTGCCCACCACCTTGGGGTAAATCAGATTGCCCTCGACCTGCTGCAAAATCAGCAGGAACACTACAAACCACACCGCTTTGAGAGGGTCGGCCAGCAGAATCAAAAACGCACCAAGACCGCCGCCGATCCACGCGCCGAACACCGGAATCAGCGCCGTAGCGCCGACAAAGGCAGAAACTGCCCCGGCATATGGGATGCCCAAAATCAGCATACCCAAAAAGCACAGAATACCGATGATAACAGCCTCGGTAAGCTGACCGGTCACAAAATTGGTAAAGGTCTGTCTGGTCAGCGATACAATGTGCAGTACCCGCTGCGCACTTTTTTGCGGCAGCACCGTCACAGCAAGGGTTTTCAGGTGCGCGGAAACGACCTCCTTTTTGGAAAGCAGGTACAAAGCAAACACCAGAGCCAGCAGCACATTTACAAGGCTGGAAAAAACCGAGGTTGCCGCCCCCAGAGTCACGGTGATGATACCGCTGCCCTCATCGTGGAGCAACGCCGTGATTTTATCCATCAACAGATCGGTATCCATCGCATATTCCGGTAAAATGACCCCGTATTTTGCAGCAAACTGCACCGTTCCTGTCCACCAATGCCCCAGTTTTTCGGCGTAGCTTGGAAGATTGCGCGCAAATTCATAGACAGATTCCTGCAAGCTCGGCAGCATCATAAACACTACGGCAAACAAAATGCCCAGCACCAACAGCGTGCTTAGGGTCAGGCATACCGGGCGCGTCAGCTTGTCGGGCGCTTTTTTGCAGATGCGCTGCCAAATGCGCTCTAACGGGCAGAGCAAAATGTTAATGACAAAGGCAATGGCGCCACCCATAAGAAACGGTGAAAACACTGCCAGCACCCGGCCCAAAAACTGCAGTACAGCCTGCAGATTTATCAACGCCCACGCAAATACTATCGTCAGCAGCAGCGCACGGAATATATAGCGGGCAGTTTCTTTATCCAGAATAACACTGGGGCGGGAAGCGGGGGGATTTGGCCTGTCCGTTGAAGGGGCGTTTTTTGTCATGGGTTCCTCCATAAGTAGAAAAGTTTATACATCTATTATAAGCATAGCAAAGCCGGACAGGTCAAGAAATTGCGGCAAAAATTCATAAGCTGTTTACAAAACCGGCTGCTGCTTGAGGAAAGCAAACGCCCGGGGTAAATAAGCCGAAAACGGCTTGTTTACCCCGGGCGTTATCTTTAAGGGGGAGTAGGGGAGAGAAACCCCCTTGATCTGGTATTATTCCGGCAGGCGGCCGTACAGCTCTGTCAAATCGTGCAGCTTGACGGCCAGACGGTCATTAAAAGCGCCGCGCTTGGCACGCCAGCACCAGTTGCCGCCTAAGGTCGAGGGGGTGTTCATACGGGCTTCATGGCCCAGACCGAGAAGGTCCTGCGCCTGCACGATGCTCAGCTCGGCAGCGCTGGCCCAGATACCGCGCATCATGCCCCAGTGGTAGCCCTCCTGCTTGGTCAGGTTGAGGTAACGCACCGCGCGGGCCACATCTTCAGGAGCGGCCGTAGCCATCCAGCCGTTGACCGGCTCGTTGTCATGGGTGCCAACATAGGCAATGCTGTTCACCGGGTAGCCGTGGGGGCGGTAATCGCCGCCGTCGCGGCTGTCAAAGCCGAATTCCAGCACCTTCATGCCGGGGTAACCGCATTTGCGCAGCAGGGCATTGACATCATCGGTCAAAAAGCCCAGATCCTCGGCAATGATGCGGGGCTCACCGAGCTTTTTCTTGATAGCGGCAAACAGTGCATAGCCGGGGCCGGTGCGCCAGCGTCCGCCCTCCGCCGTTTTGTTGCCGTAGGGGATGGCATAGTACCCCGCAAATCCGCGGAAGTGATCGATGCGCACCACATCATAGATGCTGCACATGTGGCGGATGCGACGAACCCACCAAGCATAGCCGTTCTGCGCCATAGCGTCCCAGTCGTAGAGCGGATTGCCCCACAGCTGCCCTGTGGCGGAGAACCCGTCCGGCGGGCAGCCTGCCACTTCGGTAGGGTTGAGATCGGCATCAAGCTGGAAATCCTGCGGGCTGCTCCAGACATCGACACTGTCAAGCGCGATATAGATGGGCAGATCCCCGATGATCTGGATATGCTTGTCGTTGGCGTATTCCTTCAGCGCCTGCCATTGGGTGCAGAACAGGTACTGCACAGCCTGCCAAAAGGCAATATCTTTGGCATAGGTCCTGCGGGCAGCCTTCAGGGCGTCCGGCTCGCGCTTACGCAGGGGATGCTCCCATTCCTGCCAGCAGGCACCGCCGTGTGCGTCCTTCAACGCCATGAACAGTGCGTAGTCCGGCAGCCAGAAGCGGTTTTTCCTGACGAAATCCCGATAATCGGCCGGGGGTGCCGCCAGCAGACGCTCACAGGCGGTGCGCAGTACGGCGTAGCGCTTCTCATACAAGGCGCCGTAGTTGATCTGCTCCGGTGTGCATTGCCAGTCGATGTGCTTGTACTCTTTCGGCTTCAGCAGACCCTGCGCTGCAAGGGTGTCAAGGTCAATAAAATAGGGGTTGCCTGCGTAGGTGGAGAAGGATTGGTAGGGGCTGTCGCCGTAGCTTGTCGGGCAGACGGGTAAGATCTGCCAGTATGCCTGCCCCGCTTGGGATAAAAAGTCTACGAATTGCCGTGCCTGCTGCCCCATGGTACCAATACCGTAAGGGGAGGGCAGGCTGGAAATGGGCATTAAAATGCCGCTTGCTCTCATCCGGAAAACCTCTTTTTCTTACGGGGAGAGTTTCGTTACGCTCTCTCCCTCGATGAGTTCAAAAGGAACCACCTCATGCACAGCGGTGCCGGGTTCCTTGATTTTGTGCAGCAGAATTTTGGCGCTGCGCAGGGCCAGTTGCTCTTTATTCTGGCGGATGGTCGTCAGGCGGGGAACGCTGTACTGTCCGAGAGCGATGCCGTCATAGCCCGTAACGGAGATATCCTGCGGGACGCGCAGACCGTGATCCTGCAGGGCGCGTATGGCACCCAGAGCCATAATGTCTGACATGGCAAACACAGCGGTAATGTCCGGTGCAGTCTCCAACAGATGCTCCATCGCCTTGTAGCCATCTGCAAGGGAAAAGCGCGCGTGGGCATACTGCTTATCCGTGGAGAACGGCAGCCCCAGACGCAGCATGGCCCCCTGCACACCGGCCAGACGCGATAAGCTGGGCCTTGACAGGTTGGGATAGCCGCCGATCACGCCAATGCGCCGATGCCCGTGATCGTACAGATACTCGATCATACGGTCGGCCGCTGCCATATCATCAACCGTCACGCTGGACAGATTAGAGATCTGCAGGCTGGCGGCGCTGTTGGTCAGCAGCACACAGGGGATGCGCAGGCTTTCCAGCTCGGTCGTAAAATACTCAAGGTTGGAGCCCAGAAACATAATACCGTAGGGCTTGCGCTCGGCGCAGATACGCCTGGCCTGCGCGACCTCGTTGGCTTCCTCGTCGATATAGTAGACAGTGGGTACATAACCGCGGTTTGCGATCTCGCTTTGCAGTTGCTCCAGAATACCTGCGAACAGCATATTCTGGATGCCCTTTACGATCAGGACAATGCCGTCATTTGCCTGCTGCTTTAAGTGCTTGGCGTTGGCGTTGGGCTCGTAATTGTGGCGGTTGACTACCTCCATTATGCGCCGGCGGGTATCCTCGCTGATGCCGGGGGCGTTGTTCAGCGCCCGCGACACTGTGCCGACCGCGAAGCCGGATTCTCGTGCAATGTCTTTGATCGTCATGGTGAGGCCCTCTTTCGGTTGTAATCAACCCTTGACTGCACCGGCCACCACGCCGTCAATGATATACTTCTGGCAGGCGAGGTAGAGCACGATGACCGGAAGAACCGTGATCATGATGCAGGCCATCATGGGGGCCATTTCTACCTTGCCGTAGCTGCCGCGGAAATACTGGATCGCCATGGGAATGGTGCGGAAGGTTTTGATATCCAGCACCAGCGTGGGGAGCAGATAGTCATTCCACACCCACATGGTTTCAAGAATAGCGGTGGAGATCATCGTGGGCTTGAGGATCGGGCAGACCACCTGGAAGAAGATCTGCAGGGGATTGCAGCCGTCAATCATGGCGGCCTCCTCAATGGCGATGGGCATGCTCTTGACAAAGCCGGTGAACATAAACACCGCAAGGCCTGCGCCGAAGCCCAAGTAGATGATGCAGATATTATAAGGGTTGTTGAGCTTTAAGGTGTCAGCCGTCTTGGCCAGCGTGAACATGACCATCTGGAACGGTACAATCATACTGAACACGCACAGATAGTACATGCCCTTGGACAACACACCCTGCACGCGGGTAATGTACCACGCGCACATCGAGCAGCAGAGCAGGATAAGTGCGACAGAGCTGACAGTGATAATGAAACTATACCAGAAAGAGGACAAGAAGTCCATCTCCTGAATGCCGTAGATATAGTTTTTTAAGCCCACAAAGGTCTCTGCATTGGGCAGCTCAAAGGCATGGGTGGTGGTGATAGCGCGCTCAGTCTTTAAGGAGTTCATCAAGATCATGAATACCGGATACAGCCATGCTACGCACAAAATACCCAGCAAAACGGACAATACCGCATTGATACGGCGGTCTTTTTTTGTTGCACCCATTATTGCTGAACCTCCTTAGAACGAGTGGCCTGCAGCTGGATCAGCGAGATCACGACCACAAACAGGAAGAATACGACAGCCTTCGCCTGGCCGATGCCCTTCCACTGGGGTCCGGAGCGGGCGTAGAAGGTATCGTAAATATTGTACGCCAGCATCATCGACTGCTTGGCGGGTTCGCCGGCGGTCAGAGACAGGTTCTGGTCGAACAGCTTGAAGGAGTTGGTCAAGGTCAGGAAGGTGCAGATGGTAACGCTCGGCATAACCATGGGGATCTTGATCTTGAACAGGATCTGGCGGGAGGTGGCACCGTCAATGCGGGCAGCCTCGATCAGATCGGTGGGGACATTCTGCAGGCCGGCAATGTAGATGATCATCATATAACCGATCTGCTGCCAGCACATCAGAACGATCAGGCCCCAGAAGCCGTAGGTGGCATTCAGCGCCAGCAGCGGCTTGCCCCACGCGGTCAAAAGGCCGTTGAGCAGGATCTGCCAGATGTAGCCCAGAACGATACCGCCGACAAGGTTCGGCAGGAAAAAGACGGTACGGAACACATTGGTGCCGCGCATGCCGCGGGTCAGCAGCAGGGCAATGCCGAAGGCCAGCACATTGACCAGCACGGTGGACACCACGGTAAAGGCAGCGGTGAACCAGAACGCATGCATGAAGGTGGCATCGGACCAGATCATTTTATAGTTGCTGAGTCCCACAAAGGACACATTTTTAACGGTCGTGAATTTGCAGAAGGACAACCCCGTGCCCCAAATAAACGGCCAGACAAAGCCGATAATAAAGGCAATAAGGGTAGGCAGCACAAATACGGGCCAATAGCGCTTTATTGCTTTTTCCATGGAAAAGCACCCCTTACTTTCAAATAAAAAAGCAGGGCGGGCGAATTTCGCCCGCCCCGCTTATCGGTGTTTTAAGGAATTATTTTTACGCGGCAGCGTTCAGAGCAGCCTCAGAAGCCCAGCCATCGACAAAGGCGGTGACAACGTCATCCCAGCTGCCGGTACCGGCGGCGTAGGCGGTCAGAGCAGAGCCGACACCGTTCTTCCAGTTCTCGGAAGGCATGGTGGAGAAGTTCCAGGCTACAGGGGTCTTGCCGGCGGCGGTCATTTCCTTATCGGCCTTGACGAAGACGTTGGGGGACTCGACAGCATTCTTGAAGGGGATAACGAAGCCCATGTCGTTAGCCATGGCCTTGGTACCCTCGTCAGAGGAAACGCACCAGTACATGAAGTCGAGCGTTGCGTTGATGTCGTCCTCGCTGGCTTCTTTGTTGACGCACCAGTAGTTCTCGGTGCCGGTGCACAGGCCCTGGTTGGCTTCATCGCCGACGCCAATGTAGATGGGCAGCATGGTCAGATCGTCATCGGTGAAGGGCTTGCCGTCGCCGACGAGGTTGGTGTACTCCCAGGAACCGTTCTGGTAGAAAACGGCCTCTTCGTTCAGGAACTCGTTGCGGCTATCGTCGCCGGTCTTGCCAGCCAGTTCAGCAGGATCGCAGGTGGAGTTGTTGATGTACAGGTCGAAGATATTCTTGTAGTTGTCGAGATAGGTGCCCTTGATGGCGTCGGTGTTGTCGATGCCGTCCTCCTGATACTCGAAGTAGATGGGCAGGTTGGCCAGATGGGTCTTGTAGCGCCAGTCAGAGGAGCCGTCCATACCAGCGGAGCTGAAGGCAGAGAAGCCCAACTCGTCCTTGCGGGCGGTGATGTCCTCGGCCACCTTCTTCAGGTCGTCGAAGCTCTTGATGTCGTCAACGGTGTAGCCGGCCTTCTCCAGCAGGGTCTTATTGGTGATCAGGCCGTAGCTCTCGATAACGTAACCGATGCCCAGCATCTGGTCACCGTCTTTCAGGGCGTAGGTGTCGCTGGTCAGATCACCGGCGATCTTGGTGCCGGACAGGTCGTAGCAGTAGTCCTTCCAGTTGGCCAGGCCGACAGGGCCGTTGACCTGGAACAAGGTGGGCGCATCGCTCTTGGCCATCTCGCTCATCAGGGTGGTCTCGTACTGACCGGAGGCGGCGGTGACGACCGTTACGGGAACACCGGTCTCCTCGGTGTACTTCTTGGCCAGATTCTGCCAGGCCTCATCCTGCTCGGGCTTGAAGTTCAGGTAGTAAACCTTGCCTGCAGCGGTAGAGGTAGCGGCGGCGCTGCTTGCGGCTTCACTGGAAGCAGTGGCTTCACTGGAAGCAGCGGCAGTGCTGCTGGAGCTGGCGGCGCCACCGCCGCAGCCAACCAGCAGACCGGCAGTCATAGCGGCTGCCAAGGTCAGGGATAAAGTCTTTTTTGTTTTCATGTTTTTTCCTCCTTCTAAAGAAAAACATTTTGAAACAAATTTGTGTGTCCGCTCCGGAAACGGTTCCGTATCGGATTGACATAATAATATCCCAATTTCAATGAAAAATCAATAGAAAAATAGCAAAAATAACTAACTTTGTTGAATTACACGAAGAACGGCAGTGCAATTTGGTAAATATAGCCAAAGAATTGTGTCATAATCGCGGAAACGGTTCACTCGCGCGAGCGAAAAGCTGCCCGCCACGCAGATAGAAAGATTCCTATCCATTGTTTCGATGCAATCACAGTATCTCATTGCAGAGAACGCAGGGCCGCACAGTGTGCGTTCCCTGCGTTCATAGAAAGAATTCCTATTATTTCCGGTATTCCCGTGGCGTCATCCCAAAATGCGCTTTAAACTCTCTATTAAAATAGGAGAGGTTTTCAAACCCGCACTGCTCGGAAATGCTCAAAATGGTGTCCTCTGTTGTGCGAAGTGCCTCGGCGGCAGCGTTGAGACGATACTCCCGCAAAAAGATGATAAAGGTCTGTCCGGTCATCTGGCGGAACCACCGCATAAAGTGATTGGGGCTGCACTGGCACAGCGCGGCGGCATCCGCCACGCAGACAGGCTCGCTGTAATGGGCCGAGATCCATTGCAGTACCGCCCGCAGCCGCTGGGTGCTTGCCTTTTCAGCGGGGGGCAGCGCCTTGCTTTGGGCAATCAGCAGCGCCAAAAAACGCAGCAGCGCCCCTTTGATGCAAAGCTCATAGCCAAACTGCTTGCAGCGGTTGGCCTCCTCGGCCTCTTTGAGGCAGTCGGCAGCCTGCGGGTACCAGACCTCATCCGGGGTAATATGCTCCGGCAGTGCCAGCCGCCCGCTTTGCAGCGGCAGCAGATATTTTTCCGCACAAAGATCCTCCGCACCGCCGAGAAGCTCAACATCAAAGATAATGTTTTCATATTCCATCGTGCAGCTTTCGGCCTGGCGTATCGCGTGAAGGGTGCCCGGCGTCAGTACAAAGATGTCCCCGCTCTGTGCCGTACAGACCTGCGCACCGGTCTGCACAAGGCCGCTGCCGCGTTTTATATAGACCAGCTCCATGCTGTCCTGCCAGTGAACAGCCACCTGCCGAAAGTCCCCCGGTATGGTGCAGGGGTAGATATTGAACGGAAAGCGCACTTCGCCATGGTGCTTGGTTTCCTGCAGAGAAGATCGATTGTCCATGGTTTTTTCCTCCTGATGTTAGGATAGTACCATATTTTGCAGCGAATGCGCAAGTTTTTTCTTGTTTTGTGTGGTATACCTTAGGTACAGAGAGAAACTCTGGTCGTCACAGTAAAGGAGGACTTGTTTATGAACTTTACCGAAATGCTGCAAAGCTACACCGGCAAACCGTTGGCTGACTGCACGAATCAGGAGCTGTATCTGGCCCTGCTGGAGATCGTCCGGCATAAGAGTGCCGGTAAAGTGCAGCCTGTCACAGGGCGTAAACTGTATTATATCAGCGCTGAGTTTCTGATCGGCAAGCTGTTGTCCAATAACCTTATCAATCTGGGCCTCTACGATGATGCCCGCGCCGCCCTCGCCGCTGCAGGCAAGAGTCTTTCTGAGATTGAGGAGGTCGAGCCGGAGCCGTCTTTGGGCAATGGTGGTCTGGGCCGTCTGGCGGCCTGCTTCCTCGATTCGCTGGCAACGCTCGGCCTGCCGGGTGACGGCGTAGGTCTGCGCTATCATTTCGGCCTGTTCCGTCAGTCCTTTGAAAACGGTCTGCAGAACGAGAAGCCCGATCCGTGGCTTACCGCCCACAGCTGGGCAGAGAAAACCGACATTACCTATCCTGTACAGTTGGCCGGCAAGGAATACACCGCCCGCCTGTATAAGCTGGCTGTCACCGGCTACGGTGCACGCACCAACACGCTGAACCTGTTCGATCTGGACAGCATTGATGAGAGCATCGTGCATGACGGCATTGCCTTTGACAAGACCGATATTGACAAGAACCTCACGCTGTTCCTCTACCCGGACGATTCCGATGAGGCGGGCCGCCGTCTGCGCGTGTACCAGCAGTACCTGATGGTCTCCGCCGGTGCGCAGCTGATCCTTGCAGAGTGTGCTGCGCGCGGCTGCGATTACCACGATCTGGCAGATTACGCAGCCATTCAGATCAACGATACCCACCCGAGCATGGTCATTCCTGAACTGATCCGTCTGCTGGGTGAGAAGGGCATCGAGTTTGAGGAGGCCGTTGAGATCGTCACCAAGACCTGCGCTTACACCAACCACACGATTCTGGCAGAGGCGCTGGAGAAGTGGCCGCGCGCCTATCTGGATGCTGTTGTGCCGCAGCTGATGCCGATCATTGAAAAGCTGGACGAGCTGGCCCGCACCCGCACCGAGGACGAGAGCCTCGCCATTATCGACAAGGATGATCGGGTACACATGGCGCACATGGACATCCACTTTACCCACTCCACCAACGGCGTGGCAGCCCTGCACACCGAAATTTTGAAGAACTCCGAGCTGCACGGCTTCTATGAGCTGTACCCCGAGAAGTTCAACAACAAGACCAACGGCATCACCTTCCGCCGTTGGCTGCTGGAATGCGACCCGCGCCTGACGCAGGTGCTGGAAAAGCACATCGGCTCCGGCTTCCGCAAGGATGCCGCCGAGCTGGAAAAGCTGCTGGCGTTTGCAGGCAATGAGGTCGTGCTGAACGAGCTGACCGCTGTTAAGACCGCCAACAAGCAGGAACTGGCAGACTGGCTGCTGCGCACCCAGAATGTCACGGTAAACACGAAGGCTGTCTTTGATATTCAGTCCAAGCGCCTGCATGAGTACAAGCGCCAGCAACTGAACCTGCTCTACCTCATCCACCAGTATTATGAAATCAAGGCAGGGCACCTGCCCGCTGTGCCGCTGGTCAGCATCTTTGGTGCCAAGGCGGCACCGGCCTACATCATCGCCAAGGACATCATCCATGCACTGCTGACCTTCTCCAAGGTCATTGCGCAGGACCCCGAGGTTTCCCCTTGGCTGCAGGTGGTGTTTGTCGAAAATTACAATGTGACGGCAGCTGAAAAGCTGATCCCTGCATGTGATCTGTCCGAGCAGATCAGCCTTGCCTCCAAGGAGGCATCGGGCACCGGCAACATGAAGTTCATGCTCAACGGCGCACTGACCCTTGGCACGATGGACGGCGCGAATGTCGAGATCAGCCAGCAGGTCGGCAACGACAATATCTACATCTTCGGTCAGACCTCCGATCAGGTCATCCACCGCTACGATGCCGGGGACTATATTGCTGCCCAGTGGTATGAGGGCGACCCCAACATCCGCCGCGCCGTGGATTTCCTGACCAGCCCGCAGATGCTGGCCGCCGGGCATGAGGAAAACCTCAAGCGCCTGCAGAATGAGCTGATCCACAAGGATTGGTTCCAGACCCTGCCGGACTTCAACGCCTATGTGGTGCGCAAGGGACAGGCGCTCAGTGACTACGCCTGCGATCCGATGGGCTGGCGGCGCAAGTGCCTTATCAACATTGCTAAGGCAGGCTTCTTCTCCAGCGACCGCACCATTGCGGAGTACGACCGCGACATCTGGCATCTGGGCAAATAACACCAAATCTGCTAAGAGGCATCGCTTTTCCGGCGATGCCTCTTAGTTGTTTTTGCTTGAGATTGTTTCCCTATGATGGTCACAGCGTTTTGAAGCGGGTGGGGGAGATGCCGTATTCCTGCTTGAAGGCCCGGTAAAAGCCGGAATAGTCCGAAAAGCCCACGGATTCAGCCACAGTATCCAATGCGGTGCCTTCCTTGATGAGAGTCTTAGCAGCAATAAGGCGCCGCTGGGTCACAAAACGGTAGTAGCTGACCCCCATACGCTTGCGGAACAGCTGGCTGACCGTGCTGGCGCTGACATGAAACTGGCGAGCCGTGTCATCCAGCGTGATATGCCCGGCCAGATGATCCTCGACATAAGACATGATCTCGTCCAGCAGTTCCCGCTTTTCAGCAGCGGGCTGGGCAACACGCCCGCTGCCGAAATCCCGCCGCAGCGATACAAACAGCTGCAGGGTATTGGCAAATACCGCAGCCTCCCAGCCTGGCTCTGCGGCCGTGTACTCCCGCACACCGCGGCGGAACGCAGCTTCATAGGCGGCGATGCTGTCGGTGGGCAGATCACCGGTGCGCAGCATACAGGGCAGGCGGTTCAATTCGTCCAGATCCGGCCATTGTGCGCGCAGCAGCTCCACACAGGCGGGACTGACCCAGACAACGATACGGGCGTACTTTTCCTGCAGGCGTTCAAGAAACAACGGCCGATGGCTGACACCCGGCGCGATAAGCAATATATCCCCGCGCTGTATCCGGTAGCGGCGGGTGCCGATCAGATATTGCAGGTTGCCGCTGCGGATAAATATGATTTCATAGTAGACATGGCTGTGCAGCCCCACCACATCCTCCGTGGTGCTTATATCCTCCTGCGTCTGCACCAGTGGGTCGTCCATCTCAATTTCCTGATAAAAGTTTCCCGAGTTGAAATGCAGCATCTCCAGCAGCTTTTCCTGACGCTCCCGATTGCCGGAGTTCTCTCCCATGACGATGCCCAGCGCCCGGGCCTGCCGTGCGATTTCGTGCAGCTTCACAAAAATTATCCTCTCTCTTTGTGTAATTCAGATATAGTATACAGTAAAATTGCTGGATTTGCAATATTGATTGTCATTTTTGCAATTTATATTTCCGTTTTTGCACTGTATAATAAGGACAACAAAAGCAGGTATGTGTTGCGGCATCCTGCACAGGAATTGTAACCCGCATTCAAAAAGGAGGATATTATGGCAAAGACAAAGACCCCGAGCGGTCTGTCCATGAAGCACAAGATCGGCTACGCCTGCGGTGACCTGGGCGGCTGCATGACCTTCGCCCTGATGGGCTCCATCGTCACCCGCTACTACACGAATGTTCTGCAGGTCAACACCGTTGTGCTGGCTACGATGCTGCTGGTCTGGAATGTATGGGACGCCGTCAACGACCCGCTGATGGGTGCCCTGATGGACAAGGTGTTTGCAAAGCACCACGGTCAGGGCGGCAAATTCCGCCCCTGGCTGCTCCGCTCTGCCCCCTGCGTGGCGATCACCTTTATCATCTTCTTCACGGTTCCCACCTACTTCAAGGGCGTCACGATGCTGGTCGTGCTGTTCTTCTGCAAGATCCTGTATGAAGGCTTCTACACGATGTTCAACATCCCGATGGGCTCGATGCTGTCCGCCATGGCAGATACCGACGGCGAGCGTGCCGCCCTGTCCAGCGCCCGCGGCTTCGGCAGCATGATCGGCAACATCATCCCGATGATCATCATGCCCCAGCTGCTCGCCAAGTTCGGCGATACCAGCAAGGCCTTCGGCATCGGTGCGACCCTCTGCGCCATTGTCGGCTTTGTGTTCTGCATGCTGCACTATGCCTGGACTGAAGAGCGCCATGTCAGTGTTGCCCCCAGCGAGAGCAATGACAGCGTTAAGCTGACCGACATTCTGAATGTTTTCCGCGTAAACCGGCCGTTTCTGGCGCTGTGCATCCACGGCATCTGCATCTGCACGATGCAGTATGTCAGCAGCACGCTGGGCACCTACATGTACGGCGATGTGCTTGGCAACATCGGCATGATGAGCATGGCCAGCGCCGTGAGCATGCCTCTTGGTATTCTGGCACTGATCATCACCCCCAAGATCGCCGACAAGGTGGGTCTGGAGCGTATGATCCGCATCTGCCTGCTGACAGCCTCCGCCATCTACTTTGTGCTGTTCGGCGCACTGATGGTTGCTTCTGTTCCGGCAATCGCCTACATGCTCATCAGCTCCATCGCAATGGGTCTTGCCAGCGTGTCCATCTACATGCAGTGGGGTCTGGTAGGTGAGGCCATCGACTACAACGAGATGATCACCGGCAAGCGCACCGAGGGTTCCATCTACGGCACCTTCAACCTGACCCGCCGCATCGGCCAGACTGTGGGCAACTCCGCCGCCGTGCTGGCGCTGGGCTGGATCGGCTATCAGGCCGGTGCTGCCACCCAGACCGCAGGCGCTCTGACCGGCATCAAGGCACTGGTCGTGCTGATCCCCGCTATCTTCATTCTGGGCAGCTGGATCGCCTTCCGCTTTGTCTGGAACATCACCCCTGATGTGCGCGCCAAGATGGCCGCTTTCAAATCCGGCAAGGAAACCCCTGCCGCTGAATAACGCCTGATCCCGGGGCTGTGCGGCAATCCTGCGCAGCCCCTTTCTTGATTGGAGGTAACGACTATGAGAACTCGTATTTTGCCGAAGATGCTCAACAGCGAGGTCGAGGAATATCTGCAGCATAACGACATCATCATTGTGCCGGTCGGCACGGTCGAGATGCACGGCGGCTTTCCACTGGACAGCGAGACCGTCATCAGCGAGGCATACGCCCTGCGGATGGCCGAGGCCTGTGACGGCCTTGTGCTGACCGGACTCCCGTATTTCTATGCCGGGGCGACCGCCTCGGGCCGCGGCACTGTGCAGGTCAGCGTGCGGCAGGGGATAGACTACCTGTCCGCCATCGCCCACAGTTTGCTGCGTCAGGGCTTCAAGCGGCAGATTTACATCAGCTTCCATGGCCCTGCCCACATGACCTGCAGCCCCATGGTGCGGGATTTCTTTGATGAGACCGGCGTCCCCATCCTGTATATGGACCTGAGCCAGCAGCTAGGCAAACTGGCCAAGGATCTGTTCACCTCGATGGACTGTTTCCACGCCATCACAGTCGGGGCATACCAGATCATGGGCCGTTTGGAGGATATTCCGCTGACCACGGCGTATGCGGAGCCAATGCAGCAGAGCTGTGCGCCGTTTAATGACCTGTTCGGGCTTGCGTATCAGAGTGCAGCCATCGGTTATTGCTTTGCCAAGCAGAGCGACCATATGCCGACCACCGCCATCCCTGATGCGGCCGCCCGCCAGCGCCTTGCCGATGAGGGACAGTCCATTCTTGAAAAGGCTGTAGCCGCCATGGATATGCCCCATGTGGTGGAGCAGATGCGCAAGCTGGAAGACTACAACAACGAGGTAGAAAAGACCCACCCCTGGATGCCCAGCGCCTACAACAAAAAGGAGAACTGATCTTATGAGCGAGCAAAAATATCTGCGCAAGACCCCCTGCGGCACGATCTGCGGCACCGACTGCCAGTGGCCCGGCGTGGCTGCCTACAAGGGGATCCGCTACGCCACAGCCGAGCGCTGGGCTTACCCCGAGGCTGTGACCCACTGGGACGGCGTCTATGAAGCCACCGCCTACGGTGCCTGCTGCTACCAGCCGCGCTCCTTTTACAACGAGGCCGAGATGCCGGAAAAAGCCTTTTATTATAAGGAATTCCGCCTCGGCGAGACCTATACCTACAGCGAGGACTGCCTTTTTTTGAATATCTGGACCCCCGCCGATGCCGGGCCGGAAAGCAAGCTGCCGGTCATCTTCTACATTCACGGCGGCGGCTTCAGCGGCGGCTGCGGCCACGAAAAGCACTTTGACGGGCCCGAGTGGCCCACCAAGGGCTGCGTAGCCGTGACCATCAACTACCGCCTTGGCCCTCTGGGCTTTGTCTGTCTGGATGCGCTGCAGCAGGAGGCCGGCCACACCGGCAACTATGCGCTTTTTGACCAGCTGACGGCCCTGCAGTGGGTGCGTGCCAACATTGCGGCCTTCGGCGGCGATGCCGACAACATCACCATCATGGGGCAGAGCGCCGGTGCGATGAGCGTGCAGCAGCTCTGCCTGAGCCCGCTGACGGAAGGTCTGTTCGCCAAGGCAGTTATGAGCAGCGGCGGCGGTGTCTCGAAGATGCTGACTGCCAAGCCCGCGGCAGAGCAGTATGGTTTCTGGAACGCGGTCATGGAAAAGGCCGACTGTGCCGATCTGGATGCATTCCGTAAGCTGCCCGCTGCCGAGCTGTTTACAGCATGGCAGGCTGCCAAAAAAGAGTGCAAGAACAGCATGTCGGCCAATGGTCCGGTGCAGGACGGTGTATTCATCTGCAAGCCCGCCACCGAGGTAATTGCAGCAGGGGAGCAGCGGCATATTCCGTATCTTATCGGCATGACCAGTCAGGACATGATGCCTCCCATTCTATATAAAATGGCAGGGGACTGGTGTCGCACGCAGGCAGCGCAGAACGGCCCGGCCAGCTACGAATGGTTCTTTGACCGTCAGCTGCCCGGTGACGCCTGCGGTGCATGGCACAGCAGCGATCTTTGGTACTGGTTCGGCACGCTCGACCACTGCTGGCGACCCTTCACAGCCCAGGACAAGGTGCTGAGCGCTCAGATGGTGAGCTACCTCACAAACTTTGCAAAGCACGGTGACCCCAACGGCACCGATGTACCTGTCTGGCTGCCTATTGATGCAACACAGCACAAGGTTCTGCGTCTGGGTGAGCAGCCCGCCCGCATGGGCAGCGCCTCAATGCCGAAATTGGTCTGGACGATGCTGACCAACAAAGCGGTCGGCGAATAACCGCTGCATAAGCAATGCGCACACGACTCTCTCTGAGAATTGTGTGCGCATTGCTTTTTGTATTCCTACTAACAAAAAAGCCGTATGTCGGCAATTCCGGCATACGGCAATGGGATGCTATATGAGATTTTACTTCTTGATCTTGATCAGCTGGGCGTTGATGCTGTTCAGGAACTTGTCGCCCAGAGTGGAATCGGGCATCATCTCGCACATGACCTTGGGGCTCATCTTCTTGAGCATATCCCACATGCCGACACCCGGCTCGATGGAGAAGTTGGTGGTCAGCTTAACGGCTTTTGTCACGATGGCAAAGGCTTCCTCATTGCGGGACAGCTCGTCCAGACTGTCATTGACATTGTAGTAGCCCTCGGGGAATTCCATCGGGGCATCCAGATCCAGGCTGCCTACCTGCTGGAACCAGTTGGCAACGCCCTCGACATGCTCGGTGAATTCGGGCAGGACGTAGCTGGCGGGTTCCTTCTCGACCTTTTCCAGCGTGATGCAGTCGCGGGCATCCTCGGTGATGGCCATCAGGGTGTTGAAGCCGGGCTGCAGGGCAACCTCAAAGCGGAAGATACGGTGAGCCTGCTGCTTGCCGATCTCCTTGCCGTTCAGGAACAGCGTTACTTCGTCCTGATTGGAGTAGACCTTGACCTCGATGGTCTCACCGGCGCGCTGGGCGTAGCGGCGGCCCACAATGTGAACCATCGGCTCCTTGAACCAGTACGCCTGATAGAGGTAGAAGCTCTCCTTGCGGGTCTTGCGGTCGATGGTGACCAGACCCTTGTTGTTGCGGCCACCGACGCCGCCCTCGTTGCGGGCTGCGCAGCCGAAGTCGAACATATTCCAGACATGGGTGGCCCAAACCCAGGGGCGGTCCTCAAAGACCTGCGCCATATGCTCATGGTACATGGTCTGGTATTCCTCGCTGTAATCCTTGCGCTGCGGGTTGCTGCTGTGCCAGTTCACGATGCCCTCACAGCCGTATTCGGACACGCCAAGGCAGATGTCGGGGTGCTCGGCATGGAACTTATCCAGCCACGGGCCGTTGTCCTCGATCTTGCCGCCGTACCAGCCAAAGTAGTGGTTGTAGCTTTCCAGATCGGTGATGTGGTGCATGGGGCCCTCGGTCGGGGTGTGGGAAACATGGGCGATGGTGGTCAGGCGGGTCGGGTCAAGCTCCTTGACCAGCTTCTGCAGGTCGTGGTGACGATCGACCAGCTCCTGACTGATGCCGCCGATGAGGATCTCATTGGAGATGCCCCAGAACATGATGGAGGGGTGGTTGTAGTTCTGAATGACCAGCTCCTTCATCTCCTGACGGCAATGCTCATGGGCAGCGTCACCGGGCTTGAATACGCTGATGAAGGGAATCTCAGCCCAGACAGCGAAGCCCAGCTGGTCGCAGGCATCGTAGAAGTCCTGACTGTGCTGATAGTGGGCCAGACGGATCGTGTTGGCGCCCAGATCCTTGATGATCTGCGCGTCCTCGTAATGATCCTCAGCGGTCAGGGCATTGCCCTTGTACAGGCGGTCCTGATGGCGGGAAACGCCGCGCAGCGGGGTAGCCACACCGTTGATGGAGAAGCCGCCGTCAGGAGTGACCGCAAAGCTGCGCACACCGGCGTTGAGGATGATCTCGTCATAGGTCTCGTTGCGGCGGTTCAGGCGGGCGGTGACGGTGTAGAGGTTCGGTTCGTCCATGCTCCACAGAACGGCCTCGGGGACATGCAGGGTGACAGCAGTGTTGTCAGAGGGGCGCACGGCACCGGCGATCTCCCAGCCGTAGGGATCCTCAAGAATGTACTGGACGGTAAAGTCATCACCGGCATTGGTGACAAATGCCTGCACGGTGAAGTCCGCGCCGCCGTCCTCGGTCGGCTTGGGGGTGACCATGATGCCGGGGCCGCCGTAATAGTCCAGATCAAAGTGGGTCTCGGGGACGCTGATCAGGTTGACACCGCGGTACAGGCCGCCGTAGAAGGTAAAGTCAGCGGAAGCGGGGTACATCGTGGGGGTATCCTCGTTGCTGACCTCGATGCTGATCTCATTGTCACCGGCAACGCAGAGGTCGGTGATGTCAGCGCGGAAGCAGGAGTAGCCGCCCTCATGGGTCACGGCGTCCTTGCCGTTGATGCGCACGGTAGCCTTCAGGGCTGCGGCGGGGATCTCAACATACAGACGGCCGCCGGCCAGCGGCTGGTTGGGCGCCTTGAAGGTGCGGGTGTAGACTGCAGTAGTGCGCAGATAGCTGCCGTTGCCGTCCATGCCGTCTACGGCGTTCCAGGTATGGGGCAGGTTGACGGTCTCGGTTTCACGCTCACCCTTGGGGAAGCTGAGGGTCCAGCCCTGGTTGAGGGAATACAGGTTTCTCATGAAAAAATCTCCTTTCGGTGTTTGCCTTAGGGGCTTTGTTCTTGTCTAATTCTGTAACCAGTGTACCATGAAAGCAGCAGGGCAGGGTAGAACATTTTTAAGACGGAATCGTATTTTTTTGCTGTGATTTCTCACAGCTTCTTGTATGTAAGGTGCCGATCAATGGCCCAGCATCGCTTTCTTTTCGCGTCGGTATTGGGTCGGCGTAGTGCCGAGCTGTTTTTTGAAGATCTTGGTAAAGTAGTTCACATCCAGAATACCGACTGCAGCAGCCACGGCGGCAATGCTGCGGTCAGTCGTAGCCAACAGCACAGCAGCACGGTCAACACGCTGGGAGTTGATGTAATCCACAATGGTGGTGCCGGTGTCCTGCTTAAAGAGACTGGACAGGTACGACGGGCTGATAAAGCACGTGCTCAGCGGTGTTTTCGATCAGCAGTTTGCCGAACGCCTCCCAATCAAACTGGGGATCCAATGCCTTGCGTAGACCATAGTCAAAGCCCTCCAGCCCGGCAAAGGGTGCAGCGACCCGCAGGCATTTGATATCATAACCGGTGGCCAGTCTTTTCAGCACGAGCAACGGATCCAACTGCATAAAAGACACCTCACATCATAAATTTCTGCTTTCATTATAGCGGATACCGCCGTGCCTTGCAAGGCATACCAAACAACCGACCGCAGCGCAATTTTTGCATGCAGCGGTCGGTTGTTACAGGCATAGTTATTTTTTACGGTTGCGGTGTTCTGCTACATAGCGCATGATGGGCGGCATGACAACCGCCAGCAGAATCAGCACGGCCAGCACCCAGCCGCTTGGGGTCTCACGGTTGGCACGCACATTGAAAAACGCATCAATGGCGTGCCAGATAGGGCCGTGCCTGCCGGTGTCCGCAATACCGTTTTCCTCCCGCAGAGAGTTACGCTTGCCGCGATGCAGCCGGACATTATTACGAGTACGGCTTCGGCTTGTAATGAACGCCCATATAGAGTAGAATAATGATATCTGTGGCGGCATCGCAGCCAATGCGCGGTGCCGCCTTTTTGAAGGAGTGTTGTAAGTGACTGCTGCAAAAACCAAGGATATAGGCACCGGCAGCGTATCCAAGCTGCTGCTGCAGCTCGCGCTGCCCGCCGTTGTGGCGCAGGTTGTGAACCTGCTGTATAACATTGTGGACCGCATTTACATCGGCCACATGGCTGATGTGGGTGCCGCCGCGCTGACCGGTGTGGGCCTGTTCACACCAATTCTGATGCTGATCACCGCCTTTGCGATGCTGTGCGGCGCCGGCGGTGCGCCGCGCGCCGCCATCGCCATGGGGCGCGGGGACAATAAAACTGCAGAAAAGATCATGGCCAACTGCTTTACGCTGCTGCTGATTCTGGCTGTTGTTCTGACTGCTGTGTTTTATCTGGCAGCCCCCAGCCTGCTGGTGCTGTTTGGTGCCAGCGCCAACACGCTGCCCTTTGCGCTGGATTATGCCCGCATCTATGTCTTGGGCAGTGTGTTTGTGCTGATCGTGCTGGGCATGAACCCCTTTGTTACCACACAGGGCTTTGCCGCTTTTAGTATGCTGACCACCGTAATCGGCGCTGTATGCAACATCATTCTTGATCCGATCTTTATCTTCGTGCTGAATATGGGCGTGAAGGGCGCGGCGACCGCCACCATCATCAGCCAGGCCGTAGGCGCTCTGTGGGTGCTGAAATTTCTGACGGGGAAGCGCACAAAATTAAAGCTCTGTGCCAAGGATATGCCGCTGCAGCGGCGGATCATCCTGCCCTGCCTTGCGCTGGGCGTGTCCACCTTTGTAATGATTGCCACCGAGAGTATTTTGTCCATCAGCTTCAACTCGAGTCTTGCGCGCTACGGCGGGGATCTGGCCGTGGGCGCTATGACCATCATCACCAGCGTATCCCAGCTTCTGTCCATGCCGCTGCAGGGCATCTGTCAGGGCGGCCAACCGCTGATGAGCTTTAACTTCGGTGCCGGCAAGACCGATCGTGTGAAGCAGGCCTTCCGGCTGCAGTTCGGCTTCTGCGTGGCGCTGGCGGCCCTGTTCTGGGTCATCAGCATGCTGGCCCCGCAGGTTTTGGCGGGCATCTTCACCACTGATCCGGAGCTTGTCAGCTACACGGCATGGGCCATGCGCATTTATATGGCGGGCATCTTCTCCTGCGGCTTTCAGGGCTCCTGCCAGCAAAGCTTTGTGGCACTGGGGCAGGCTAAGATCAGCCTGTTTATGGCCTGCCTGCGCAAGCTGATCCTGCTGATCCCACTGATTTTTATTCTGCCGCACTGTATGCCCGACAAGGTTTTCGCCGTCTTTCTGGCTGAGCCGGTCAGCGACATTATCGCTGCCGCCGTGACGAGCATCGCCTTCTTCACCCGGTTCAACAAGATCCTCGCGGGCGCGCCGAAAAGCAATACGCAGCCGATGTAAGAGCGATACCGTAAACAAATGCTCTGCCAGCAGTAAAATACATGTGTCTATTTCACTAATCCTATCCTGTTTCAGAACGCGGGCGGCCGCTATAATGGTAGCAACATCAGCAAGATAACCTGCTGATGCGGATGTTACCGCGGCCGCTGTCCGGCGGCCAGCGTTCTGAAGGAGGAACAAATCTATGGCTATCATCATTGCTGCAGCCGTGGCAGCGGCTCTCATCGCATTCTGCTTTCTCTGCTATAAGAAAGCCCCGCCGACCCAGGCGATCGTTGTGACCGGTCTCGGGCTGGCCCGTCCCAAGGTCGTATGCGGGCGCGGCGTTTTTGTCCTGCCCGTTGTGCAGCGCGCCGACCGGCTGAACATGCGCCTTTTGAAAATTGATGTCAAGACGCCGGAAACGGGCGTCAAAACCAAGGAGGGCGTTTCCCTCTGGCTGGACAGCGTAGTCACTGTGCAGGTTTACAGCGAAAACTCGACCGTCTCGGATGATGAAGTTCGTGCAGCCGGGTATGATGACATTAAAAAGTACATCAACTCCCGCCAGCAGTCTGCGATCTCGAACTTTCTCGGAATGGACGAGGCGCATATCAATGAAAAGATCAATGATGTGCTGCAGGGCAACCTGCGTGAGATCGTCAGTGAGATGACGGTCGACCAGATCCTGACCAACCGCAAGCAGATGGCAGTCAGCGTGGTCGAAAACGCCCGCCCCGACCTTGCCAAGATGGGTCTGGAGGTTGTGACCTTCAATGTGCAGGATGTCAAGGACGCTGTGGATGCGATGGGGCATAACCATGGTGTCATCGAAGCCATCGGTGTGGAGCAGGAGGAGCTTGTGAAAAAGCGTGCCTCGATTGCCAAGGCCGAGGCTGAGCGCGATGTTTCCTGCGCCAAGGCTGCCGCCGCCATGGCCGCCAACGAAAAGGAGATCGAAGCCCAGACCGCCATTGCCAAGCGCAACAACGAGTTGGAGTTGGCAAAGTCCCAGTTGAAGGCCGAGGCCGACAAGGCTGCTGCCGATGCCCAGGCCGCCGGTATGATTCAGACCAACCTGCGTGCTCGTGAGGTTAAGGAGTCCGAAGCAGACGCCGAGATCGCCAAGCAGAAAAAGATGGTCGATCTGGCCGCGCAGGAGGCAGAGGTCCAGCAGCGCAAGCTGGACGCCGAGGTTCGCAAGCAGGCCGATGCCGAGCTTTACCGCCGCCAGAAGGAGGCCGAAGCGCAAAAGTATGAGGCCGAGCGCGCCGCCGAGGCTGCAAAGTTCGCCAAGCAGCAGGAGGCCGAGGGCATTGCACTGGTCGGCCGTGCCGAGGCGGAGGCTATCCGCCAGAAGGGTCTGGCTGAGGCCGAGGCGATGAAGCAGAAGGCGGAGGCCTACAAGCAGTACAATGATGCCGCCGTTGCCGAAATGATGATCAAGGTGCTGCCCGACATTGCAAAGAGTGTTGCCCAGCCCCTGTCTGCCATCGACAAGGTGTCCATCATCGGCGGAGACGCCGGCGGTGTGTCCGGTATTTCCGGCAATGTTCCGGTGCTGATGGCTCAGACCATTGAGGCCATGAAGGAGGCCACCGGCATCGACATGAAGGAGATCGTCCGCGCCAACAGCATTCAGGCCAAGACCGACCGCAACATCAATGTAACGGGATTGGACAGTCTCAAGCCCGAGAACAAAGAAAACAAAACCACCGAAGTGACGGCCGAATAAGCCGCGAGCCTGCCCGGTTCAATCCGGGCAGGCTCTTTTTGTTTGCGTTGGGGGGTATACCCCTCTCATGCGCAGACTGCACAAATCGAAGGACTGTTTTCCTGTGAAAGGCGACGAAACTTTTTTCAGTTCATGCCAAAAAACATGCATTTTGTGCAAAATGTGTGCCACTTTCAAGAAAGCATGGTATGCTACACTCACATCAAAGAGAGGACGACCCCTGCAGGGATGCTGTTTAAGCCCTGCCAAAGAAGGAGGAACCCAAATGTTGGAGATCACCCGCCTGACTGTGGAGCATCTGGCCCAAGGCTGTGTGACTGACTGCCCGGCGCCGCGCATCGGCTTCGCGGTACAAAGCGACCGCAATGATGCCGAGCTTACGGATGCCATTCTGCAGGTCGGCGATTGGAATGTTCATCTGCCTCAGGATGGCCAGACCGGCACCGCCTACAAGGGGCCGGCGCTGCTGCCCTTTACGACCTACGGAGTCCGGCTGACAGTCACCGATAATACCGGTGCAGCCGCCGAGGTAGAAACCACCTTTGAAACCGGCCGCATGGAGACCCCCTGGCGCGGTCAGTGGATCAGCGACCCGGCCTTTACCTTTACCGAGGCCAAGGTCAGCCCTGTGCCGATGGTCTTTCGCAAAACGATCGAAACCGCAAAGCCCATTGCCCGTGCGCGGCTTTATGCAACCGCTATGGGCATCTATGAGGTAGAGCTGAACGGCCAAAAGCTGGGACAGCAGTATTTTGCCCCCGGCTTTACAAGCTACAAGAGCTATCTGCAGTATCAGACCTACGATGTAACGGAGCTTTTGACCGGCCATGACACGCTGACTGCCACAGTGGCAGGCGGCTGGGCCGTTGGCAGCTTTGTCTTTACCCGCAAAAACCGCGTCACGGCCGATCGGCAGGCACTGCTTGCCGAGCTGCGTATCGAGTACGCTGACGGCAGTGTGGAGGTCATCGGAACCGACAGCAGCTGGGAGGTCACTGAGAACGGCCCCGTCCGTATGGCCGACCTGTATGACGGTGAAACCTATGATGCCACCCATAAGACAGATGGTTGGCACGCCGCTGCCCCCGAGACCCTGAAGATCACCCCCGCCATTACGGCAGAGTACGGCGCGCCGGTCACGGCCCATGAAGTGTTCAGGCCGGTGGCCGTCACTACCGCGCCGGACGGGGAAACGATCTACGACTTCGGCCAGAACTTTGCGGGCGTTATCCGCATATCGCTGCAGGGCAGTGCCGGTCAGGTCATTACGGTGCGCCACGCCGAGATCTTGAACCCGGACGGCACACCGAACACGACCTTCCTGCGCAGTGCCAAGGCCACCGCAACCTACACCTGCCGGGACGGCAAGCAGACCTACAGCCCGCGTTTCACCTATATGGGCTTCCGCTATGCGGGAATCAAGGGCGTAAAGCCGGAGGATGTCGAGGTGGAGGCGGTTGCCCTTTACTCCGATGTGGCACACGCCGGAGCCTTCCACTGCTCAAACGAGCTGCTCAACCAGCTGCAGTCCAACATTACATGGAGCGCAAAGTCCAATTTTGTTGACATTCCGACCGACTGCCCCCAGCGCGATGAGCGGATGGGCTGGACCGGAGACATCAATGTCTTTGCACCGACAGCACTATACAACTTTGAGCTGAGCCGTTTTCTTGAAAAATGGCTGCGTGATGTCAAGGCCGAGCAGCGGCCGGGCGGTGGTATTCCGAACACAGTGCCCGTACAAGGCTACGGATTCCCGGCCACGATGCCCGAGATGGCGGTGGACTGGTGGGGCGATGCCTGCGTGAATGTGCCGTGGGCGCTCTACGAGGCGACCGGCAGCGTCGACATTCTGCGAACGATGTACCCCACAATGCAGAAATATGTCAAGGCCTGCCGCTTCTGGGCAGGGTTCGGCATCGGAAAGCACCGCTATATCTGGCACACACCGTCCGTCCTGCACTTTGGCGACTGGGTCGCGCCCGATGTGCCCAAGATGAGCCAGTGGCAGGCGCGCAGCAAATACACCGCCACGGCCAGCCTTTTTTACACCAGCAGCCGGTTGGCTGCGATTGCACGCATCCTCGGTAAGGATCAGGACGCCGCCCTTTACACGGATTTGAGCCGCAAGGTGGCAGATGCCTACTGCAGCGTATTTACGGACGGCAGCGGCAGGGTAAAGGACGAGTTCCAGACCGCCTATGTGCTGCCGCTGTACCTGAACATCTTCCCTGAGAATGTCCGCGCCAAGGCTGCCGAAAACCTTGTGCAGCTCGTTGAAAAGAACGATTACAAGATCGGCACCGGCTTTCCCGGCACACCGTACATCCTGTTCGCACTGGCCGACAGCGGACATGCCGACACGGCCTTCAAGATGCTGCTGAACACCCAATGCCCCGGCTGGCTGTATGAGGTCAGAGTCGGCGCCACAACGGTGTGGGAGCGCTGGGACGGCCTTGATGAGAACGGCGAGTGCCCCATCAGCAATGACGGCACCGACCAGATGATCTCCTACAACCATTACGCCAGCGGTGCGGTGGGCGCCTTCCTCTATCGCCGCGTGCTGGGCATTGAGCCGCTGGAGGCCGGGTATAAGCGTTTTCGCTTTGCACCGCTCATCGGCGGCGGTCTGACCGAAGCCGATGGCACCGTTGATACGCCTTACGGCAAGATACATGCAGCGTGGCAGCTTGCAGACGGTGTGATCACCGCCCGCGTGACGGTGCCGATGGGCACGGCCTGCAGCGTCTTACTGCCCGGGGCAGGGGAGCTCACCCTCGGCAGCGGCATACACGAAGTGCGCGGCAGCCTTTGAGCAAACCATGACCACAACTTATCAGATAAAGAAGGAGTGACCCCTTTCTTATGGCTACATCCAAATCCAATTTCTGGTCGTCCCCGCTGACGCGGTCCCGCATTACGAGCGATGATGTAAAAATGCCGGAAATGCTGCTCGGCTATTTTATCGGCCCGTTCGGCGCACTGCTTTCCTCCGGTATCTTTACAAGCATCCTGCAGAATTATTTCACAGATGTCCTCAAGCTGGATCTCGGTTTTCTGACCACGCTGCAGCTGATTTCGACCGTCCTGATCGTAGCGGCCAACCTCGTGGTAGGCCAGCTGATTGAGCGCACCCGCGCACTGGCAGGCAAGGCCCGCCCGTGGATCCTGCTCTCGGCGCTGACGCTTTCGGTCGCAAGCGTGCTGATGTTCGTTGTTCCCTTTGAGGGCGCGGCCAAGATGGTCTGGATCGCGGTTGCCTATAACCTTTACTACGCCGTGGCCTATCCCATCTACAACACCGCCAACTCCACGATGATCCCGGTTTCGACCCGTGACAGCAAGCAGCGCGGCGCGCTGGCCTCCTTCACGAACATTGCGGGTCTGGGCGTCATGGGCTGCGGCTCGATGGTGTTCCCGATGCTCGTTTCCTTCGCACTGAAGGAGGACCAGCACCTCTGGTTTGTTGCCATGCTGGCAGTGGCCATTTTCAGCGCGATCACGATCTATCTGCAGTTCCTTTTCACCCGTGAGCGTGTTACCGAGGAGGGCCGCGGCGAGGATGCCGCCCCGAAGAAGGCTGCCTCGCTGGGTGAGCAGCTCAAGGCTGTGACCGGCGACCGTATGTGGTGGATCGTCATGGCATTCTACATGCTGTTCCAGTGGAGCGGTGCGATGAAGAACGGCTCGATGAGCTACTACTGCAAGTGGGTGCTGGACAACACCTTCTTCGGCAATGCTGACGCCTGGGGTGCCTCGCAGAGCCTGCTCAGCATCATGGGCGCGATCCCGATGGCTGTGGCTGCCGTGTTTGTCGTGCCGCTGGCCAACAAATTCGGCAAGCGGATGGTCTGCGGTGTGTTTATGGCGCTGGGTGCCGCGGGCGGTGTTATCGCCGGCCTTGGCGGCGGTCATATCATTCCCGTTGCCATCGGCGTAGCGCTCAAGTGCCTTGGCTCGTCCCCGGCCTGCTACCTGATCCTCGCGATGATCGCCGATGTTATCGACCATATCGAATACCGCACCGGCATCCGCACGGACGGCCTGACGATGAGCATCTACAGCTCGCTGATGGTCGCAGCCACCCCCATCTGCAACTCGATTTTCAGCGCCATGCTCAACGGCAGCGGCTACAATCAGGCCGCTGATGTCGCGCTGGGCACCGCAGCCCAGATCGCCGGTGTGCAGGCGGCCATCTCGGTCAGCTATATCTGGGTTGAAACGGTCTGCTACATCGTTGGCGCCGCGATCTTGATTCTGTTCTGGACTGTTGAAAAGGATCTGCCCCGTGAGCAGGCCGAAATCGCAAAGCGGAACAAGAAGTAATGCGGCAGCTGCGGTGGTCAGGGGACTGGCCACCCTACCGCAACCACCCCTGTAGGGCGGGCAGTCCTCTGCCCGCCGCCCCCCAGAAGTAACGCGCTCTACACGCGATTACGATATACACAAGGAGGAAAAACATGAGTAAGAAAAATTCCGGCCGCCGCGTCTGGCGCGGCGTGACCACCACTACGGCTTCACTGCTGGCAATCAGTGTCTGCGCCTCGACCGTTGTGGACGGCTTCCGCACCGACATTGACAAGTTCCTTGGCACCAAGAGCACCAAGCTCGTCACCGAGGAGACGGACGGTGCTGACCTGTACACCTTCAAGTCGGACTATACCTCCACCAGCGACCTGCTGCACGGCATTCAGGATGTCGGCGAGCGGATGAGCGAGGAGGGCAGCGTCCTGCTGAAGAACAACGGCGCACTGCCGCTGACGAAGGACGAGACCCAGAAAATCACACTGCTTGGCTTCTCGAGTTACTATCCCGTTCAGGGCGGCGATATGGGTTCCAGCCTTGTGGAGAACACCGGCACCGATGCTGACACCGTGGATATGGTGCAGGCATTCAAGGCGAAAGGCTTCAGCATGAACCAGACTGTGGCCGATATGTACGAGGCCCTCAAGCCGACGTACAAATCCGAGGTCCAGAGCTGGGGCGGCACTTTGGAGTACAACCACATCACCGCACCTTCCACTACCGGCGTTTTCTCCAGCAAGGAGCCGAGTCAGGCTGCGCTGGACGGCCAGAACGCTACTTGGAAAGACAGCATGAACGACAACAACGTGATGATCGTCACGATTGCCCGCTCTGCCTCTGAGAACGGCACCTACCAGCCCGGCACGGCCGGTGTAGACCCGACCCAGAACCTGAACCAGACTGACCCCTTAGGCCTGTCCGACGATGAGCGCGACCTCATCAATGCCGCCGTCACTGCCAAGGCGGCCAACGGCGGCAAGGTCATCGTTCTGTTGAATAATGCCAGCGCCATGGAGGTGCAGGAGATCGAGGACAACGTCGGTGTTGACGCTATCCTGCAGGTTGGCCTGCCGGGCGGCTACGGCTTCTACGGTGTGGCCGACATTCTCTCCGGTGCGGTCAGCCCCTCCGGCCATCTGACCGATACTTATGCGGTCAAGAACGCAAACTCTCCCGCTGCACAGAACTTCGGCGACCTGCAGTGGACCAATGCCAACCCCGACATCAGCATGAACGATGCCATTGTCGAGGCCGAGAACATCTACATCGGCTACAAATACTACGAGACCCGCTATTTTGACACCGTCATGGGGCAGGGCAATGCCGCCTCCACCGTCGGTTCCTCCACCGGCAGCGCATGGAACTACGACGACGAGGTTACTTACCCGTTCGGTTACGGTCTGTCCTACACCACGTTTGAGCAGACCCTCGATAACCTGAATGTTGACCTTGAAAACGAGACCGTCACCGCGAACGTGACCGTCAAGAACACCGGCAGCGTCGCCGGTAAGGATGTTGTGCAGCTCTATGTCAGCCTGCCCTACACCGATTATGACAAGGAGCACGGTGTTGAGAAGGCTGCCATCCAGCTGCTGGACTACGGCAAGACCGCCGAGCTTGCGCCCGGTGCCTCCGAGACCGTGACCATCACCGCTGACATGCAGAATATGGCCAGCTGGGATTCCACCGCCGACAACGCGGCCGGTACCAAGGGCTGCTATATTCTCGATGCCGGTGACTACTGGTTCACCATCGGCAACGGCGCACATGAGGCCGTGCAGAACGTTTTGGCTGCCGAGGGTCAGGATGTCGGCGGTGACGCAGACAAGGCCAAGAGCTGGAATCTGGGCTCTCAGGACACCACCACTTTCGCAACGACCAAGAATGGCACCGCTGTGGAGAACCAGCTGGCTGACATGGATGTCAACTACTGGCTGCCTGGCACTGCTACCTATCTGACCCGTGCCGACTGGGAAGGCACTTTCCCCAAGACCTATAAGAATCTGACCGCCTCCGATGAGATGCTCGACATTCTGGACAATGACATCTATGAGATCAATGCAAACGGTGATCCCGCCAGCGTGACCTTCGGCGCTGACAATGGCCTGACTCTGGCTGACCTGAAGGGCGTTTCCGATATCAACGATGAGCGCTGGGATATGCTGATGGATGAGATCACGCTGGAAGAGTGCATGATCCGCACAGGCTTCGGCGGTACCTCCACCAAGGTTATCGAATCCATCATGAGCCCCGAAGCCATCCAGAACGATGGCCCCAACGGCTTCAACTCCTATCCTCTGGGCCAGTATGCCAACAACGATGCTTCCACCGGTGATCCCTGCGTGGTCGATGCCAACGATCCCAACCTGACTTACAAGATGGGCACCATGGTCAATGAGACTGTCATCGCCCAGACCTTCAACAAGGACCTCGCCGCTGATTATGGCCGCGTGATCGGCAACTACAGCCTGTGGGCCAACACCGCTATCTTCTGGGGCATCGGCACCAACCTGCATCGCCTGCCCTACAACGCCCGTAACCACGAGTACTACTCCGAGGACGCTGTTCTGACCGCCGGTCAGGGCACTGCCTACGCCGCCGCTGCTATGGAATACGGCGTTATCATCGCACCCAAGCACCTCGCCTTCAACGATACCGAAATCAACCGTACCGGCATTTCCGTCTTTATGACTGAGCAGCAGGCCCGTGAGAACGAGCTGCGCGGCACGCAGGGCATTGTGGAGAACGCTCATGTTCTCGGCGTTATGACCGCTTACAACCGCGTTGGCATCACGCAGGACAACGCTCACACCGGTCTGATGAAGAACATCCTGCGCAACGAGTGGGGCTTCCAAGGCTTGATTTCCGAGGACTTCATCCAGAACGCTAACTATGTTGTGCTGAAAGAGGCTGTGCTGAACGGCGTTACCATGAGCTGCAACACCGGCGACAACACGATGGCTGCTGTCAGCGAGAAGTATCCCTACTGGACCGTAGAGGCCGTAAGTCAGGATACCACCATGATGACCGCCCTGAAGCAGGCTATGAAGTACCAGAACTACGCACTGGCCAACTCCAACGCTATGGACGGCATGGCCAGCAGCACCCGCCTTGTCAGCGTGCGCACCTGGTATGACAACGCCCTCGTTGCCGTGCAGGTCGTCTTTGCCGCCCTGACCGTACTGGCCGCCGCCATGTATGTGCTGAATGACCGCAAATCCAAGAAGCAGTAAAGGAGTGCAAACCATGAGTTCTACGAATAAAAAGGGCGCAGGTCTGATCCTGTCGCTTCTGACCGCCGTTGCCGGTGCTGTCGGCCTTGGCTTCTGCATTGTCAACGCCGGGACTGATTCCTTCCGCAAGATCGGCACCAGCCCTGTTGTCATCGGCTGCGCCGTCATCGCCATCCTTGCACTGGTGCTGCGCGTCGTGCTGGACAAGAAGTTGGCCATTGCCGCCGATGCGATGAGCGTAGTTGCCGGTATCACGCTGGTCGTGGCTGCCGTACAGTTCATCAGCCCCCGCGTCAACACGATCGCCTCGATCATGACCTTTACGAACAACGCCCAGACGATGGCTGATCTGTCCAGCGCCATCTACGGCACGGCCGCGCTGCTGATTGCCGTGGTGCTGAACATCATTGCCGCGTTCACCAATGTGAACGAGCAGTAATTCTGCGCCATTCCCGCGTCACTTCATCGTGACAGCTTTTTCCTCATCCACACCCCGGGGGGCTTTCTCTCCGGGGTATTTTGTATTATGATGTAGAAAACAGATTTTTCTGAAAGGATGTGTTCCACCTGCGCCGCCTGATGCTTATTCTCGCCATGCTGGTTCTGCTGGCAGGCTGTGCCGCCGCCCCGGCAGCCCCTGCGGTGCAGTGCCGCATCGTTTTGGAATCCTCGCCTGCGTTTACAGCGCAGACCCAGACCGCAGCCGTTACCCCGGGGCAGAGTGTGACCTTCACCCTGACCCCGGCCGACGGCTATACGCTGACGGGCGCAGACTATCCCGGCGCCCGTCTGACCCGAACCGGCACCGGCTATACCCTCAGCCTGCCGGAGGTCCGCTACTCGACCGCTGTTGCCGTCACGGCAGAAAAAAGCGATACTGTACTCTACTACCGGGACAATCTGGGCGGTGACTGGATCGAGGCTCCTGTTACCGCAAGCCATCTGCGTGTGAATACCGCGATCCAAGGTGAGCTGTTCAACAACCCCGGCCACACCCTGACCGGGTGGAATACCGCCCCGGACGGCAGCGGGCAGGCCGTGGGGCTGGGCAGCCGGACCGCGCCCGGCAGCCGGCTCTATGCCCAGTGGGCTGCCCAGAACGATGCCGCCGAATTCACCTTTACCGTAAACAACGGCACCGCCACCGTCACGGGCTGGCAGGGGAGCGGGGAGCGCCTTGTCCTTCCTGATACGCTGGGCGGCGCGCCGGTGGTTGAGATCGCCGCCGGCGCTTTTACAAACGCCTCCTGCAGGGAGATCATCCTGCCTGACACGCTGCGCCGCATCGAGCCGGGGGCCTTTACCGGCTGCGCTGTGGAATCGCTGACCCTCTTTGACAATCTGCAGACCGTCAGCGACTATGCCTTTGAAGGCTGCACGGCGCTGCGCACCCTGCACATCAACGCCGCGACCGCCCCCGTCTACAGCGGCAGCTACTACGCCACCTTTGCCGACAAGTACGACCGGCTGCTGTCGCTTTCCAAAACGCGCAAGCTCGTGCTGTTCTCCGGCTCCTCGGCGCGGTTCGGCTACGACAGCGCGGCTCTGGATCAAGCCCTGCCCAGCTATGCGGTGGTCAACATGGGGGTTTTTGCCTATACCAACGCGCTGCCCCAGCTGGAATTGATACGCTCGCAGCTGCAGGAGGGGGATCTTTTGCTGCTCTCACCCGAGTTTGACGCCGCCAAGCGCCAATTCTGCACGACGAACGCATTCGACGATGACTTCTTCTGCATGGTCGAGGAAAACTACGATCTGCTTGCCGCGCTCGATTTACGCCAGTACAGCGGCGTTTTTTCGGCGCTCGGATCGTATCTGCAGACCCGCACAGGCATGGCGGCGCGCTCCTACGCCGTATCGCCCGCCGAGCTGAACGAGGACGGTAATCCTGTGGACACACCAAGCTACAATGCCTACGGCGACTATATTCTCTACCGCCCGCATGCCGGTGAAGATACGCCGATCTATGGTCTGCCGGTCGATTACACGGTGGATGCCTTTCCGCAGGCGTATTATATTGACCCCGCCAACGCTGAAATTGCGCGTTTTGAGGCAGACGGTGTGCGGGTCTACCTGACCTACAGCCCCCGCAACAGCCAGGCAGTCTCCGAAGCCTCCACCCCGGAGGCCGTCGCCGCACTGGACGCCTATTTCAGAGAGAACCTCAACGCAGCGATTCTGACACCGCTGCAGGACTCCCTGCTGCCGGGGCGGTATTTCTATGGGACTGACAATCATCTTTCCACAAACGGTGTTGCGCTGCGCACGGCGCAGGTTATCACTGCCTTAAAGAACGCACTGCAGAAGGAGGGACTGACGCCATGACGGCTTTGCTGCTTATAACGGTGCTGTGTACAGCGCTGGCCCTGCTGGCCCGCCGCTTTGGCTGGGCTTGCACAGCAGGAATGGTCGCCGGTGGGGTGCTGGTGCTGACCGCACTGGTATGCAGTATTCCGACCCAAACGCTGCTGCTCTGCCTGCTCATTCCCTGCACGGCGGCGCTTTGGCCGAAAGGGGGCAGCCGATGAATTTTACCGCACCCGCCTTTGTGCTGGGTCTGCCGCTGGTGGTACTGCTGCACCGCCTTTTGCCGCCCCGCGCACGCTGGGTACTGCTGCTTGCGGCCAGCCTTGGGTTTTACGCGCTCGGCAGTCCGAAGGCCCTGCCGCTGCTGGCGTGCATTACGCTGGGCACCTACGCTGCAGCGCTGGCCATCGGCCGCTGTAAAAACCGGGTCGGCAGAAAGCTTTGGCTCTGCTGTGCGGCAATACTCTGTCTGGGCTGCCTTGTCGTTTTCAAATACGCCGGTCTTTTCGGCACGGGGACCTCGCTTTTGCTGCCTGCGGGCATCTCCTTCTACACCTTTCAGACGCTCGGCTATGTCATAGATGTATACCGCGGCCGACTGGCACCGGAGCGGCATCTTGGTTACTACGCACTGTTTGTCAGCTTTTTCCCTCAGCTTGTGGCCGGGCCCATTGAGCGCAGCACCGATCTTTTACCGCAGCTGCGCGACCCTGCCCGCCGGACGGACAGCGGGGGATGGCTGTATATCCTGCGCGGCTTTTGCAAAAAGCTGCTGCTGGCCGACACTGCAGCGGTCTTTATAGACACCGTCTACGCAGCCCCCGGCGCAGCGTCCGGCCCCGCTGCCATACTGGCCACCGTATTGTTTGCCGGGCAGATCTACTGGGATTTTTCCGGCTATTCGGATATTGCGGTGGGGGCTGCCGCCCTGCTGGGTGTGCGGCTGAGCCGAAATTTTGACCATCCTTATCAGGCTGTATCGCTGCGCGATTTCTGGCACCGGTGGCATATCAGCCTGACCCGCTGGTTTACCGATTATCTCTACATTCCGCTGGGCGGTTCGCGGTGCGGCGCGGTGCGCTGTGCGCTGAACACGCTGACGGTCTTTCTTTTGAGCGGTCTGTGGCACGGTGCCTCGCTGCATTTTGTGGTCTGGGGCGGTGTCCATGGTCTGCTGCTGCTCGCCGAGAAGCGGCTTTTCCCCGCTGATAGTCAGGGTCGCGCCGCACCTGCCCGCCGCCTGCTGACCCTTGCAGCGGTCTGCTTCGCCTGGGTGTTCTTCCGGGCCGCCTCGGTTTCCGATGCGCTGACCCTGTTTTCTCGTCTGCCCTGCGGGTGGGATGCGGCCTCTGTGCGCACGGCGGTACTTGCCCTTGGCCTGCAGCCGGGTGCCCAGTTGGCTCTGGGGGCGCTCTGTCTGCGCCTTATGCCTGAAAAGCCCCTTGATGTCCCCACACCGCGCGGTGTTCTGGCGTTTTGCCTGCTCACGCTGGCTGTTGCGGCCGCATGGTTTGCAGCGCTGCACGCGGGGACAGCCAACGCCTTTATCTATTTCCAATTCTGAACGGTATTCCGTAATGCTTATGAAGAAAATCATCGCATCTATGCTGGGTATTTTTATCGCCGTACCGCTGCTTCTGGCGGTGTGGGGCTTTGCCCTGCCTGCACAGTACAGCAACACCTTTTTGGGGGAGCTGCCCGCCAAGCGCGCCCTGCTGGCAGCCGAGAGCAATAAGCCCCGGCTGATCCTTGTGGGTGGCAGTGCTGTAGCCTTCGGGGTGGACAGCGCCCTGCTTGCCAAAGAGCTGCCGGACTACCACCCTGTAAATTTTGGCCTGTATGCTGCGCTCGGCACCCGGGTGATGCTCGATTTGTCCATAAATGAATTGCGGGCGGGGGATCTTGTCATCGTCATGCCGGAGCAGCAGCAACAGGCTCTGTCGGACACGGTGGGGGTTGCCGCCCTCTGGCAGGCTGTTGACGGGGACTTTTCGGCGCTGGGCTGCCTGCATGCCCGCGACTTTGGGCCGATGCTCGGGTCGTTTCCACGGTTTGCCGCCGCCAAGCTCCGCTATTTTTTGACCGGCGCACCGGAGACGGACGGCGTCTACCGGCGCGACAGCTTCAACGCTGCCGGTGATCTGGCCAGCCCGCTCTGCAAGGCCAACATCATGCCCGATGGCTATGACCCCACGATGCCAATACGGTTTGACACCGCACTGCCCGAGGCTGCGTTCTGCGCCGCACTCAATGACTACACTGCCCGGGCGGCCGATGCCGGGGCTACGGTCTATTACCATTTTCCGCCCATGAACGCGCTTGCCGTGACAAATGAAGATCAGCTCAATGCCTATGCCGCGCATCTTCAGCAGGTTATTACCGCACCGCTGGCCGGGGACCCCCGCGCCTGCGTGATGGAGTCCGGCTGGTTCTATGATACGAATTTTCATCTCAACGCAGCGGGGCGCACGGTGTTCACAAAACAGCTTATCCGTGACATCAAGGCAATGCTGGGGGACACTACCGCAACAGAAATTGCGCTGCCCGCCATGCCGGAACCGGCAGCAAACACCGCCGCAGGCAGCGGCAGCAGCGCGGACGCCGCATACTTCACAATGGCGGAGGACGGTTCTGTGACCGTGAATGCGGCAGGCCGCGCCCGTTGCAGCCTGACCGTCCCCGCCGAGATAAACGGCAGGGCAGTCACAAGGCTCTGCGCCGGGACCTTCCGTGGCTGCACTGCACTGGAGGAAGTCACGATACAGTCCGCCGTCACCGCCCTGCCGGACGGCCTTTTTGCCGACTGCCCGGCACTGCGCACCGTTATTCTGACGCAGCCCGATCCCGCCCGGCTGCAGGTAGGGCAGGATCTTCTGGCTGGCGCCCCCGCCGCCTGCCGGATCCAACTGCCCGACGGCAGCTACACAGCCTACTGCCTGCAGTATTCCTGGTCTGCCTACGCTGACAGATTCTGCACATAGTACCGTCACTCCCGGCGCTATCTTGAATTGTGGCTGATGACATGGTATAATGAACCCACATACGGTAAGGCGGCACAGCGCCATTTTGGCCGCTGCCTTACGGAAAATTCGCAACTGCGGAGTATAACTGCTATGAAAAAATATAAGATCGCGGTGGCCGGGACCGGCTATGTGGGGCTTTCGATCGCCACGCTGCTTTCCCAGCACCATCATGTGACGGCGGTGGATATCCTGCCGGAAAAGGTCGCATTGATCAACGCGCGTAAATCGCCGATTCAGGATGATTACATTGAAAAGTATCTGGCCGAGAAGGAGCTGGATCTGACCGCCACGCTGGACGCAAAGGCAGCCTACGCCGATGCAGACTTTGTTGTCATCGCTGCACCCACCAACTACGACAGCCAGACCCAGCACTTTGACACCTCTGCGGTGGAGGCGGTCATCCGCCTTGTCATGGAGGTCAACCCAAACGCCGTCATGGTCATTAAATCCACGATTCCGGTCGGCTACACGGTGTCGGTGCGGGAAAAGTTCGGCAGCAGGAACATCCTGTTCAGCCCGGAATTTCTGCGTGAGTCCAAGGCCCTGTACGACAACCTTTACCCGTCCCGCATCATCGTCGGCACCGACCCCGAAGATGCACACCTTGTCGCAGCGGCTCACGAGTTTGCGGCGCTGCTGCAGGAGGGGGCTATCAAGGAGAACATTGATACCCTCTTCATGGGCTTTACCGAGGCCGAGGCAGTCAAGCTGTTCGCCAACACCTATCTGGCGCTGCGCGTTGCCTACTTTAACGAGCTGGATACCTACGCGGAGAGCAAGGGTCTGAACACGAAGCAGATCATTGACGGCGTATGCCTTGACCCGCGCATCGGCAGCCATTACAACAACCCCAGCTTCGGCTACGGCGGCTACTGCCTGCCCAAGGACACCAAGCAGCTGCTGGCAAATTACGCCGATGTGCCGGAGAATCTCATCGAGGCCATTGTAGAGTCCAACCGCACCCGCAAGGACTTCATCGCCGACCGCGTGCTGAAGCTGGCCGGGTACTACGGCTACGATCAGGAAAACGAGTTTGACGAAAGCCGTGAAAAGCCCGTCACGATCGGCGTCTACCGCCTGACGATGAAGAGCAACAGCGACAACTTCCGCCAAAGCTCAATTCAGGGCGTCATGAAGCGCATCAAGGCCAAGGGCGCACAGGTCATTATCTATGAGCCTACGCTGGAGAACGGCAAGACCTTCTTCGGTTCGGCAGTGGTCAATGATCTCGACAAATTCAAGCGGCAGAGTCAGGCCATTCTGGCAAACCGCTACGATGCCTGCCTTGACGATGTGCAGGACAAGGTCTACACAAGGGATCTGTTCGGCAGAGACTGAACCGCCTTTTAGCCACTTTTGACAGTGGAGTAAGGCTCTCAATGCCATTACCGCACAATATCCCTGTGACTTTTAAAGAGAGGAACACCTGTTGTATGAAATATGATTATCTGGTAGTCGGCTCCGGTCTGTACGGTGCCATCTTCGCCCATGAAGCCAAAACCCACGGCAAATCCGTGCTGGTCGTGGATAAGCGCCCCAACATTGCGGGCAACATTTATACCGAGAACATCGAGGGTATCAACGTCCATAAGTATGGTGCGCACATCTTCCACACCAACAACAAAAAGGTCTGGAACTATATCACCCGGTTTGCCGAGTTCAACCGCTTTACGAACTCTCCCGTTGCCAACTACAAGGGCGAGCTCTACTCGCTGCCCTTCAACATGTATACCTTCAATAAAATGTGGGGCGTCGTCACACCGGAGGAGGCAGCCGCCAAGATCGAGGAGCAGCGCCGTGAGATCACCCACGAGCCGCAGAACCTTGAGGAGCAGGCCATCTCCCTTGTGGGCCGCGACATTTATGAAAAGCTCATCAAGGGCTACACCGAAAAGCAGTGGGGCCGCGACTGCAAGGACCTGCCTGCTTTTATCATCAAGCGCCTGCCTGTGCGGCTGACCTTTGACAACAACTATTTCAACGCGCTGTATCAGGGCATTCCCATCGGCGGCTATACGAAGATGATTGCCAACCTTCTGGACGGCATCGAGGTGCGGCTGAACACCGATTACCTCGAAAACAAAGCCGCGCTGGACGCACTGGCTGACAAGGTCGTCTACACCGGCCCCATTGATGCTTACTTTGACTACAAGCTCGGCACGCTGGAGTATCGCTCCGTTCGGTTTGAGAATGAGCTGCTCGACAAGCCCAGCTTCCAGGGCAACGCCGCCGTCAACTATACGGACCGCGAGACCCCGTGGACCCGCATCATTGAGCACAAATGGTTCGAGTTCGGCAAGGACGAGAACGGCAACGACCTGCCCAAAACGATCATCAGCCGCGAGTATTCCTCCGAGTGGAAGCCCGGTGACGAGCCGTATTACCCCGTCAACGATGCTAAAAACGGCGCACTGTACGCCGAGTACAAAAAGCTTGCCGACGCCGAGCCGAAGGTCATCTTCGGTGGCCGTCTGGGCGAATATAAGTACTACGACATGGATCAGGTTATTGCCGCCGTGCTGGATCGCTGCGAAAGCGAGCTGCACTAAAGTACCGCCAAACGAAATTTCAAAATGCAAAAGGCAGCAAAGCAGACCCCACATATTCTGGGTTTACTTTGCTGCCTTTTTTATTTGCTCAATCCGCTGGCGCCGCTTGCCACAACGCCGCCGTCCATAAGAATGTCTGCTCCGGTCAGGAAGCCCAGACGCTCATCCAGAAGAAGGGCAAACAAAGCGGCGATTTCCTCCGGCTTGCCGTTGCGTTTAAGGGCAGAGTATTTTTTGAATACATCCGCCTGCCCGCTTTCCAGCGCACCCATCGGCGTGTCAAAGTTGCCGGGCGTCACACTCAGGCAACGCACATTTTTCTCGCCAAAGCGTGCGGCATCGGTCTTAGCAAACCAAATCACAAAATGCTTGCTGATGGCGTAGGCCAGACCCGGGCGGGCGTCCTTCGGGGCGATGCCTGCCCGCGCCACCAGCTTTTTGATGAATTTTTCACGGTCGGTGCGCGCCAGCTTGTACGCACCCTTGGGCATGACAAACTGCGGGGCAAGGTAGGCGCTCATGCTGGAGGTGTCGATCACACAGCCGCCCGGCGCCATGACCTCATAAAAGGCATCGTTGATGTTCACCGTGCCCAGCGCATTGCCGCGCAAAATCTTTTCAGCATCGCCCATGTGGGGGCTAAGGCCCGCAATATGCAAAACCGCTTTTACCTCGCCGCATTCGGCAGCGTGTTTGGCCAGCGCAAAACAACTTTCGCGGTTGGAAACATCACAGCTGAACGCCTCAGCCTCCCCACCCGCACGGCGCAGATCGTTGACTGCCTTTTCCAGCTTTGACGCCGTGCGCCCCACCAAAATCGTGTAATACCCTTCTTCGCAGACAAGCTTCGCTGTAGAAAGCCCCATACCGCTGCCGCCGCCTGTGATGACGCATACCTTTTTCATAATGTACAACCTCTTATCCTCTGTGTCAGTGCAGGGAATCCAGAGCGTGGAGATAGCACTCCCACTGCTGGTCATTCATTTGCATAAGCTTGCAGATAGAATCATACAGCTTCTTCATGCGATTTTTCCCTCCTGCTTGAGCCATACTGCGAGATCATGCAGTGTTTCCTTATAGGGACGCGGGGCAAAGCCAAGCTCATTTTTTGCCTTGGAGCAGTCAAAGTGGTTGTTGCGTTCCAGATTGTAAACGGCAAACTCCGTCAGCACAGCGGGCTTGCCGGTCTTGGCCGCGCGGGCTTCCATCTGTTTGGCGGCAAAATGGGCAAGCGACAGCGGCAGGTAAAACAGGCAGCCACGGCAGCCGGTTTCCGCTTTGAGCATCTCACACAGCTCCTTCAGCGAAACCTCATCATTGGAGAGGATGTAGCACTCGCCCTTGCGCCCACGGTCAGCGGCGGCGATCGTACCGGCGGCCAAATCGCGCACATCGACAAGATTGAACGTTCCCTGCATACCGATGGGCATCTCACCATTCAGGATCTGGATCAGCGTGCGGGTCGTCTGCCCGATGGCGGGGTCGTTGGGGCCAAGAATACCGCTGGGATGCACCACGCAGGCATTCAGCCCGTCAGCGGCGGCGTCCAGCACCTTCTGGGTCGCCATTGCCTTGCTGCGGCTGTACCAGCCGACCACGCGATCGTCATCGTAGGGAACAAAGCTGTATACCTCGTGGATGCTCTCGCCCTTAGGCAGTTCAGGGATGGCACCGGTGCTGGAAACATAGACGAACTTTTTGCACTCAGGGTGATTTTTGGCGGCATTCAGCATATTTTCGGTGCCGCCCACATTGACGGCGATCAGCTTTTCACTATAAGTCGGGTTGATCGTCACCATACTCGCGCAGTGGATGCAGACGGTCTGGGTGTCCGGCTCCACAGCAAAGAATTTCTCGCAGTCCTCGGCACTGCAGAGGTCACCTTCAAAAATTTCGACGGCCTTCGGCACAAATTTTACAGCGGGGTCGCCCTTCAGCACAAAGGCGCGCACGGCATCGCCGCGCTCCAAAAGCTGTGCGCAGACATTTGTGCCCATAAATCCGGCGGCACCGGTGACAAGATAGATGGTTTTCATAGCTGTATCCTCCGTTTTCCCGTAGGGTGTTTTTTGTTTCAACGCTCCCAAGGATACACCGACAAAATAAACCTTTGGTAAACGGGAAGGTTTATCTTCCGTTTATCTTTGCGCTGTACTATAATAGAACCAAGGAGGATACACGGATGTTTCGTATTTTGATTGCCGAGGATGACCCCAGCACAGCGCGTCTGCTTTGCGCCATCGTAAAGCGAGAGGGCTATGAGCCGCTGATTGCTGCCGACGGTGTGCAGGCACTGGAAATGCTCGACCACAACCATATAGACCTGCTGCTCTGCGATGTGATGATGCCCCGGATGGATGGCTTTACCCTGACCAGAACCATCCGGGAAAGCGGCAGCATGCTGCCCATTTTAATGCTGACGGCCAAGGATATGCCGCAGGATAAGCACACGGGCTTTATCGTTGGTACCGATGATTATATGACAAAACCACCGGACCGGCAGGAGCTTGTGCTGCGCATCAAGGCGCTGCTGCGCCGCGCCCGCATCGTGGATGAACACAGGATCACGATAGGGGATGTCGAGCTGGACTACGACACCCACACCGTGCGGCGCGGCCACGATGCGCAGGTGCTGCCGCCCAAGGAGTTCAACCTCCTGTACAAGCTGCTGGCTTACCCGGAAAGGACCTTTACCCGGCTGGAGCTGCTGGATGAGATCTGGGGTATGGACAGCGAAAGTGACGATAAAACGGTAAATGTTCACATCAATCGGCTGCGCACCCGCTTTTACGATTGGCCTGAGTTTGAGATACAGACCATTCGCGGCATCGGCTACCGTGCTATAAAGAAGGTGTGATATGGCGCAATTTGTAAATAAGCTGCGCGACTGCATGCGCACCGTAAATTTGACAATGCTGCTGGTGCTGAACCTGTTTTTCATCGTTACACTGAATCTGACCGTTGTGACGGTGCTGGTGGTATTGGAGGCTGACCACGGCTTTTTTATCCAAGACGGCAGCGTCAGCATCGGCGGCGCACTGGTCATTTTGTACGCCAGCTGTATTTTGATGGCCATCAGCCTTGTAGTTGCGATTCGCATCGTGTTAATAAAGCCCATCAAAAATATCATACAGGCGATGAACCAACTGGCAGCGGGGGACTTCACTGTGCGTCTGAAGTCTGCTGCCCACGGGTATGAGCCCACCGAGATCCGGGAGTTCAAAGCAGCCTTCAACAAAGCGGCGGAGGAGCTTTCCGGCACTGAGCTGCTGCGCAAAGATTTTGTGAATAACTTTTCCCATGAGTTCAAGACGCCCATCGTCAGCATCAGCGGCTTTGCCGACCTGCTGCTGGACGAGGATGTCACACCTGAGGAGCAGCGCGAGTATCTGCAAATCATCCGCGATGAGAGCAAGCGGTTGGCACAGCTTTCCGGCAGTGTGCTGCTGTTGAATCGTATCGAGGCACAGACCATTCTGACCGACTGCACAGACTTTTTGCTGGATGAGCAGCTGCGCCAGTGCATCCTTGTGACCCGGCAAAAGTGGCGCGATAAGCCGCTGCAATTTGAGGCCGAGCTGGCCCCCTGCACCTACCACGGCAGCGAAGCACTGGTAAAGGAGATCTGGCTGAATCTGCTGGACAACGCCGCCAAATTCAGCCCGGAGAGCGGAACCATAAGCGTAACACTGCACCGCGAGCAGGGCAGCCCGGTTGTGGCTGTCACTGACCAGGGCTGCGGTATGGATGCCGAAACCTGCCGCCATATCTTTGAGCAGTTCTATCAGGGGGACACCAGCCATCGGACGCAGGGCAACGGCTTAGGCCTTGCCATGGCACAAAAAATAGCCGCCCTGCACGGCGGCGCTGTCACTGTGGACAGCCGCCCCGGCAGCGGCAGCTGCTTTACGGTAGTTTTGAAGTGAATATAATTTAATGCAGGTTCAGATCAGCCCATGGGCTGCGCAGTATTGCCAGATGCCGTCCTCCGCCACGCTTGGGCATACTGCATCGGCCAGCGCCTTGAGCTCGGGGGAGGCATTCGCCATCGCCACGCCTGTACCGACCGCCTTCAGCATTTCCAGATCATTGTTGCCGTCGCCGAAGGCAAGCGCCTGACTTTTGTCAAGCCCATAGTAGGCCAGCACCTTTTGGATGCCGATGCCCTTGCCGCCATCGACCGGGATGACATCCACCGCACGGTCCCACCATGCTGCGATCTTAGCCCCGCTCACACCCTGCAGAATAGAAGGGTAGTCCTTGGCGCGGCAGCCCAGCATAAGCTGGTAAACCGGCTGGCGGCATACCGCATCAAAATCGGCGGTCAGGTCAGGCTTTTCGTTCGCAATGGCAAAATAGTCTGCCAAATCGGTGTCGGTGCCATTCGTAGCTATGCGGTCCCGGGTGGCCGCCGCCACCGGACGGCCCAGTGATGCCGCATTTTGGATAAGACGCTGCAGATCTGCGCCGTTGATCGGGCGGCTGTAGATCGTATCAGCCCCCGCATAGCATAAAGAGCCGTTGAAGGTCAGATAGGCGTCAAACTCCGCCCCGCCGAAATCCGGCAGCGTTACCGGCGCGCGCCCTGTGGCAATGCACAGGCGGATGCCGTTGGCCCGCAGGCGGTGGAGTGCTTCCACCGTGCGGGGGGAGATGTGCTTGGACTGCATGTCGATCAGTGTGCCGTCTATATCGAAAAAGATGATCTTGATTTGCTGCATACGGGCTTTTCCTTTCTGTGCCGGCTGCGTTTTTTCCAGTATACTATAAAAGCCGCACACAGGCCATAAAATTTCCCGCAGAATTACAGCATAATCCCGCCAAAAAAGCGCCGCCCCTTGCCAGAAGGGGCGGCGCACGGTCTGGGCCTTACAACAGCCCAACATATTTATTATACCATTTTCTGCCCGGAGCGGCAAGATTGAAACTGCACAAATCTTTCGCTGCATCGTTGGCATATCTGCGAATAGACGAATCCCAAGGGCTGTGGTATAGTATAGTCACAGAAAGAAAACAGCCGGAGATAAGGAGCAGACAACTCCAAGAGAAGCTGATTTTCCAAGGAGAAATTTTATAAGAAATCTCCAAAGAAAGCAAGACGCCGGCGGTATTTCGTAAGGAAGGAGGCTCAAGTCCAATGGCAAACTTTAAAGATCCTATTCATCACCGGCGGGCCTGGGCCTGCTGAATGAAAAAGCGCCACATCCGAAGCCGCAGGTCATAACCTGAACAAAACATATTGAACGAGATGTCAGGCAGCTTACTTTTAAACAGCAGACTCAGGGGCCGTCAACAAAGACCCCCCACGCAACATATAGATCAGGATGAAAGAAGGCTGGTTATCATGACTGGTTCCACGCCACCCAACAGAGGTTATCTGAAATCCACCTGATCCATAAGGAGAAACTCCAATGTACTAAGTGTCAGAGGTTGACCCTCAATCTCAAAGCCTGAAATTCTGCAAAGGGAATGATTCCCCCATGAAAATAGGAACCAACTCCGAAAAATAATGAATAAAGGTTATGAGGCTATGACTCCAATCATTTAGGTACTGCCGGGGCGAACGAAAGGTTCGCCCCGGTTTTGTTTGTGTCGCAGTCTCCGGTTCATATAGGGCAGGCTCCAGCACTCAAGTCCATCAAGGCGCACAGACTTGCAATTTTTTCCGAATTTTGTTAATATTGTAATAAGTGTGATTATTAACAGGATTAAAGGAGATAAAACTGCATGAGCGTAAAAACGGTTTCATCGCAGGCTGATGCGGCCAACCCGCTTGGATACGAAAAGGAGGGCAAGCTGCTTGTCGGCTTTGCCATTCCCTGCATTATCTCGATGCTGGTGACGGCGCTGTACAACATTGTTGACCAGATCTTTATCGGGCAGGGTGTTGGCCTGCTGGGCAATGCTGCCACCAACATTGCGTTTCCTCTCTCAATCGCCTGCACAGCCATTGCGCTGCTGCTCGGCATCGGCAGTGCAACGAATTTCAGCCTACAGCTGGGTGCAGGCAATGAAAAGCGCTCTGCTGAATACGCAGGCAACGGCCTGTGCCTGATGGCGCTGTTCGGCACTGTGCTGATGACGGTCACGCTGCTTTTTTTGACGCCAATGCTGAAATTCTTCGGCGCGACGCCGGATGTTTTGCCCTACGCAGAGGCCTACACCCGCATCACAGCGCTGGGGTTTCCGTTCCTCATTATGAATACCGGCATGAGCAAGCTGATTCTGGCAGACGGCAGCCCGCGCTATTCCATGATGTCGATGCTCATCGGCGCACTTATCAATACGGTCCTTGATCCGCTGTTCATCTTTGGGCTGGATATGGGTATGACCGGCGCTGCGCTTGCCACGATCCTTGGACAGATCGCATCGTTCTGCATCAGCATGCGGTATCTCTTCCATTTTAAATCCGTACCCTTCTCACGGAGCTGCTTTACGATTGACGGTGACAGAACGCGCAAGATCTTCAGCTACGGTGCATCTGCCTGCTTCAACCAGATCGCTATGGCTGTTGTCCAGATCGTTTTGAACAACACCCTTGCACACTACGGTGCACTGTCTATCTACGGCAGCGATATTCCTCTGGCCTGCGCGGGCATCATCTCAAAGGTCAACATGATCTTTATGTCCTTTGTCATCGGCATTTCGCAGGGCGTGCAGCCGATCATCGGCTTCAATTACGGTGCTGCGCTCTACCGCCGCGTCAAAAAGAGCTATCTGCTGGCGCTGGCTGTGGCTACCGGGCTTTCTCTGGCAGCGTTTGCCTGCTTCCAGCTTTTTCCGCGGCAGATCATCAGTATTTTCGGCACCGGCAGCGAGATGTACTACCAGTTTTCGGAGCGCTACTTCCGCATTTATATGTTCCTGACGCTGATCAACGGCATTCAGCCGGTCACCTCCAACTTCTTCAACTCGATCGGCAAGGCGCGCCTCGGCGTATTCATGTCCCTGACACGCCAGATTTTGTTCCTGCTGCCGCTCATCGTCATCTTCCCGCTTTTTATGGGCATTGACGGCGTCATGTACGCAGGCCCCATTGCGGACGGTGCTGCCGCCATCGTCTGCGGCTTTTTCACCGTGCGTGAGCTGCGGGAGCTGACCCGCCTGCAGCAAAAAAACGAAAAAACGAACTGAGGCATCTGCAAAGCGCCCCCGCATTACCGTGCGGGGGTGTTTTTCTGTCCCGTTACAGCTTTCGCATATGGGCGATGTGACGAAAAAATCTGCGCCTGATTAGCAAAAAGGTAGAAAGTACAGGAAACCACTTGAATCGTATCGGTTTCCGCACTACAATGGAAACCAGAAAGCTAAATCAAGTTTCCGCAGGAGGCAAGCTATGGACGAAAACAACGAGCTGCGCATAAGGCTGTGCGCAGTCGGCATGGAGCTGTTCCGCCGGGACGGGCTGCGCTTCACAATGCAGCAGGCCGCTGCGGTGATGCACATCAGCAAAAAGACGATCTACGCGGTCTATCCCTCCAAGGAGGCGCTGCTGCTGGATATGGTGGACGATGCCTTCACAAGGATCCACGCCCGCAAGCAGCGCATCCTTGACGGCCCCGGCACCCTTGCAGAAAAGCTGCGGGCGGTCATTATCGCCCTGCCGGAGGAGTACACCGCGCTGGATCTGCAGCAGATGGATCTGCTGGATGAAAAATATCCCAAGGTCGCGGCGCGTGTGCGTGAGCATCTGGAAACCGGCTGGGAGCCTACCTTGACACTGCTGGAGCAGGCAATGGGGGCTGGCGTCATCCGCCGGGTATCCCTGCCGGTTCTGCAGCGGATGATCTCCGCTTCCATTGAGGATTTTCTTGCAGACCGCGCGCTTGATGCACAGGGCATATCCTACACGGATGCTTTGGATGAGATGATTTCCATTTTACTGGAGGGGTTGTTGGTACGATGAGATACAGTCTTTGCAATCATTGGGAATTTACAGAGCAATGGAGCGATGCCTTCTGCCGGGGTGAACCTGTTGACTGTCGTCCGGTGCGCCTGCCCCATACCTGCCGGGAGCTACCGCTCCACTACGCAGACCCCTCTGACTATGAGATGGTCTGCGGTTACCGCTGCGCACTGACCGTTCCCGATGCGCCCCGGGTATTCCTGCGCTTTGACGGCGCCGCCCATCAGGCAGAAATCTACCTGAACGGCCAGCCGGCCGGGCAGCATCAGGGCGGCTACACCGGCTTTACCATCGAAATTACTGACCTTGTGCGCCGCGGCGAGGAAAATCTGCTGGCAGTGCGGCTGGATACGCGCGAGGACCCCAGCCTGCCGCCCTTCGGCTTTGTCATCGACTACCTGACCTACGGCGGTCTATACCGGGAGGTCTGGCTCGAGACCTCGCCGCAGAGCCGTGTGAGCGAGCTTTTCGTGTACACACCGACGCTGACCGAGGCTGCCGTACAGCTGACCGTTGAGGCACCGGAGCAGGCCGCAGCGCTGCGCGTCAGGCTCTGCAGCAGTGCGGGCGAAACGCTGGTGAGCAGCCAGCTGCCCCCGGCAGAATCGGCGGAATGCCGTCTTACGCTGCCTGACGCCGCACCGTGGGACACCGAGCATCCGAATCTCTATCGCTGCATAGCAGAGCTGCTCGATGCCGAAGGGCAGGTGCTGCACAGCCGTGAGACCACCTTCGGCTTCCGGACGGCTGTGTTCCGGGCGGACGGCTTTTACCTGAACGGGAAAAAGACCTTTCTGCGCGGGCTGAACCGCCACCAAAGCTACCCCTACATTGGCTACGCCGCGCCGGAAAGCCTGCAGCGGCAGGACGCCCGCATCCTGAAAAACGAGCTGCACTGCAATGCCGTGCGCACAAGCCATTACCCGCAAAGCCAGTATTTTCTTGATGAATGCGACCGTCTGGGCCTGCTTGTATTTACCGAACTGCCCGGTTGGCAGCACATCGGTGATGCGGCATGGAAGGACCGCGCCTGTGCCATGCTGCAGGAGATGCTGCTGCAAAACCGCAATCACCCCAGCATTATTCTGTGGGGTGTGCGCATCAATGAGAGCGTGGACGATGACGAATTCTATACGCGCACCAATAAAATTGCCCACGTACTGGACCCGAGCCGGGCGACCTCAGGGGTGCGGTATCTGGAAAAGAGCCATCTCTTGGAGGATGTTTACGCCTACAACGATTTCTCCCATAATGGCTCAAACGCCGGGGCCAAGCGGAAAAAGGATGTAACGCCCGATTTAAGCAAGGCACTGCTGATTTCCGAATGCAACGGGCACATGTACCCCACCAAGCCCTGTGATGACGCCCCGCATCGGCAGGAGCATGCCCTGCGCCATGCGCGGGTGCTGGACGCCGCCTACGCAGATGGAGAGCATGCGGGCTGCTTCGGCTGGTGTATGTTTGATTATGCCACCCACAAGGATTTCGGCTCCGGCGACCGCATCTGCTATCACGGTGTGCTGGACAGCTTCCGCAATCCCAAGCTGGCGGCGTCCGTCTACGCATCGCAGGGCGGGGAGGAGCCGGTGCTGACGGTCAGCTCCACGATGGACATCGGTGACTATCCCGCCGGGCAGATCGGCACGGTCTATGTGTTTACCAACGCCGAACGGGTAGACCTTTACAAAAACGATATGTTTGTGACGACCCTGCACAAAAGCGGCTGGACATCACTGCCGCACCCGCCGCTGGCCGTGGATGACACGATCGGTGTCCTGCTTGAAACGCAGGAGCATTTTGATAAAGCCAAGGCCGACACGCTGCGCGACTGTCTGCTTGCAGCCGGGCGCTACGGCCTGGCCGGGCTGCCGCTGCGCTACAAGCTGAAGCTGGCGTGGTGTATGGTGCGCTATAAGATGAGCTTTGCGGACGGTGTGGCACTGTACGGCAAGTATGTCGGCAACTGGGGCGGCGCGGCTACGCGTTGGCGGTTCGATGCCAAAAACGGGGATACCGTGGTAAAGAGCGTCACGCTCTGCCCCAGCCACCGGCTGCATCTTGAGGTAACGCCCTCCGCCACCGTCCTGCAGGAGGGTGACACCTACGATATGGCCGGAGTTCGGGTGCGGATCCTTGATGAAAACGGCAGCCCCGCTGTCTATGCACAGCTGCCGCTGACCTTTGCCGTGACCGGTGCTGCCGCGCTGGTCGGCCCTGCGGCGGCAACTGCCGAGGGCGGCATGGGCGGAGCCTATCTGCGCACAGTAGGGCAGACCGGTACAGCCGCGCTGACCGTTTCGGCCCCGCAGTGTGCGCCTGTCACCGTAGAATTTACCGTCACAAAGAAGGAGTGTGCAGTATGGAACTGACAACAAAGCAAAAAGCCGCCTTCGGCATCGGCGCAGTGGGCAAGGATATGGTCTACGCGCTGTCTGCCTCCTATGTCATGTACTATTATCAGGATGTACTGGGCCTGCCTGCCACCTTTGTTGGCCTGATCCTGATGATCGCGCGTGTGTTTGACGCCTTCAACGATCCCTTTATGGGGGTGCTGGTGGCCAAGACCCGCACCCGCTGGGGACGGTTCCGACCATGGATTCTCAGCGGCACTGTCCTGAATGCGGTGGTTCTCTACGCGCTGTTTGCCGCACCGGTGCTGGAGGGTGCCGGCATGATGGTCTACTTCAGTGTCATCTATATCCTGTGGGGCGTCACCTACACGATGATGGACATTCCTTACTGGTCTATGATCCCCGCTGTGACCCGCACCCCGGCCGACCGCGAAAACCTGTCGGTCGTAGGCCGCACCTGTGCGGGTGTCGGCTCGGCGCTCATTGCGATGTTTACCATGCTGCTGGTGGGTGCTTTGGGCGGCGACAGCGAGCGCGCCGGTTTCCGCTGGGTAGCACTGCTCGTGGCCGTAATCTTTGTAGTTACCGAGGCAATCTGCTGCGCCAGCGTCAAGGAGACCGGCACCACCGAGATAAAGACCGCCACTGTCGGCGAGATGTTCAAGGCGCTGTTCTCCAACGATCAGGCGCTTGTGGTCGTAGGCAGCATCGTTTTAATCAACTCGGCGCTGTATCTGACCTCCAACTTTATCATCTATTTCTTCAAGTACGATTTCGGCGGCACAGGCTGGAAGGCCAGCTACACACTGTTCTCAACCATCGGCGGTGCGGCACAGATCCTCGGCATGATGGTCCTCTATCCGGTGCTGCGCAAAAAACTCAGCAACACTGCCGTATTTACGGTAAGCCTTGGCCTCGCGCTGGGCGGCTATGCTGTGCTGCTCCTACTCTGCCTGACGGGCTTTTCCGGCAGTCTGGCACTGCTCTGTGTGCCGGGCGTGGTGGTGTTTGCCTGCAACGGCATGCTCAGCGTACTGACGACTCTTTTTCTCTCCAACAGCGTGGACTACGGCCAGCTCAAGACGGGGCGCCGTGAGGAGAGCGTCATCTTCTCAATGCAGACCTTTGTTGTAAAGGCTGCGTCCGGCGTTGCGGTTTTTCTGACCGGCATCGGTCTGGATCTGATCGGGCTGGCCGGCAATGCCGAGGAGACCGGCCCCATCGCCGCCCAGAGCGCTGGTACACTGCTCGGGCTGCGGCTCATGATGACCGTGCTGCCCATGGCCGTCCTTGCGGCGGCGCTTGTACTGTTCCGCCGCAGGTTCACACTGACGGATGACCGCGCAGCCGAGATCAGCGCTGCGCTTCACAGGGAGGAAACTCAAAATGGCTGAGATGCAGTGGTATGCCGCAACAGACAGCGGCCGGTTTGACGGCACGGCAGCCATCACCCCGCGCAGCGGTGCCGTCTGCCTGAGGGCAGAGCTGCCCGCCGGGGTGCTGCAAAATGCTGTTGCTGCGCTGCCGTGGGAGATGGCAGACGATGAAAAGCTCTTCATGAACGGCTACCAAACTTGGACCGCCTGCCCCGAGCTGGGCAAATGGGACCGGCAGCACGGTGTTGAGCATGTTCCGAAATTCCTTTTGGAGAAATACAGCTTTGACCGTTACGGCGATTATCATTTTGTTCCCTACAGCGGCAAAAGGGGACAGAGCCACGGCTTCTCCTACTGCTATTTCCGGCGCGGAAAGACCTACCGGCTTTTGGCCAGTCTGGACGAGACACCGGGCTACACGATCTTTTCCTATGACAGTCGCGCTGCACAGCTGCGCATTGAGCGCGACTGCGCCGGGGTACAGCATACCGGCGGCAGCTTTCCTGCGTTTTCCCTCTTTTTTTCCGAGGGTACCGAGGACGAGGTATTTGACGCATGGTTTGCGGCGCTGGGCTGCCGCCCCCGCACCGCGCACAGGCTGGCCGGGTATTCCAGCTGGTATAACCGCTACCAGAACATTGATGAGGCCTCGATTCAGGAAGACCTCAACGGCTGCAAAACGCTTTTCCGCACAGGGGATCTCTTTCAGATCGACGATGGATGGGAGCGCAAGGTAGGAGACTGGCTGGAGCCTGACCCTGCCAAATTCCCCAACGGGCTGCGCCCGCTGGCGGATGCAGCGCATGAAAGCGGCTTTCTGGCCGGGCTGTGGCTGGCACCGTTCGTCTGTGAAAAGGAATCCCTGCTCTGCAAAAATCACCCGGACTGGCTGCTGCAGGTGGACGGTCAGCCCTGGTGCTGCGGCTGCAACTGGAGCAGCTTTTATGCGCTGGACATTGACCACCCGGAGGTGCAGGCCTACCTCAAGCAGGTCTTTGACCGCGTCCTGCAGGATTGGGGCTTCGATCTTGTCAAGCTGGACTTTCTCTACGGCGCAGCACCGTTCGGCAACGACCGGGAATCCCGCGCAGGCCGGATGCAGCGCGCCATGGCACTGCTGCGCTCATGGTGCGGCGACAAGTTGATTTTAGGCTGCGGTGTGCCGGTCATGCCCGCCTTTGGCATCGTTGACTACTGCCGCATTGGGTGTGATGTAGGGCTGGACTGGGACGATGTATGGTATATGCGGCTTTTCCACCGCGAGCGGGTCTCTACAAAGCAGTCCATCGGCAACACAATTTTCCGCCGCCAGCTTAACGGACGCGCCTACGGCAGCGACCCCGATGTCTTCTTCCTGCGCGAGGAAAACTGCAAGCTGACCGCACAGCAAAAGCAGACCCTGGCCCGGGTCAATGCGCTGTTCAGCGGCATCCTGCTCACCTCCGATATGCCCAGCCGCTATACGGATGAGATGCGCCGCCAATACAACGCCCTGCGGGAATTGACCGACCACGCCGAAAACTGCACCGTGGATGCAGACGACGGCCTGACCGTACACTACACTTTGCACGGCAAGCAGCAGGCGATCAAGGTTTTTTGACCGTTCAGCCTTCTTCAAAAACACACAAAATTTTTGCTGCGGCGGCTGATGGAATTGCAATCACAGGGCAGGGGATGGTATAATGTGTAAATAGGGTGGTATGCCCTTCCGCTTTGGCGGTACATGTTATATTGTAATAGGTTTTATCTGAGGAGTTGTGGAATGAAGAAAAACGATCTTTCCCCCGAAGCCTTCCGCTTTGAAGGCAAGATGTCCCTGAAGGAGGCACTGCCGCTGGGCATGCAGCATGTGTTGGCGATGTTTGTCGGCAACCTTACGCCGCTGCTTATCATCACGGGCGCCTGCGGCCTGGCCGGCGGCGAATTTGCCGACCTGCGCGTCACGCTGCTGCAGAATGCCATGCTTGTGGCGGGCATCGTCACACTGGTTCAGCTGTATTCCATCGGCCCCATCGGCGGCAAGGTGCCTATCATTATGGGCACCTCCTCCGGCTTCATCGGGGTGTTCAGCTCGGTCGCAGCCTCGATGGGCGGCGGTGTGCTGGCCTACGGCGCGATCATGGGCGCGTCCCTGATCGGCGGCCTGTTTGAGACCGTGCTCGGCTTCTTTCTGAAGCCTTTGCGCAAGCTGCTGCCCTCTGTCGTTACCGGCACGGTGGTGCTTTCCATCGGTTTGAGCCTGATCTCGGTCGGCGTAAACTCCTTCGGCGGCGGCAACACCGCGCAGGATTTCGGCTCGGTCGAAAACCTGCTGCTCGCCATCTTTGTGCTGGTCGTCATCCTGATCTGCAAGCACTCCGGCAGCACCTTTTTGAATTCCTCCTCGATTTTGGTGGGTATCATCTGCGGCTACATTGCAGCGTTTCTCATGGGCCTTGTTCTGCCCACCACGGCGCTGAACGCCGAGGGCGTTGCCTACACCAAGGCATGGGTGCTGAACTGGAACAAGGTGGCCGAGGCCAAATGGTTTGCATTGCCCCAGCTGATGCCTGTCAAACCGGTGTTTGATATGCGCGCGATCGCACCGGTCATGATTATGTTCATCGTCACGGCAGTCGAAACCGTGGGCGATATTTCCGGCGTTATCATGGGTGGCATGGACCGCGAGGCCACCGACACCGAGCTGTCCGGCGGCGTCATCTGCGATGGTATCGGCTCCAGCTTTGCCGCACTGTTCGGCGTGCTGCCCAACACATCCTTCAGCCAGAATGTCGGCCTTGTCAGCATGACCAAGGTCGTCAACCGCTTTGCGCTGGCCACCGGCGGCGTCTTCCTGATTCTCTGCGGTCTGGTGCCCAAGCTGGGCGCGCTCGTCTCGATCATGCCGCAGTCGGTGCTGGGCGGCGCAGCTGTCATGATGTTCTCTTCGATCGTGGTGAGCGGTATTCAGCTCATCACCCGCGAGCCGCTGACCCCGCGCAGCCTGAGCATCGTCTCGGTAGCGCTCGGTCTCGGCTATGGCATCGGTGCCAACAACGGCATCCTTGCACACGCACCGCAGATGCTCTCTCTGGTATTCGGCGGCTCCGGCATTGTGCCCGCCGCACTCGTTGCCATCCTCTTGAATCTGGCCATTCCCAAGGACGAAAACGGTTAAAGTAAGCATCCCTATAGCGGGCAGTGTAAAACGCACTGCCCGCTATAGATTTTTTGTTGAAATTCAAACGCACAAAAGCACCTTTGGCACCCTATTGACATTTGGGTGCCAGACTGCTATTATATGACCGAAATATCGTAGAATCGTTGCTGGTGCGCCGTTTTGGCTGCAGGCAGCTTTTTTACGATCCAACGGTTAGATTATTCTAACGCGCATATACAAACTTCCATGCTGCCGCCGGGCAGCTTTTCAAATAAGCGGCAGTTAGTTGATGTAAACCAAGGAGCTGAGCATTACGAAAAAGAATTTTTGGGACAGAAATGCAGCAAGGTATGACCGCTTTATGCGTAAGAATGCAATAGCCTATGATCAATTATATGCGCTGCTTCGCCCTGCTGTGTGGCACAAAACCGTTTTGGAGGTAGCCACCGGCACAGGGCAGGTGGCAAAGCATCTCCTGTGTTCTGCCGATCACATTGAGGCTACCGACGCCTCCGCAGCGATGATTGCGCAGGCAAAGCGGGGTAATTTTTCCTCCAAGCTGTATTTTTCCGTGCAGGATATGTTCCATCTGCCTTATGCTGACCAGTCCTTTGATGTTGTCATTGTCTCCAATGCACTGCACATTGTACCGCACCCTGAGAAAGCACTTACCGAGCTTCGCCGTGTGCTTAAAAACGATGGCACGCTGATTGCGCCGACCTTTACCCATGCAGAGAATACTCATTGGGGAAGGCTTCAGGCCCTTGCGCTGAAAATTGCAGGCTTTCCGCTGCACAGCAGATGGACGAGTGCTGCGTATCTGGCATTTTTGCAGCAAAATGGCTGGACCGTTTGCAAAAGTGTTGTTTTGCAGAATTCCATTCCACTTACCTACGCAGAGTGTAAAAAATCGAAAGGAGAATAACAATGTCATTTTTTGAAAATACAAGAGACCCCAAAGGCTTCGGCGGCAGGCTGATGGTCACCATGATGAACCTTGCCCACACCCCCGTGGCACTGTGGGGGCTTCACTTTCTGCATCTTGCGCCGGACGCAAAGGTGCTGGACTGCGGCTGCGGCGGCGGAGCGAATATCAAACGGCTGCTGAAAAGGTGTCCGCGCGGCATCATAAAGGGCGTGGATTACTCTGCTGTCAGCGTCGAAAAATCCCGCCGTCTCAATGCAGAGGCGATCCAAAGGGATCGCTGTGTCATCTGGCAGGGCAGCGTGCAGCGCATCATTTTTGCCAGCGATTGGTTCGATGCAGTCACAGCGTTTGAAACCGTCTATTTCTGGCCGGACCTTGCAAAATGCTTCCGGGAGGTTTGGCGGGTTTTGAAGCCGGGCGGCACCTTCCTCATCTGCAATGAAGTCAACGGCGACACGGACAAAGACAAAAAATGGACAGAAATCATTGATGGCATGACCATCTACAAGGATACTGAGCTGAAAGCATATCTTGAGCAAGCGGGCTTTTGTGACATTGCGGTACACAAAAGCAAAACAGGCTGGCTGTGTTTGACCGCCGTAAAGCGAAGTGACTGTGGCTGCGGGAGGCAGGAGAATGAAGGTTTATGAATTTGGGGCGGATACCGCTCCGGTCATTTTGCTGCTGCCCGGCACCTGCTGCCACTGGAAAAGCAACTTTGGCCAAGTGATCCCTCTGCTGCAGCGGGATTTTCGCGTACTTTGCGTCAGCTATGATGGCTTTGACGAAACAGAAAGTACCGAATTCCCGACAATGCTTGCAGAAACCGAAAAAATCGAAGCCTACATCCGGAAAAACTGCGGAGGGCATATACGGGCCGCCTACGGCTGCTCTCTGGGCGGCTCTTTTGTGGGACTGCTGACAGCACGGCAAACCATTCGTATGGACTACGGTATTCTGGGCAGCTCCGACCTTGACCAGTGCTCCAAGCTCGCGGCCAAATTACAAACGAATCTTCTCCTGCCGCTGATTTATCCGCTGATTCGGGACGGACAGTTCAAGAGTCGCTTTCTGCAGAAGCGATTAGAAAAGTGCTTCGCGGAGAAGGGAGACTATGTCCGCGCTTTTATGGCGATGTTCGGTGCTGCACGCCCCTATGTGACGATGCAAAGCTGTAAAAACCAATTTTATTCCGACCTCATCACGCCCTTGCCGGAGGGAATTGATGTTCCCGGTACGGAGATTCATATTTTCTACGCGCTGAAAATGGGAGCGAAGTATCGCGCGCGTTATCAGCAGCATTTTGCGCACCCCGTAATTCATGAGCTGGATCTGCAGCATGAGGAGCTGCTGGCCTGTTATCCTTACAAATGGGCGCAGCTTGTCAAAAGCATCACTGAACAGGGGGTATAAAGTACCTGTGTTTTTGTGTATATACCATAAAAGGAGGCGACTTCATTGACAGAAACTTTTTGGGGAATTCTGATTCCCTTTTTGGGTACATCGCTGGGCGCAGCGTGTGTGTTTTTCATGCAGCGCGCATTGGGTGATTTGGTGCAGCGTTCACTTGCAGGCTTTGCCGCCGGTGTGATGGTGGCGGCATCGGTCTGGAGTCTGCTGATCCCGGCCATCGAACAGTCGGAGGGGTTGGGGCGTTTTGCCTTTTTCCCGGCGTTTGCGGGATTTTGGTTCGGCGTGCTGTTTTTGCTTGCACTGGATCATCTGATACCCCACCTGCATGTCGGCAGTGAGGAGGCTGAGGGGCCAAAAAGCAGACTGGGCCGCACTACGATGATGGTGCTGGCGGTGACCCTGCACAATATCCCGGAGGGCATGGCAGTCGGTGTGATGTATGCCGGCTTTCTCGCAGGCAACGCGCAGATCACCGCGGCGAGCGCGCTGGCTCTGTCCCTCGGCATAGCCATACAGAATTTCCCGGAGGGTGCCATCATCTCGATGCCCCTGCGTGCCGAAGGGGAGAGCAAGGGCAAGGCCTTTGCAGGCGGTGTACTTTCGGGCGTAGTTGAGCCGATTGGCGCAGTGGTGACGATTCTGGCCGCACAGCTTGTGATTCCGGCACTGCCTTATCTCTTGAGCTTTGCGGCGGGTGCGATGCTCTATGTCGTGGTGGAGGAGCTGATCCCCGAAATGTCGCAGGGGCGGCACTCTAACCTCGGCACGGTATTTTTTGCCGTTGGCTTCAGTGTGATGATGGTGCTGGATGTAGCACTGGGGTAACATACGGCACAAAAAAATCTGCCAAGAGCAAGGCGCACTTGGCAGAGATAAAAATGGCAGGATACGCTTTCAGCGGTTCCAGATATTATGTTCAAGGTCGCGAAGGCGGCTGCGATACTCCGCAATGCGGCGGTCGGCGTGGCCATCGTTGTCAGGGAAGGTGAGCAGATAGCCGTCCTCGGCATCATGAAAGCCGATTTCCCCGGTAAAGCCACAGATGTCCGCCACCTTTAAAAGCGTGTGAAAGTCATATTGCATAGCGCTGATGAGTAGTAGTTTGTTCATGGCGGTCTCCTGCTTTTTGTTGGTTTTTGTCATTATACCGCAAATCGGAGAAAAATGCAAACAGCTTTACCCGGATCATCACAAAGCTCAGCACAAAGCCGGTCAGAAAAGGTCCAGCATATTGTCCAGATACAGTTCCTCACGGACAGCCAGCTGGTATTCCGGCTTAGTCAGGTAGTGGAGCAAAAATTCAAGGATCAGCGCACTGCCAAGGCCGCGCCCCTCGATCTTGAATTGGGTGAAGCCCATCGGCAGGTAGGTATTCCGAATAGCCTCGATGCCGATAAAGCCGGGGTTTGCCATCGCCCGGGAGAAGCGATACCCGCCTGCTGCGCCGGGGGCGCTGCAGTGATGCTCCGGGCCGGGCAGACCCAGATTTTTGCGGCTGACGGCCTCGTAGCAGGCCCTGCGTTCCGTGCATCCGAACCAGCAGCACTCATTGCAGAGAAACTCCACCTTGTCCTTCTGGGACTGGGGCAGCGCTGCAAGCTTGTCAAACGCCCGGTTCAGTCGGAAATCCGGCACAACATAGCGAAACTCCGGCCGCGCCAGCTCCCGCTGCAGATCATTGAAGTCTGTCAGAACCTTTGTGGTTGAGGATACAAGATACAGCGATGGATAGTTCTTTTTCAGGTGCTTCGTCAGCAGCTCAGCATGAACAATGGCGCCGTTTTGGGGGTTCCCTTGTTCCTGAAACAGTCGGCAGAGCGCGTTGCAATCCGGGTCTGTGAGATGTTCCGGGCGCAGCAATGAATTGCTGAGTGTCAGCCGCGCCGAGATGCCGTACTCCTGCGTCAGCGCCAGCACCTCGCGTGGGGTGCGGTCACTGTACTCGACCCGGCCGCCCGCCCATAAGCAGTCAGACGGTGCGCCGTAGATTGAGCCGATGGCGCACCAGTCGTAAAAATACTCCCTATGCGCACGGTAAAGCGGTAAAAACGCCGCATACAAGTCATAAAATTCAAACAGACCGGGCAGATGAAACAGGGCCGTGCCCTGATGGGGTGTTTCCATAGCGGGGACCTTTCCTGGCCGCACAGGCGGCCTGATGGGATATATTTATTATACCAGCAATCCTGCCGGAATGCAAAGCTAAGCGCCGCATCAGCCAAAAGCGGCTGCGTTTTTTAAAGGTTTGGTTTAAAGATAATGGGCAGATCTGGGAGTCCAATGCGTTCAGCATCTATACCAGAGAGACGGCAAATGTAGACGAGGAAAGCGCAACGCAGGCGGTGAGTGCTGTACTGCGGTATCTGAGCCGGGTCGGTGTGGTGAAGTATACCTGCCACAGCGGATACCTTTCCGCAGTCATCAACGAGAACGACCTTGCCACAGTGCTGACACCGGCCGGGGGGATTTTCCGTGCGCGGCGCGTACCGGGGCAGGAGGTGGAGTACGGAGATACGATAGGGCAAATACTCGATCCGTTCACAGCGGAGGTCGTAGCCCCGGTGACTGCCACCACCAGCGGGCTGGTATTCTTCGCCATTGATAAGCCGCTTGTGCTGGAACATGAAGTGGCATTTAAACTGATCCGCAGGCTGCACGCTTGAGGAGAGAGAAAAATTTCTTTGCAGACAGACTGAAAATAAAAAGCTCCATTCCCTTAGATTTGCACCGCAAATAAGGGAATGGAGCTTTTTGTAAGGGCAAAATGATCTGCGCGGAGTGATTTGCAAAGCGGGGCTGCAAATTTTGGCCAAAAGTTCACCAAGCTGTAACATTTTGTTGTACAATGGGGGTATAAGGGAGGATTGCAGTATGAATCCGATTTTGATTGTGGACGATGAAGCCGCCATTGCCATGCTGGTGCGGCGCATCCTGACGGAGGCGGGCTACCGCTGTCAGGCCGTGACCGACAGCCGCGCGGCGGCAAATCTGCTGGAAAAGAACCGCTATGATCTGGTGTTGCTCGATGTGATGATGCCCCATCTGGACGGGTACGATCTGCTGGCGTACCTGCGGCCCACGGGCACGCCCTGCATCTTCATCACGGCGAAGGACGCTGTGGCTGAGCGGGTGCGCGGGCTGAACAGCGGCGCGGATGATTACATCGTCAAGCCGTTTGCCCCTACCGAGTTGGTGGCCCGGGTGGAAAGCGTGCTGCGGCGCGCCGGGCGCAGCACCGCCGTCTATACGATGTGGGAGTACACAGTGGACGCTGCAGCCTGCCGCGTGCTGCGCGGTGAGGAGGAAATGCACCTGACCCGCAAGGAATATGACTTACTTCTCTTGTTTTTGCGCAACCGGGGCCGGGCGCTGTACCGGGATTACCTGTACGAAACCGTCTGGGGCGATGACGGCACGGGCTGTGACACCCGCACGCTTGACACCCACATTGCTCGTCTGCGCCGCAAGCTGAACCTTGGCGACCGCCTGCGCAGCGTGCGGCAGATCGGGTATATGCTGGAAAAGGAATAAAATGTAACCCGCCCGTGACGAAGCTGTAACCAACCGGAAACAATTCTGCACTATGCTGGGGGTACAACAAACAAAGGGGGATAACCATTATGAAACACACCGCAAGGCTGACCGCCTGTCTGCTGGCGCTGGCGCTGACGGCCTGCACGGCAGCGCCGCAGGATATGCCTGCAGGCACGACCACCGAGACAGCCGCCGCGCCCGCGCAGACTGCAGAGCCCACCACAGAAACATCCGCCGTACAGGACACGCTTACGCCCATTTACACGACCTGGGGCGCGGCGGTGGGCCAAGATGCCGTCTACAGCGCGATGAACATTGACGATGCCGGACAATACTACGCAACAACGATTGATTTTTCCACAGGTGAGCAGCGCATCCTCTGCAAAAAGCTCGGCTGCAGCCATGCGGATGAAAGCTGCCCAGCCTACATGACGGCCATCCGGAACGGCTGCGTGCCGAAAGCCATGCTGCTGCCCGTGGGTGACCGGCTTTACTGGCTTGTGGATGGCCGTTACAATGAGAGTGACAGCGCCTATCTGGATGTGAGCAATCCGGACGGCAGTGACCGCCGCCGTGTGGCCGAGGGTGATGACCTGCCCGATTTGACCAGTGCCTATATCTGGTACACGGATGGCACAGCACTGTATACATTTGTGCGCGGCTATGACAAATATTCCGTATTGCGTCTGGATGAGGGCGGTGCGGCGTGCTTCTTTACCCGCAGCATACCGGACGGCGAGGACTATTTCGCCGTAGGCTGCTGGCAGGACAAAATCGTTTTGCAGCACAGTGGAGGCTATCAGCAGCAGCCCTTGAACCCGGCCGGAGCGGCCGCCACGGATGAGGAGCTGCGCGCATGGCTGGCCGCCGACGAAGAGGCGCAGAAAGAGCAGACGAAAAACCTCTGTCTGCTGGATACAGCGGGCAGCATGACCGACACTGACATGACATGGCGCGGTGATGCGGGCAATGTCCAGCTTGTCCACAACGGTGCGGCCTATGTGCTGAACGAATCGGGGCTGGTGACAAAATTCGACCTGACTGCGGGCACAGCCCAGACCCGACAGCTTGACCTGCAGGGGACACTGTTATACGGTGTCGTGGAAGGCGCAAGGCCGGACGGCTGGATCCCTGTGACGGTGCGCGATGACAGCGAGGGGCTGCTGAACCCCGAGACCGGCGTCTACACCCCACTGCCGACCACATGGCTCAAGGATCAGGCGGTGGAGCGCAGCCCGTTTATTGTGGCAGCCAGCGACACGATGCTGCTTGTGAAATACGGCGAGATCTACTACACGACAAACGACATCGGCACGGACGGCGCACCTTACAGCTTTACCACCTGCCGCGGAGAGTACGGGATCATTTCGGTTAAGGACTATCTGGCGGGCAGTCAGGATTGGGTGCAGGTGACGCTGCAGGGCCGCGATCTGGTATGAGGAAACAGTGATGAAATTTGCAACCAAGCTATCTCTGGGCTGCATTGCGCTGCTGTCCTGCGCGCTGGGCGCGGCGGGGCTGCTGCTGACAGGGCAGAGCTTTTCCGGCAGTCTGGCCAGCACCCGCACGGCCCTGCAGGCCCAGCAGGAAAAAGAAAAATACGCGCTGGAACGGTTCATCTTTCAGGCCACGGACAGTGCGCAGTTTGAAAATTACATTTTGGCGTCCGCGGCCCAGCAGTATGCCGAGCAGACCGCCGATGCGGGCAGCAGCATGGCACTCTGGCTGGATGGTGCGTATGCGCTCTACTCCGGCCTGCCTGCGGCTCTGCCGCGCACCGCACTGAAGCAGGCCCTGACGAACGGCGAAAACGCCTGGCAGCTGACCCGGGCGGCCGGGCGGTGGTATCTGCTGCTGACCCAGCCGCTGGACCTGCCCGGCGTGCGGGCCGATATGCTCTGCGCCTACGATGTGAGCGCGGTGTTCGCCACCCGTGATGCCCAGCTGCGGGCGTGGCTGGCGGCATCGGCAGTGCTGCTGGTATTGGGCGGCGGGGCAGCGGTGCTGTTCAGCCGCCGTGTGACCCGCCCGCTGACTGCGCTGCAGACGGTCAGCGAGAAAATTGCCGATGGGGAGTACACCCAGCGTACTCAGGTCAAGACCGACGATGAAATCGGCGCGCTGAGCCGCAGCTTTGATGCAATGGCCGCGGCGGTGGAAGGCAAGATCAACGAATTATCAAAAACAACGCAGAGCCAGCAGGACTTTATTGCGGCATTTACGCACGAGGTCAAGACCCCGATGACCGCGATGCTTGGCTATGCTGACCTGATGCGCGCCCGGCCCGATGACGCCGAGACCCAGCGGGAGGCAGCGGGCTACATCTACCACGAGACCCAGCGGCTGGAAAACCTGAGCCGCAGTCTGCTGGCGCTGATGGGGCTGGATCAGGCCGGGGCGCTGGAGCTGGTGCCCTGTCAGGATGCCGGGCTTTTGCTGCAGACCGTGCGCAGCCTGCCGCAGGGCAGTACGCCCGTGCCGCGTGTCATCAGCGCGGGGTGCGTGGTGCAGGTAGACCGCAGCCTGTGGGTGGATATGCTGCGCAACCTGACTCTCAATGCCCAGCGCGCCTGTCAGGGCATCGAGGGTGCAGCCATCACCCTGCGGTGCGAGCGCCGCGCCGGGCAGGCGGTTTTCACCGTGACGGATACGGGCTGCGGCATACCCGCCGCCGATCTGCCCCGCGTGACCGAGGCATTTTACATGGTGGACAAGTCCCGCAGCCGGGCCGACGGCGGCAGCGGCATCGGGCTGGCGCTCTGTGCCCGCATTGCCAATGCCCACGGAGCAAGGCTGGAAATCACCAGCACCGAGCATGTCGGCACGACCGTGACCATCGCCGTGCCGGAGGTGCTGCCGAGCGAAAGGGAGGCTGACAATGACACGCAAAGCTGATACGCTGCGTCCCTTCCTGCGCTGCGCTGCTGTGGTGCTGTGCAGTCTGGCGCTGCCGCTGGCGGTGTTCGCCCTGTGGGACCGCGCACTGCTGGCAGCGCCCCACATCCGCACGGACGGGGAGCGCTTTTCGGCAGCCGGGCGGGCCAACGCCACAGCCTGCACCCTCTACGCCGCCGAGCATGTGACGAAGGTGCCGCTCGGAAGCAACAGCCTCTGGGACGGTGGCTGGACGGCGGGCACGATGGACGGCAGTGCACTGGCCCGCGCCCGCCGGACGCTGCGCGCCCTGCACGAGGCCGGGCTGCTGTGCGATGACAACTATGCCGCTGCACTCTCGGTCTGCCGCCTGGACTACGGCAGCTGGGAGCTGTACACTGCGCCCTGCGGCCTGACGCAGCTGGTGCGCCGCCCGGAAGAAATCTATACAGGCACCGACACCGAGCATGTGTATATCCAGCTGATTCTTTCCGATGACGATGCACCGCTGTATTTTAACTATCAGAACGATTTAGGGCAGGGTGATACGCTGGCCAATGACGCTGTGGCGCAGTATTGCGCCCTGCTGGGGTTGGACGAGTTTGCCGACTGGCAGTACCCGGACTGGGGCACAGCCGTGCGGGACTTCGGCGCAGCAGGCTACAGTGAGACCGCGCAGGTCTACGCCGTGGCGAACGCCAGCGGGTACAGCGTGACGCTCTCCGCCGCCAGCATGACGCCGCAGACCTTTGCAGCACTGAACACGCAATACGGGGAGGAAATCTCATGAAGAAATATCTTGCTATCACTGCCGCGCTGGCGCTGGCCCTGACAGCCTGCGGACAAGCCGCAGCGGACAGCACGCCGGCACCGACTGCGGCCACGGAAGCCACAGCGGCCCCCGCCGAGCAGCCGCAAAGCATCTGCAGCGGCGCCCTGCGGCTGCTGACTGCCGCTGCGGACGGCGTGTATTATCAGGTGTTCAACGACTGGGAAATCAACCACACCGACACGATGGGTCGTGCGCTGATCTATGCCATCGACGAACAGACCGGTGATGCGCGCCCTGTCTGCAGCCTGCCCGGCTGCGCCCACAACAGCGACACCTGCCCCGCGTGGAGCGACGGCAATGTGACGCTCTGCTACGGCGATGGGGATGAAGTCTACCTGCTGGTGTTCCATTACAACGACGAAACCAGCTATTACTGCTGGGAACGAATCAACGCCAACCACACAGAACGCACTTTGCTGGCGGATGTGGAGCCGGGCCTGCATGTTGCGGGCCGCGGTGTGGCCGTGGACGATAAAAACCTGTATTACAGCGTGCTGGACGATGACCGCCATCAGACGCTGTGGGCTGTGGATAAAGCAGGCGGGCAGCCGCAGAAGGTCTGCAGATGGGATGATCTGGCCGATGGGGCTGGGGAGTACTGCCCCGAAATGTATACGCTGTTGGAGGTCAGCGGTCGGCAAATGACCTTTGCCAAGACGATACAGTCAACAGACGCCCGAACCGAGGCAATACAGATTTGCACAGTGGATCTGGCCGATGGGAGCTGTACACCGCAGCAGCGCTATGAGCGCGATGCGGGCACTGTGTTTGTGACCGGGGACGGCATGGAAAAGCGCGACCTGATCAGCTATCAAAACGACTATCATATCCTGACCGAGGGCAGCCGCAGCGGCCTTGCCAACTACAACTACCAAAGCGGGGAGGTTGGTTATCTGGATGCGGCAGCAGACAGCTTTACCCCCGTGGCAGACGGCTTTCCCACAACCCGCGCAGGGTGGGAGTGCTACTACTCCCTGACCGGCTTTGCCGATGGCTGGCTGGTGTGGGTGGACGAGTGCGGCCGCGATGAAAACGGTTACGGCACGGGAGACAACACGACCCGCCAGTATTTCTGCCGCAGCGGCGTCAAGACTGAGCTGAAACAGCAGCGCTATATACAGGGCAAGGATGTGCAGAACATCCGGATTCTGGATGCTCAGGGCGGCCGCGTGCTGGCCGCTTACGACACCAAGAACGGCACCGTCCGGGGCGTGGAAGAGGACGGCACGCTCTACACCCATCCGACAAGCTGGGATGTCTACGGCGTCATAACGCTGGACGACTTGCTGGCAGGCAGCACAGACTTTACGCCGCTGGCGTTCTCGGATTGATCCCCTGAAATCCTGCGCGGGCGTATCTGTCCATTGCCGGATTCCCGGCAGACCAAGGCAAAAGTTGACTTTTGTGCTGATTTCGAATACGATATAGGCACAAAAGTATGGTGGTACCAGTGGTGAATATAAGTTGCTCGGCACAGGTGCAGGAGATTCTGACCCGCGCAGCTTGCGGAGCATTCGCCAATGGTGGGGAGGCGGCAGAATGAATTCTTTTTCGGTAGAGCAAAAAAGAGTAGATGTATTCGAAAGTGCCGTGCCGAACAAGCCGGTGATTTATCTGAATACCTATGGGCGCGAGGGAGAGCAGATCTTTCAGTATTTGACAGACATCGGCTGTCAGGATTTTTCGCTGGTTGCAGTCAGTAAGCTGGAATGGAATCATGATATGGTGCCATGGGATATTCCGCCCATATTCAAAAATGGTGCATCATATACCAGCGGAGCCGATGAGTACCTGCACCTTCTGATAAACCAAATTATACCGAAAGCAGAAAGTCTGTTGCAGGGGACCCCCGCCTGGCGGGGAATTGCGGGATATTCACTGGCCGGACTGTTTGCACTGTATTCTATTTATCAGACGGACGCCTTTTCGCGAGTTGCGAGTGTCTCCGGCTCGCTGTGGTTTCCGGGAATTAAAGAGTATATCGTTTCCCGTACACCCGTGAAAAAACCTGCCGATATCTTCTTTTCGCTGGGCGACCGGGAGTGCCGCACCCAGAATTCGCTTCTAAGATGTGTTCAGCAGAATACGGAATCCATCGAAAGATATTACCACGAGCAGGGAATAGATACGACCTTCCAATTAAATCCCGGCAATCACTTTAAAGATGTGGTACAGCGAACAGCAACAGGACTTCAGTGGCTATTGAGCAGAGAATATGCCCCATGAAAGATGCGGCATAATGGGATATAAAGTTTTGTGGGCGCGGCATACTACATGACATATGTATCGCAAGAGACATCGTAAAAAATTTGCGGAGTTTAGTGCACTGATTCGTTAGCCCAAACAGCTATTCCGTAATCCAAATTGCTTATAAAAGAATCACCACACAATTCTAAGAGCCGCTGCGGCTGTGTTTAGAATTGTGCGGTGATGTTTTTACCCGGCCAACGCCCACGCGCCCATAAGAACCGTCAGAAACAGGATGTTGGAAACTGTGAACAACGCAAAATACCGGCCCTTTTGTAACGGCAACTCCCTTGCAATTTCACGATACGAGATCAGGCTGGCCATTGAGGCAATCAGCGTGCCAAGGCCGCCAAGATTTGTGCCGATGATCAGGGAGCGGATATTCTCTGTAAATCCCGAAAGCAGGATCGCCGCAGGCACATTGCTGGTTACCTGTGAGGCAAGCACAGAAACCCATACCTCGTGGCCGGTAAGAATATGCTGCAGCCATCCGGAAAAGGCGGCAAAACGCCCCAGATTGCCAATAAAGATAAAGAGCGCAACAAAGGTGAGGATCAGCGAATAGTCCACACGGCATAATGTGTTCCGGTCTGCCAAAAGCACACAGGCCAGAACCGCAACAAACGCGATACCATAGGGCAGAACACGCAGTACCACCAACAGACAGAGCACGAATAAAATACTGTACAGCGATAATAGTGCCTTGTTCGGGCTTGCAGCAGCCGCAGAATGAGCCATGGAGATCTTTGCGCCACGGCGGCACAGCCCCACCGCCCATAGCGCAAGAAGTGCCAGCGACAGGATGGAGTAGGGGAGCATCAGCAAAACAAAAGAACCCATATCCATTCCGCTTTTTCCATACAGGTACAGGTTTTGCGGATTGCCAAGAGGTGTTAGCATACTGCCGAGGTTTGCGGCTATCGTCTGCATGCAGACGATGGGAAGCAGCAGCTTATCCCGAACGGCAGCATCCAAGCTGTTTACAACGACAAATGTGAACGGAACAAAGGTAAGCAGCGATACATCATTGGTGATCACCATGCTTGAGAAAAAGCACAGCCCCACCAGAACAGCGGTCAGTTGAAGCGTTGTGCGGGTATGGGACAGCAGCGCGTGCCCAAGCCGATCGAAAACGCCCTGCCCCCGCAGCCCGGCCATGACGGTCATGAGTGAAAACAGGATCGCAAGCGTGCGAAAATCAATATAACCAAGATATTCTGCATCCGGAAGAACAAAGCAGGAGGAAACCAAAGCCAGACAGGCAGCAATGCTTAGAACAGGCTCTTTTTGAAAAACGCATTTTATCGCCATGGCAGGAAGCTCTTTTCCGTAAATTTCAATTTCAAATGCTGTGCCGCAGACGACAGCAAACCAATGCTTGAAATTGGTCACATTATTATACAATAAAAGCCAATCCGGCACAAGAGCAGTCAACACTTTAAATATTCAAGTAGGGAGGATTTCGATCGTCAGACGGTACAGATGACATGCCGCCTGACTTTAGCTGATATTGATACTGCTACCGAGAGTCCTGATGGCGTAGGAACACTGACCTTTCTTTGATTATGCCGTTTCGCTAAATCAATGTTTAGCGAAACGTAGGGAAGGCGTTGTGGCGATTTTGGACTCTTGCATGGTTAATGCACTTGCATTTTTTAACGCAAATTTGCAGGATTTAATGCAAGATGCAGCTTTTAGTTTTGCAAATAGGTGTAAATGCGTTTTATAATTTTATAATAATGTATCATTGTTTCCTATTGTAACCGTACAAGCTGCATTTTTTTTTTCCGTGGGCAGTATAATGTGCCCCTCAGAACTGGACGCCAGCAGTTGATTCCCGTGATTTTCTAAAAACTTCCGTCATGTTGCATATTGACTCTTTTGCCAGAAAAGAGTACGCTAGTTTGAATAAAAGGAAGTAATTATCATGGAAATCAGTCTATTACTAATGCAGCAGATAGCCCAGCTGTTTATTGTCCTCTTGATGGGCTATGTAGTCGTTAAAGCGGGACTTCTGAAAGCCTCCGACAGCAGGGTTCTGTCCGTAGTCTTCGTATATCTTGTCATGCCATGCGTTGTTCTCAATGCATTCCAAATCGACGATACGCCGCAGATTCTCACAGGACTCTTGTACTCGATGGGCATAGCGGTCGGGATGCATATCGTTTTTCTGATCCTCAACGCCATCTTCAAAAAGCCGCTGAAACTGGATGCCGTGGAGCAGGTCAACATCATATACAGCAATGCTGCCGCACTTGTCATCCCTTTGGTTCAGGCTTTACTCGGCGAGGAATATGTCGTATATTCCTGTGCTTTCGTCATCGTACAGCTGATTCTTCTCTGGACGCACGCAAGCGCCTGCCTGCAAGAGGGCACAAAACTCGAATGGAAGAAGCTTCTGACCAATGTCAATCTGCTTGCGATTGTCGCCGGTGCGCTCTTGTACCTTCTGCACATCTCGCTGCCTACACCTATCGTGAATACACTCAGCAGCGTAGGTGCTATGATAGGGCCTATGGGTATGCTGCTGGCCGGTATGGCGATTGCGGAAGTGCCGCTAAAGAAAGTCTTCTGTACACCGCGCAACTATCTTCCCGTTGCACTTCGTCTGCTGGCCGTACCGATGGTGGTATTGCTTCTTCTCAGTGTCATCCACGCATCTACTTGGATTGCGGACGGCAAGGCGATTCTCATGACGGTGTTTCTGTCCGCCATCACCCCAGCCTGCGCGACAGTTACATCCATGGCGCAGCTGTACAACCGGGATGCAGCGCATTCGAGTGCCCTGTATGTACTCAGTACATTGCTCTCCATCGTTACAATGCCCATCATGATAGGTCTGTTTGAGATGCTGGCTTAATTTCATGTCCGGAATGCAGGATTCAGCGTTAGTTTTGTACCGGATGGATAGTTGTGGCTCCAGAAGTGTATAAAGAGCTTCTTAACCCGGTTCTGATATTTGGGCTTACCCCATTAATTTACAGAATACATGCTCCCCTAGCAGGCCTGTACGGCACCTCACCCTGCACGGTAAAATTGCGGACCCTCCAGTCATATTCCGCCTGTACCTTGTGCTTTTCGATGATTGCATCGGGCAGTGCGGCATTCTGCACCTCTGCGGTCAGATACAGAAGCTCCCTGACCTCAGCATCAGCGCTCTTGTACTTCTTTCCCGCTCATATGCTCGATTTCGATTTCAAAGACTTGCACGGCCTTACCCGACTGCGCAATTTCCTCATCGACAAGCTGTTCGCTGGGATAGTATTTCATTGCAAGCTGCTTGAGCCTCCGTGTTGCTTCGGGACCCGCTTCCATCAGATGGCATCTGCCGAACACGACAACGCTCTGCATGAACGGAGCCCAGCTTTCCGTTCTGACGGTCTCATTCCCGAACACGGTGAAGCATACCTTATCGCAGGCACGCAAGGCATCGACTTTGTGCCCTATCTTTGCGCCGTGGAAACAAATCCTCTGCGCCTCGTCATCATAAACATAGTTGATGGGTATGGCATACGGGTAGCCGTCATCGCCGTTCACGGCAAGTACGCCCCGCCGACTGGACTGCAACAACTGCTTTGCCATATCGATGGAGATTTCTTTCTTCTTTCTGCGGATTTCTCTGAACATTCCGTTTTCTCTCCCTTTCCCTGCCAGATGTCTGTGTGTTTGGCCCTGTTTGGCCACCTCTGTAATATAGCTCTATTATACGACAACTTGCGGCAAAAAGAAATGCTGTACCTTTCCAAACCGGAGGATACAGCATTGTTTTTATATGTAATGGCGTTTTAGCCTTGTTTGTTGTCTGGCCTTGACCGAGCGACTGCTCTGGCATGGTCTAAGGCGCAGTGGGTAATCACGGGATGCTTCCCGGTTGTGTTTCTTGATTACAAGGTTTATTATAGCGGGGACTTGTGTGCAGAGTTTAAAAGGGTTTTGAACGAAGTTGAAACTTCTTTTGAAGAATCTGTGAATCTCTGACCATAGCGGCTGCCATCATAGAAAATCCGGCGTTCAAAACGCCGGATTCAAAGCGGAGTTATTTCCCAAGCACAATGGAGAGCTTGATTTCTTTTTCTGTCTCGCTCAGGTCGAAATCGCCGCCGTCGGCGACGGTTACGCGCAGCTCATAGAGCACGCCGTCCGTCAGTTCCGTCACAGCCGCGCCGGTTTCGTCCGTGATCGACCACAGCTCGGAGGCAACCTTTGCCAGCTTGCCGTCTGCACCATAGGCGTAAAGCGTCAAATCGGAGGCGCTGCCGGACAGGTTGTTCATGCGGAAGGCCACCGTGGTGTTGGGATGCACATTGCGGATGGTCGCGGTGTTGCGCCAGCTTGCAACCGTACCTTCGCCGCCGTCCTGTGCAAACTGATCCTGCGCAAGAACATTTCTTGCCGCCTGATCGAGATCGACCTCGCGGTACGGAAGCTCGGGCAGGTAGACAAAGCGATCCTGCAGGCGAAGCAGCTCCAAATATCCGGTCGGGCAGTAGAGTGCATTTCCGCTGTTGCCGGTGTACATGCCAATGGCCATATTATTGTAGCCGTACTTGTTGGATACATCCATCGTAAAGACAGTCTCGCCGGTTTCAAAGTCGAGAATGATGTACTGCCACATACCCGTGGTCAGATCCTGCACATAGCCGTAGATATAGCCCGTTGCGGTGGAGAGCTTCATGATCGCGGTGTCGCTCAGATCATTTCGGGTCCAGATACTCTTCATCTCGTAGCCGCTGTCGGTTTTCACGGTGTCCACGCGCTCGACGCCGGGGGCGATCATGGCATTGCCCTTCATCAGCCAGTTCTGGTCATAAATGTTGGCGTAGCTCTGGATCGAAGAATCGTTGTTGGGGTCGGCAAGGCCTGCGTTGCCCGCGCCGAACCAGTTGCAGACAATCGTGCTGACCGTGCCCGCGCCATCATCGTAGACGATTGCAGAGTTCTCGATTGCCACCTGATAGCCATCGGGCAGATCATCGAGCACCGGCGTTTTTGCCACGACCTCACCGGTTTTCATGTCGAGCGCAAGAAGATTCACGGGGTCTGCATTGTCGGTGAACATCACAAGGTTCGGCGTCAGCGTCGGCGAGCAGCCGCCGCCCCACGCAAGACCGCCGCCGGTGGTCTTGTCGCCTTCACCGCTGACCTTCGCGCCGACGCTCTCATACGGCGTACACCAGACAGCCTCGACGCCATTGTTGGCGCGCAGCAGATAGCAATTCCTATTGGTCAGAATGACCGCACCGTCCTTGGAGGCGGCGATGCCGTTCTCCGCGCCCTCACCGGGCGTCAGCTCGTAGACGAAAACCGCCTTCGACAGGTCGGTCTGCTCACCGTTGAGGATCGCTTCGATTGCCGAGTGGGCGATATAGCCGAGAACGCCCTGCTGTTGGCGCTCAGGATAGATGCGGAAGCCGCCGGTGGCAAACCAGAGGTTCCCATCGTAATCAAAGACCACGGAAAGAAGATTCTGCGTCAGCTCCTTGCCGAGCGCAGCCTCTGCCGCAGCCTTGATGTCGATGTCAAGCACCTTTTCAAACTCCGGAAGGACATTGCCCGCCTCATCCGTTGCGCGGAGCATCAATACGTGGTTGTTGCTGGTCGGGCAGACGATGCGGTTTTCAGCGTCCAGAAAAGTATAGGAGCTTTGGATCAGGTAGCTGCCGCCGTCATGCTGCTTCGGGGAAAAATAACCGAGCGTCTTTGTCTCCTCCGCATTCAGATCGCGGATGGCGATGCCGCCGAGCAGCGGAACGACTGCATGGCCGTAGCTGTCAAAGTAAATGGCGGGCGATGCATTCGCGTTTGTCGTCTCATAGGAAACATGGATTTCCGGATAGATGCCGAGCGGCAGGATCTCGTCGGTTGAATCGGTGTTATAGCCGTCGTGATGGATATTCGCATCACTCTTTGCCATGTAGGGGTTTTCCTCGACCTGCTTGGGCTGCAAGGCCTTCACGGGGAGTGCGCCGGATACCGGCGCGGAAGGGGTCGTTTCCTCGGCAGGTGCGGCTGTGGCAGCCGGTGTTGCTGCAGCGGAAGATGCCTGCGTATCCTCCGCCGGTGCCTGTGCTCCGCTGCAGGCTGCCATCGACAGGGTCAATGCTCCTGCCAGCAGGAAACTTCCTACAGAATAAATCGGGTTTCTCTTTTTCATCAGTGATCCTCCTTGCCATGTTGGTTGTGATCCGCTCGGGACGAAGCAGACGGTTGTTTTTCCTCTACCCATGCATGAAGCCCATGCCGGAACGCTTCTTCCGTTATCGGCTCCAGCAGAAAGTAGTCTACGCGCAGCCGGAACGCATGCAGGGAAAAATCCAGCTCGCTGCACCAGATGATGCGCGTTTCCGGGAAAAGTGCCCGCAGGTGCTCCACCGCATTCAGTCCATCCACGCCCGGAAGGGCGATCACGGCGTTGGTCGGTGCATTTTTGCGTGAGACTTCAAAGAACACCTCCTGCCCGCGGTAGCAGTCCACCTTCGGAAACAGACCGCGCTCGGAGCAGAAGCGCGAAAGCTGCTCTGTGTAAAAAATCTTCTGTGTTTCACTCTTTGTCAGCACGGCAATGTGGTACATAGCGTTTCTCCCTCCTCCCTTTTTCCTGCCGTCGTTGACTGTTTCTGCTTTCAGTATACGGAACGGTGCAGGCTTTTCAAGCCTTTTGGCACGAAAGCCTCAATTCCGGCACGAAATCGGGTTTTTCCGCTGTGCCGGAGTCGGAAAGTTGTGCTATAATCTAAATAGAAACTTTCCGGAAGGAGCCAGTCCGGCATGAGAATAGCAATTGTGGATGATCTTGAGACCGAGCGCGCGCAGCTGAAAACGCGCCTTGCGCGGCAGCTGAACCTGTGCGGCGCAAAGGCAGAGATTTTGGAATTTGAAAGCGGTGAGAGCTTTCTCGCCGCAGAAAAAGAGCAGCGCTTTACCGCTGCCTTTCTGGATATTTACATGCACGGAATGAGCGGCATGGACGCTGCCAAGGAGCTGCGTAAGACGGACACAGACTGCCTTCTGATCTTTACCACGACCTCGACCGACCACGCGCTGGAAGGATTTCAGGTGCGTGCGCTCCACTATCTCGTGAAGCCCTTTTCCGAGGAGGAACTTTCCGCCCTGCTTGCCGAGATGCTTGCAAGACTCCCCCGCCCCGAGCCGGTCCTGACGGTGAAGGTCAGCGGCAGCGATGTCCGCCTTTGCTATCGGGACATTATCTCGGCAGAGCATTTTGCGCACAGGATCAACATCCGCACGACCGCCCGGAAAACGCTGACCACACGCCAGAGCTTCAAGGAATTTACCGAGCCGCTAAAAAAAGACCCCCGCTTTTTCGTCTGCGGCAGAGGCATGATCGTCAATTTAGAGCATGCCGCTGATTTTCGGGACGGCGCTTTCTGCATGGCGGATGGCAGCAGCGTCTATGTCAGTCAAGAGCTTTTAAAGCCTGCCCGGCAGGCGTTTATGGAATTTCTGCTGCAAAGGGAGCGTATGAAATGAAGGATATTCTGCGTCCGATTTTGGAGCTGCTCGTCGTACTCCCCGGCCTTTTGCTTGGCTATTTCCCTGTAAAAACCTATCTGAAGCAGTCGCCCGGAAGGCTGGCCGCCTGGCTTTTTCCGCTGATGGCGTGCCTGTGCATCGGCAGCGGGCTTGCCTGCTATCGGCTTCATGCTTCCACGGTCTTTGCCCTTGCGGGGGTCGCGCTGGCTGCGATCTGCCTGTATACCAGAACACTTACCATCTCCCTCTGGAAATCCGGCACGATTGCGCTGTCCGTCTGCGCGGTGTTCGCGTGCGTGAACAGCCTGTCCCGTGCCGTCAGCGCCGCGATCATCCGGAATCTGCAGCTGCCGCCGGATGAACCGTGGCTCTGCCTGGGCGCCTGCGTGTTCTATAACGCTGTTTGCTGGATCATCGTGCTGGCCGCGTATTACCCCGCGACACATGCGGTGCGTGCGATGGTCGAGGACGACAATTTTGCGCAGACATGGTATGTGTTCTGGGTCCTGCCGCTGGCGTTCATCCTTTTGAACCTTTTCATGATCCCACGCTATCAATCAACGCTCCAGACCGGCCGCGTACTGCAGGGCTATATTGTGCTGAGCAGCGCACTTCTGGTCTTTATGTTCTGCTTCAATGCGATTTTTCTGCTGATGGCAACCAGCCTCAACCGCAATGCGAAGCTGCAGCAGGAAAACCAGTTCCTTTCGATGCAGCAGCAGCGGTATGAGAGCCTCAGGACCGCCATTGAGGAAGCGCGGCAAGCACGGCACGATATGCGCCACCAGTTACAGCAGATTTCCGCGCTGGCCGAGGCAGGTGATCTGGAGGAGCTGAAAGGCTACCTTGCAAAAACCGTCTCCCGCATCCCGAATCTCGATATGTGCTTCTGTGAAAACCGTGCGGCGGACAGTGTTGTCGGCTATTACTGCGCCATGGCAAAGCGCGATGAGATTCCCTTCCGCTCCAAGCTCGATTTGCCGGAAGCGTTGCCGATCGATGAGATCGATATGTGCATGGTGCTGTCCAACCTGCTGGAAAATGCGTTGGAGGCGAGCCTTCGCACCGCACCGGGCAGGCGGCAGATCGAGATAACCGCTTGTGTTCACGCCGACCGGATTCTGCTGATCGAGGTTGAAAATGCGTTTGACGGCGAAGTCAACGAAAAGAACGGCGTTTTCCGCTCATCAAAGCGGAGGGAAAACGGTATCGGCATCCAATCCGTCACCCATATTGCAGAGAAAAACGGCGGCACCAGTACCTTTACCTATCAGAATGGCACCTTCTCCGCCAAAGTCATGCTCTGCGGGTGTTAGTACCGCCCGGCCGTATAGACGAAACATAAGCAAAAAAAGCGGGAACGCAGCCAACGGATATACCGAAGGCCGCGTCCCCGCTTTACTTATGCAGACTGTCAAAAAGCTTTTGTAGGGGCGAGCATTGCTCGCTCCTGCCTGTTTGTCTGTGAAACATCTTCCCTGAAAACGCGTTGCTGCGCCAGGTTGGCGGGCGACCAATGGTCGCCCCTACACATTCAATAGGCCAAGAAAGAGAACCCTTACGACTTCAACGCCCGGTGGATCAGAGTGCGCAGGTTCTGCAGCAGGGCTGCGTTGGGCCCCTCCGGCTTTACCGGGCAGCACATGCTCATCAGCCCGCCTGCGGCGGCGGAAAGCAGGGCAAAATCGCAGTAATGGTCCGGCAGACTGGGGTCTATCTCCCCGTTTTGCTGCAAAGCAGCAATGGATTTGTGCAGCACGCCGCGCAGGGCCGTAAGGCGCAGGTCCATGCCCTCGGGGGTATTTTGCGGCCCCACACTGGAGGCAATCACCTGATAGGTTCCCATCCGGCTGCCGGAAAGATCCTGCAGGTAGGCAAGCACTGCCTCCTCCAGCCCCTGCAGGGTGGTGCAGGGCTCCAGTAACGCGGCGAAGCGGGCAATTTCCGTATCAAAGCAGTGCAGCGCCATGCCGTGCAGAATTTCTTCCTTGGAGGCAAAGTATTCATAGACGGTGCCCTTGCCGATCCCGGCTTCGTCCGCGATTTGCTGCACCTTCATGGCTGCGGGGCTTACCCCTCTGGCAATCAGGCGCAGGGCAGCTTCGTACAGGGCGATCTCACGCTCCTTGCGGGTATCTGGCTTCATTGCGGTATTCCCTCCTCGTTTTCATCCGGCTTTTGCTTTTCCGGCAGCTTTATGCGGCGGTGCTCCTCTGCACCCGGCGTTTCCGGTTTCGGCTCACGCTGGCCTTCGGCTTCGCGCCGGGCAGCAAATTCCGCTGCAAACTCGGCTGCATCGTCAGGCAGGTCGTCCATGCCGTCTTCGCCCACATCAATGTTGACCGGCGGCTTGCGGTAGAACAGGTCATACATCACCGGCACAATAAACAGGGTCATCAGGGTTGCGTAAGAAAGGCCGCCTACAATGACAATCGCCATGCCCCTGCCCATCTCACTGCCGGCATCCTGACTGAAGATCATCGTTACCATGGCAAGCACGGTCGTCAGAGTGGTCATCAGAATGGGGCGCATACGGGTGCGGCCGGTCGCCACCAGCGCATCGGTGCGTTCCAGCCCGCCGATGCGCAGCTGGTTGGCGTAATCCACAAACACAATGCCGTTGTTGACCACCACGCCCATCAGGACAAGGAAGCCCATGAGCGAAATGACCGAAAGCTGTTCGCCGCCGATCATCAGGCCGATCATGCCGCCGGTAAAGGCCAGCGGAATGGTGAACAGCACGATGAACGGGGAAAGCAGGCTCTGGAACTGCGCCACCATGACAAAGTACACAAACAGCAGCGCAAGGGCTATCATCTTGACCATCTGTTGGATCATCTCGGTCACCTGCGTGGTCTCACCGGCAATTTCGGCCGTGCAGCCGTCCGGCAGCGTCAGCGCCGCCAGCTTAGGCTCCAGTTCACGGGAAAGCAGGGTGGTGTTGTACCCCTCGGCGGTCTCACTGGTCACGCTGATCTTACGGGAGCCGTTCTCACGCGCAATGGACGCATAGGCGTTGCCGTTCGTGCGGGAGGCAAACTCTGCCAGCGTGTGAGTCTCGTTCACGGTATTGCCGTCATCATCGGTGGTCGTTGTGGTAAACTCCATCTGGAACAGGTCATTGAGATTCGGTGCATCGGTCTTATCCACAATGGTCACAGTGTAAGTTTCGCTGCCCACCTTTAAGGTAGTGGCAGTGGTGTTGGTGCTGAGCTTTGCGGCGATCTGCTGGTACACCTGTGCCACCGTCAGGCCAAGGCGCATGGCCTTATCCTTGTTGATGACGATATGCACCTCCTCATCGCCGGCCTCCTGCCCGTTGGAGACATTTTCGATGCCGTCCACGCTGTTCAGCAGCTCCATCACCTGCTGGCTGGCGGTGGTCAGGTCATCGAGCTCACGGCCGTAAATATCCACCTCGATACCGCTGCCGGACAGTGCGCTCATATCCATGCTGCTGGCACTGATGTTCACTTCACAATTCAGGTCTGCGGTGTTCTCGGCGATCTGCTGCTGGATGGCCTTGCTGTTGCCAGCGCCCTCATCGGTCAGCAGAACATAATAGGTAAAGCTGGTGTTGTCCGCAGTGCCCTCGGTGCCGCTCATCATCAGCATATTGCTGGTGCTGTCGCTGCCGCCGGACATTGCGCCCACGGTTTCCACACCGTCAATGCCGGTTATGGCATCCATCACGGCGTCCGCAGTGGCAAAAGCCTCCTCCTTTTCGGTGTCCGCCGGTACCGTTACGGTGATGGAAAGCTGGTTGGAGCCCATATCCGGGATAAGCACCACGCCCATGGTGGCGATGCGCCAGACCGATACGGCCAGCAGCGCGATCGCCAGCGTCAGCGGAACCGCCTTGCGCTTCAGGCAGAAGCGCAGCAGCTTCTCATAGCCGTTCAGGAAGCGGTCAAACCAGGGGTGCTTGATTTCCCTTTGTTTGCGCAGCACGGTAGAACCGGCGCAGGGCACGACGGTAAGGGCTACGATCAGCGAGGCCAGCAGGCTGAAGGTGATGGTCCACGCCATATCGGAGAGCAGCTCCAGCACCATGCCTGTGGTAAAGACCATCGGCAGGAATACACAGACCGTCGTCAGTGTGGAGGACATGATGGCCCCCGCCACCTGACGCGCACCCTGCACCGCTGCACGCGGGGCAGGAATACCGCGCCCGCGCAGGCGGTAGATGTTCTCAATGACAACGACCGAGTTGTCTACCAGCATACCAACGCCCAGCGCCAGACCGGACAGGCTGAGGATGTTCAGCGTAATACCGGTAAAGTACATCAGCACAATGGCAAACAGCACACTGAGCGGCATGCTGATGGCCACCACCAGCGTGGGGCGGATGTCCTTGAGGAAGAGCGCCAGCACGATGATTGCCAGCACAGCACCCTCGATCAGGTTGGACAGCACACTGTTCACGATCAGCTTGATGTAATCGCCCTGATCCATGATGGTGGTCAGGTGCAGGCCGTCATTCTCTGCCATCAGGTCCTTCATGGCGGCTGTGCTTGCGTTGGACACCGACGAGGTGGACGCCGTCGAGCTCTTATAAATCGAAAGCAGCACGGCACGGTTTTTGCCCACCTTGGCATAGCTGTCATCGGCATTATCCGTCAGTTCAATGTCCGCCACATCCGAAAGCCGCACATCGCCAATACCGTCAATGCTGCACAGGACCATGCTTTTCAGCTCGTCCACATTGTCAAACGCATCGCCGACCTTCAGGATATACTGGTCGCTGTCCCCTTCCCCGCCGTCAATGTAACCGGCGGGCATCGAGAAGTTCTGGGCGGCGATCAGCTGCTTCAGGGTATTCATATTCAGAAGCTGGTCAAGGTTAGCGCTTTTCAGCGCCTCCTCGCGGGCGGATTCGTACTCCTTGCGCGCGGCGTCCAGCTGGGTCTTGCCAGCCTCCAGCTGGGTGCGGCCGCTGCTGATCTGGAACTCGCCCAGACCGAGCTGGGCTTCGGTACCGCTGAACAGCAGTTGCACGGCCATATCGGCCAGCTTTGGGTCTGTCGGGTTGGCAGCAAGGCCTTCCAGCATCGACTGCAGCTTGCCGCGCTGCTCGTTCAGGTCTGCAAGCATCGCTTCGCCCTTGTCGATCTGGGTGTTCAGGGTGCTAATTGTCTGCTGCAGCGTCTTGCGCAGCTCCTCGGTGCTCTCGTTCAGGCTGGCCTCAGCTTCCTGCCGGGCTTTCAGCAGCACCGCTGCATTCTGCAGGGCCGTCCGGGTGGTGGAGAGGGTGCTTTCGGCGCTCCTGTAATCGTCCAGCGCTGCGCGCTGGCTGGTGGCAGCGTCCAGCTGGGCCTGCAAAGCGGCCTGCTCGGCCTTTTTGCTCTCGATTTCTGCACGGATGGCGTCCTGTTCCTCCGGAGCCGCTGTTTCCAGCTTCTGCTGCAGCTGAATGATCTCATTGTCCTTCTGCTGCACCTGCGCGGTCAGGGCCATGATCTGCGCGTCCAGCGCAGCGCAGGCCTCGCGGATGCTCAGCCCGCCGGTCATGGCGGATGCCTCCGCCTCAAGGGCCTGCTGCGCACGCTCAATAGAAGCCTGCATCGCGGTCATCTTGGTGAGGTCGCTCTTGGCCTCCTCCAAGTTGGTGGGCAGCGTGCCGGGATCATAATGGGGATCATATTTTGCCAGAATATCCTTGCAGGAGGCAAACAGCGCATCATCGATCGGCAGCGTCACCTCCGGCAGACTGCCCGGGTCAGCCTTGAGCTGGCCCAGCTTGCTCTGGGCCGTTTCCAGTTCGCCCTTCAGCCCCGCAATCTGCGCTTCCAGCTTGGGGATCTCTGCATTCAGTTGATTGATCGCGTCCCGGAGCTGCTCGGTCAGACTCTGCTTCTGGGTGTCCAGCTCTGCCTTGCCGGAATCCAGCTGGCTCTGGGCGGTGTCCAACTCGGCAAGGCCGTTTTTGATTTTGGCATCGTTTTCGTCCAGCTGCTTTTTGGCCTCGGCCAGTCGGTCACTCACCTTGACCAGCAGCTTGTCATTCACCTCATCAATTTTGTCCTGATCTAATGTGATCTCGACCGATTTTTTGACAAGTCCGGTCGTGGAAACGCTGGCCACGCCGTCCACGCGCTCCAACTGAGGTATGACCGAGTCCTCCACATAGTCGGAGAGCTCGTAGATGTCCATCCCGTCATAGTCCACCGCAATGTACTGGGTGGCCATCATGTCGGGGCTCATCTCCATCAGCGTTGGGGTGCTGGCCATGTCGGGCAGACTGTCCGATAGCTGATTCACTGCGGTGCTGGCCTTGACCATGGCGCTGTCCATATCGGTGTCGTCCTGATATTCCAGAATGACAAGGCTGTAGTTTTCGTTGCTCTGGCTGGTCACATTTTTCACACCGTTCAGGGTGGAAAGGCTGTTCTCCAGCGGCTGTGTCACATCGCTTTCCACCTGCTCCGGGCTTGCACCGGGGTAGGTGGTAACGACCAGCAAGTAGGGCAGGTTCATATTGGGGAGCAGATCTGTCTGCATACCGGCCAGGCTTACAAAGCCCAGCACCACCACCAATATGACCGCCACAAGCACGGTAAATGGTTTTTTTACACTGAATTTTGGCATATAGTTGTTCCCTTGGACCGCTTTTACGCAGGCATGTATGTTGACGGGCGTACCCGACCGACCGGTCGGTCGGTTTTCTGCCTTATTATATCACCTACGAAATTCCCTGTAAAGAAGTGGCAAAAAATTTCTGTACATAATCCGTAGCTCAATCACAACCATCAAGAAAAAATATAGCTGGAGCCAAATTGGCTCCAGCTATATTTTAGATATTCTTTTTGCAAACAATCGGTAGCTTACCCTACCATATCAGCAGATCGTTCGTCTTTTCTTTCGTCACTTCGCAATGAACAGCACACCGAGCGTACCCGGGCCGCAGTGGCTGGAAATTACGCCCCCGGCTCTCGTTTCAAGGATCTCACAGAATACAGTAAGCCCTTTCAGATAAGAGCGCACTTCCTCCACTACCTCACGGCTGCAGCCGGAGTGGGTAATAAAGACCCTCTCCGGTCGGGCTGCCTTCAGGTCGGCCTCCATGTCTTTCACATAGGACATGATTGCATTGTCGATTTTCCCGCGGTACTTTTTTGTTGCGTGCATGGCGCCGTTTCCCACCACGATCTTAGGGTGCAGCCGCAGCGCACTGCCAGCCAAAGCGGCAACGGCATTGCAGCGCCCGCCGCGCCACAGGTATACCAGCGTATCAACGACAAAGCTTGCCCGCACCTTCGGGATGAGTTCCCGGACGGCAGCGGTGATCTCTGCCGCCGAATGCCCCTGCTCTGCCATGATGGCTGCCTCCACGACAAGAAGCCCGATCCCGGTAGAGAGATTTTCGGAGTCGATGATCGTGACCTGCGCGGCGGCATCCAGTTCCTCGGCGGCAAGGCGCATAACATTGCCGGAGGTGGACATACTGCCGGAAATCGAAAAGCAGATCACCTCACGGCCGGCCTCGACATACGGCTGCAGCAGCGCCTTGGCATCCTCCAGAGACGGCGCAGAGGTTTTCGGCGTTGCCTTGTTTGCATCCGCCCACGCAAAAATGCGTTCGGGTGTGATATCCTTGCCGTCCCGGAACTCGTTTTCGCCCAACAGGATATGCAGCGGCAGAATGTCGATATCGTACTTTGCCGTCAGCTCCTGTGAAAGATCGCAGGTACTGTCTGAGATGATTTTGACTTTTGGGTTCGGTTCCATAAATTATTTCCCCTCACATACGAATAAGTTTTATGGGTGCTATGTTTTCTATGCGCATTTTACTCAACCTGAACAATACCGTCAGGCATGATTGTAATCTTCATTCCATCTTGAACGTAGTTTAGAAACTCGTCCCCCAACATATCGATTACAGGCATGGAGACGCCATCAACCCACACATCAGCAAGGACTGCTCCCGCTGCAGCGAGTGAATCAATGTGATTGGCAAACAGTAAGCAGGCAGGGTTTTTCCTCATGGAGCAGGCACAGTACAGTACCAGACCTCCTGTGGTGGAACCAATCGTTTGAGGGAGGCATAGTGCTTTGCCAAGCAGCGATTTGCCGTACAAATCCCTGTTGCTTTGATCGCCACATTTAACAGCTTTATCGCCGAACTGAAGTGCCATCTGCAGCGAGGCCAGCGTGTTGAATCCATTCTTGGTAACAACAGCTTCAGCGGTAACTTCACCGGGCGTTACTACGCGACCTTTGAATTGTTTCATGCTCTATCCCCTCCTGTTATAGCTTTCAGAATTTCATCATCAGTGTAGTATCTGGCGCTGGAGTAGGTGCGCAGTTTGTTGGAAGAAGTGATAACAGGCATAGATTTGCACAGAGGGTTATTCATGTACATAAGAGGACAGATATACGAGGTGATAACGCCAGTCTTTTTAAGGCGAGGTGCGTAGTCCGTCTTTTCAAACGCAGTCAGAACACCGGGGGCAGCAGTGAAGACCGTAGGAATTTTCACCTTTTCTCTGTTGTTTACCCTTAGTTCGTTTTCGATTTTGATGGTCCAGTCTTTGAGTTGTTCAAGAGAAAGATGCGGGCAGCCTACGAAACAGAGCTTTGGCGCGGCGTCCGGGTTCTTCCATATGACCGGGTAGCTGTTTTTGACGCGCTCCAGTTCCGCATCATCTATAGTATACACTCTTGCGCCGTCAAGAATCAAGGATTCACCTTGTTCGACAGCCTCCGGCGTCAAGTTTGCAATGTGATACAGTCCGACTGCGCCATTGGAAGCGGTGGCTGCTCCAAAATCCTTAAGGTAGGCACAAGTGGTATCGTTCAGCTCCGTTCCGAGCCATTTGTCCAGTCCTATCACATAAGGCACATCTTCCATAACTTTCATGCCAATGGCTGAACCGAGGAGCTGAGCTTCCGGCTTCTTCGTGGTATTGATTTTAATTATCCAGCTGGCTTTTCTGCCTTCGTCAGTCAGCAAACCAAAATACGGGACATAGCCTACGATAGACCCCATAATGTCAAGGATCCCGGAATTTCGATTGCAGCGCGCACCCAAAACCGAGTTTGCATACACAACTGCGCTGGATTCGGCCCAGGAAAGAACCTCGCCTTTATGCGGCTTGTTGCCTACCTCGTCCATGTAACAGGTGCATGTAAAGGCATCCTTGTCCATCAAGCCGAGGCTTTCCAGTTGATTCTCATAATAATCCTGCTTGGTGTACATAAATTTATTAAAAACCAGATTCTGCAGGAAATTTGCGGGTACATTTTTGTCAAGCGGGCGCGGATCTACGGAAAATTTCTGCTCGGAGCATACACCTGCATCCAAAATCTTTTGCATCAGATCATATACAGGCGCCATAACTTTGAGGCCAAAGGATGTCACGAGATGATTATACTTCGATGTGATAGGTACAAGCTTCTCGGCCTCAAAGGCATCGCCGTACATCACCAGCGTTTTCATGACTTTGGCAAGAGTCTCTCCCTTTTCTCCATCGAGGATCGCTTGCTGTTCTTTCGTTAGCTGCATTATTTTCTCCTTGCTCTGTTGAAAATCACAATTTCATGCAGACATCCCATGCTCCCCAGATGACTGTGCGCAGGTTTCCGACCTTGGCAGCATCACCGATCACATGAATGTGCTTGCCCTTGGCGGCAATGGGAGCCGGGGTGTACCCTACCGACATAATTACGGAATCTGCGGGAAGGGCAAATTGATTGCCGGTTTTGTCTATCAACTCTACACTGCCAGACTTGATTTGAGAAAGGGATGTTTCCAAAAACACAGGAACCTTATTTGTCTTAAAGAAATCCCGGAGATAACTTGTATTGGCAAGGCAGATACCTTTCGTGGTAATCAGGTCATCCTGCATTTCGATGATAGTTGGGTGCTTTCCTTTCAAATACAGGTCATAGGCAATTTCACATCCTGTCAAACCGCCCCCGATAACAGCCACATTTTCGCCGACCTTGCGACTGCCAAGCAAGTAATCAATGGCCTCGATGGCAGTCTCGGCGCCTGTAACATTGATTTTACGAGCAGTTGCACCGGTTGCTACAATGACCTCGTCCGCAGAAAGTGAGGCTACGGATTTGATTTCTGTATTCAGCTTGATCGTTATCGGATATTTTTGTAGCTCACGAATGTACCACGCGATGAGTTCCCGGTCCTTTTCTTTAAAGGATGGAGCTGCTGCCGCAATAAACACTCCGCCTAGCGTACTACTTCTTTCATATAATGTTACCTTGTGACCGCGCTTTGCACATACGAGTGCTGCCTCCATACCACCGATACCGCCACCGATGATAGCAATCGTTTTCAATTTCTTGGCAGGCTCGAGGTGATATTTTCTCGACTGCATAGTCTCTGGGTTCAGGGCACACCGTGCAAGCCCCATTGTGTCACTCAAATCCTGCGTGTTGGCGTGTCCTTTACAGGAAGAAAAGTTAAAGCAGCCGCTGTGGCAGCATATGCAGGGTTTGATGTCCTGTGTTCGATTCTCCAGCAACTTCGTAACCCATTCCGGGTCAGTGAGGAACTGGCGGGCCACGCCGATGGCATCTATTTTTCCATCCGCAATGGCCTTGGCACCGATTTCGGGATTCATTCTCCCGGCGCATACCACAGGAATATCCACAAACTGCTTGATGTGTGCAACATCGGTAAGATTACAGTTCTCTGGCATGTACATGGGAGGATGAGACCAGTACCAAGAATCGTAGGTGCCATTGTCAGCGTTGAGCATGTCATATCCTGCGTCTTGAAGATACTTTGCTGCCCGCTCGGACTCCTGCATATTCCGTCCGACCTCGGTATAATCTTCACCAGGCATGGCGCCGTAGCAGAATCCTTTCATCTTGGACTCTACGGAATAACGCAGAGATACAGGGTAATCATTCCCGCAGGCTTCTTTGATGGCTTTAACAATCTCCGCGGCAAAGCGATATCGATTTTCAAAGTTACCGCCATATTCATCCGTGCGCTTGTTGAAAAACTCGATGGCAAACTGATCAAGAAGGTATCCTTCGTGAACCGCGTGTACTTCCACTCCGTCCACACCAGCATCTTTGCAGAGCTTTGCCGTTTTTGCAAACGCTTCAATGATTTCATGAATTTGAGCTACTGTGATTTCAGGGCATTCGATATCGTGTGCCCAGCGAGAAGGCTGCGGCGAAGGAGACGCTAACTCGTGGGATGTGTCAAGCACCGGTTTTATGAGTTTGCGCGTTATCGCGTTCTTGTGCAGCGGTACAATGGAATCAGTTATAGCCCAGGATCGACCCATGCCAGCAGTGAGTTGAATAAAGAGCTTTGCTCCGGTTTTGTGAATTTCATCCATGAAAACGGCAAGATCCTCAAACATCTTTGGATTTTGCCAGAGCCATTTACCCCAAAAGGTATCTCGCAGCGGGGCAATGCCGGGAATAATCAGCCCTACGTTATTATTCGCTCTTTCTAAGAATAGTTTGGCCGCTTCCTTGTCAAAGTGGCAACCAGTGAGTTCAAACCAGCCAAACAGTGAAGTGCCTCCCATAGGGCACATGACGATTCGGTTTTTAATTTCAACATTTCCGACCTTCCAAGGGGTAAATAACGCCTCGTACTGTTGTTCTAATATGCTCATGATGGCTCCTTTCCGGTTCGACGGTATATTTAGGCAGATACCTCTTTCCATGCAAAAAGTATAACACCATGTAATTGATGTGTCAACGAACAGCAACCGGCTACTCGTAAATGCTGAAATAAAAAGCCGTGGAAAACATTCCACGGCACATGCTGTCATTGTATAATTTTTTCAATGATACACTGATACTTTTTTGTTTTTTTGTCATAGTTGATAGCTACCATGAGAAGATTGCCTGTATAGCCATGCAACGAATCCGGATATTTCTTTTTCTTAAGGCAACACCGCACAATTCCCGCCTGACGGCTTAAGCACCGCTCCGGCGGCTGCGGTACGGCATCTGCGTTGCCAAAATGCTCGATAATACA
>JABLTR010082185.1_pt1 | contig 101404 bp, 94 predicted proteins | sample 7160071 | NCBI WGS metagenome assembly JABLTR01 (sample SAMN14651230, study PRJNA627086) | human gut metagenome | isolation source: feces | host: Homo sapiens
AACCGCCCGACCTATCCGACACAATGGCCAAGTGTCGGATAGGAACGGCAAAATTTTTTGCACTTCTATTGCTTCTTTATCACACATAAGCAAATATTGCCGGTTTGTTTTTATGAAAATACACTGCAAATTGACTAAACAATCGTTGCATGATAAGATCTTGATTAAAGAATATGTGCAATAGCATAATGCATGAAGCGCAGCAAAATGCGCAAACGTCAGAAAGGAAGAATGAAAATGGTAAAACTTGAAGAAATTCACGGCGGAAGTGTACAGTTTCATTTTAATATAGCGGAGGTGCTGCATAAGATCGTAGTCATAGCTGATGGTATTACGACTGTTTACGATGAGGACGATGTATTGGCAATGCTGAAGATCTGGTCCTTTGTGGGAGAGCCTCTTGAATCGGACAAGATGGCTGTTGATCTTGTGAATGGTTTTATGAGTAAAAGTGAAACGGAAGAAGGAAAGACATATATGCATTATCGATTCGGAGAGAGGGATGTTGTATGCGATTCCGAAACTAAAGAACTGACGGAAAACAACTGATATATGGAGGGATGATACGAGCATGAATTATGAAGTTGCTATTGGTATGCAGAGGATATGTACCGGTGAGACGGCAGAGCTGACAAGAGGAGGCATAGCAGAAGAGGTCATAGATATAAATAAGATAATAGAGGGGATGAACGAGGAAAATGCCGGCAAATGCAGAGCATTTTATGAAAAATTGATCGAAGATGACACGAAGAAAATGTACGATGCCGATTCTCTCGTCGAAGAAACCGATACGCTTAAAAAGGAAATGGATGATTTTGTCGCTTCCAATGTAAAGATGGATATTTTATGCAGAATATTCAACGGTATAGATGATTTTTTCATGAACGCGCCGTTTGAGGGATTGGACAGCATAGAGTACGGCGTAAATGAAGTGTGCGTTTTTTCAGTAACCGAGTACTTTATCTGGAAGACCGATGCGGGTCATGATCATGAGAAATGCAGAAATGAATACAGAAACGACATAGCAAAACGCACGTATGAAGAGGTGGCTGATCACTGGATAGGCGTATATGATGATCTTCAGAAGAGATATGACAAAATTTGCCGACAGTGTCAGGAAGGCAGCAGCGAAGACGATCCATCGCTGTCGGCAAACTTAAAGGATATGATTGCAGGCTGCTGTATCGTAGCTGTTTCCGCTATTAGAGATCAGGATGATTTTGCTTTAGATATGGTACAGTCCAGAGCCGCTCAAAAAGGGCACGCCATATCGGAAGACTATGAAAATGGAAAGTATGAAGAAGGGGGAAGCGTGTTCACCGATAATGTGATGAGGTTGTATAGATTCATCTGTGGTTTCCTCGAGATATAAATATTTTTAAGATCAGAACGCGTCTGCTGTGTATATCGCAGAGACGCGTTTTTTGTATAAAGAAAACCGTGCGTTAGATGAAGGAAAGTTTTTTTGTGTTTTATAGGGCGTGGAAGGGTAGATTGACGCGATAGCCAGTAAATGGTAAAATTTTACATATAGTGAAAAGGGCGTCATGAAAGTGAAGAGATAATGAGGTAAGAGGTATGTATGATAATTTGAAAATAAAAAATGAACTTATTAGGATAAAAGTTGCCGCTGAGAAAGGTTTGGCATAATTTGAACGGGAGCTTGACAGTATCGAAGGCGGAAAAATTTACATGTCATGTAAAAACGGGAAGATCTATTTCAATGAACATGTCAGCGGAACTCGCAGAGGGATAACTAAAGATGTCGTGAGAGTATACAGCCTGGCGCGAAAAATATATTTAGGCGAACTGATAAAAGAAAGAAAAGAAATATGCGCAGAACTGGGAAAGGCTGTTTGCAAAGCTTCAGATATCATTACAGAAAACAGATCGGAAAAAGTACTGGAAAGATTTCATATGTTAGACAGATCCAGGATAAAACTGCCGCCTGAAAAGTGGAGATGGGCAAACTCACCGTATTGCAGCAATACATATGCGAAAGAATATCTTAAATATGTAACAGATGGCGGAAGGATAATGCGTTCAAAGTCGGAACGGATGATAGGCAATAAACTTGAGGAAGCAGGTATAGCCTACAGATACGAAGCAGAACTCAATATAGTAAGTACGGAAAAGGCGGCTGGAAGCAGTATAGAAATTTGATCTGCACATACGAAGATGATATAGAAGATCCGGATAGCCTTGAATTCATTATTGAGAAGTTTTTAATGTAAAGACAGATGTTATCTGAGTGCGGAATATCAGCAAAAATTTTCTGAAAATACGCATTGAATTATCAGATTTTGATAAAAGTGTAGTTTACATAAAACTAAGCAGAGAAAATCCTCTTCCTTAAAGGCAAGCCCCTGCATATAAATCCAAGATGAACTGCCCGCCGCCGGCATCTCGCCTCGCAATCCAATACATTCCCACCCCCACAAATCAAGAAATCCATCCCGAGAGCAGCAAAAGACTAAAATTATTAGCACTCTTATTAAGTGAGTGCTAAAAAAGTCTTGACTTCCGTATTTCGGAGGATTAAAATGTAATCAATGGGGAGAATATAAGGGAAATGTATCCTTTTTGCCTCATAAATATTGGAGGTGAGATTATGAACATAGAAAAATATACACAAAACGCGCAGAGCGCGATAATAGATTGTCAGAACATTGCTATTGAGGAAGGACATCAGCAGATAGATGGTGAACATCTGCATCTTGCACTGCTCATGCAGAAAGACGGACTGATACCTAAACTTCTTAAGTTCATGGATGTAAGTACAGGCGAAGTCATCGGAGCGGTGCAGGCAGAGATAGATAAACTGCCGAAAGTTTCGGGCAGTGCTGAATCAATGTATTCCACAAGAAGGCTTCAGCAGATTTTTCTAAACGCTGAGAAAAAAGCTGATAAGCTGAAAGATGAATACGTCAGTGTGGAACATCTGTATATGGCTTTGCTGGATGAAAGGAATACGCCGTCAGCCGCGATCTTCAAGCGATATGGTATAACTAAAGATAAATTCCTTGAGGCTCTTAATAAAGTCAGGGGAAATCAGAGAGTAACCAGCCAGAATCCTGAAGAAAACTACGATGCTTTGAACAAATACGGCAGAGACCTCGTGGAAATGGCAAGAGACGGAAAGCTTGACCCGGTGATTGGACGAGACAGCGAGATAAGACATACGATACAGATACTTTCGAGAAGGACGAAGAACAATCCTGTCCTCATAGGTGAGCCGGGAGTCGGCAAAACAGCCGTAGTAGAAGGTCTTGCTCAGAGGATACTCAATGGAGATGTTCCGGAGGGACTTAAAGATAAGACAATATTCGCACTCGATATGGGATCGCTGATAGCAGGAGCAAAATTCAGAGGTGAATTTGAGGAAAGGCTTAAAGCCGTACTCAATGAAATAGAAAAGTCTGAGGGGCGTATTATACTCTTTATCGATGAGATACACAATATAGTCGGTGCGGGAAAGAGCGAAGGCGCCATGGATGCCGGAAATCTTTTGAAACCTAAACTCGCCAGAGGTGAGCTGCATTGTATAGGCGCCACTACCCTTGACGAGTATAGAAAATATATAGAAAAAGATGCAGCTCTCGAAAGAAGATTCCAGAAAGTCCTTGTGGATCAGCCTACGGTGGAGGATACAATATCGATACTTAGAGGGCTCAAAGAAAGATTTGAGATACATCACGGCGTAAAGATCACCGATAATGCGCTTATCGCATGCGCAACGCTGTCCGACAGATATATAAGCGACAGGTATCTTCCGGATAAGGCTATAGACCTTATGGATGAAGCGGCAGCGCGGATAAGGACAGAGATTGACAGCATGCCGTCAGAGCTGGATGAAATATCCAGAAAGATAATGCAGCTTGAAATAGAAAAGCAGGCTCTTGGAAAAGAAACAGACAGGGCGTCAAAGGCAAGACTTGAGACTCTTGAAAAAGAGTTGTCGCAGTTAAAGGACGAGAGCAATGCTATGCGAGCGCAGTGGGAGGGTGAAAAGAAAGCCATTACTGAGTCGAAAGCTCTGAAACAGCAGATCGAATCAGTGAAACACGACATGGAAGAAGCTGAGAGAAATTACGATCTGGAAAAACTGGCGCAGCTCAAATACGGAACGCTGCCTGAACTGGAAAGAAGACTTGAAGAAGAAAAGAAAAAGACTGATGAAGATGATGAAGACAGACTGCTCAAGGAAGAAGTCGGAGAAGAGGAGATCGCAGAAGTCGTTTCCGGCTGGACAGGTATACCTGTAAGTAAGCTTGTGGAAAGCGAAAGAGAAAAACTGCTGAGACTTCCTGAAATACTCCATAAACGGGTAATCGGTCAGGACGAAGGTGTAAAAGCAGTGGCAGAAGCTGTGCTTCGTGCAAGAGCAGGACTGAAAGATGCAAACAGACCGATAGGCTCGTTCATATTCCTCGGACCTACCGGCGTAGGAAAAACAGAACTTGCTAAAGCCCTTTCGGAAGCCTTGTTTGATTCCGAAAGGAACATGATACGTATAGATATGTCGGAGTACATGGAAAAACATTCCGTCTCCAGACTTGTAGGCGCGCCTCCGGGATATGTGGGATACGATGAGGGCGGACAGCTCACAGAAGCAGTGAGAAGAAAACCTTACAGCGTTATACTGTTCGATGAAATAGAAAAGGCGCATCCTGATGTGTTCAATATACTGCTGCAGCTTCTCGATGACGGCAGACTTACAGACAATCAGGGAAGAACAGTTGACTTCAAGAATACGATAGTCATAATGACATCGAACATAGGAAGCAACTATCTGATAGACGGCATAAGACCGGACGGAAGCGTTGCAGATGATGTGAAACAGAAAGTGGAAGACGAGACAAAGAAATATTTCAGACCTGAATTCCTGAACAGAATAGATGAGATTGTAGTATTCTCACCGCTTACGGAAGATCAGATAGTCAAGATAATTGAGATGTCCATGAAGGATATAGAAAAACGGCTCGAAGAAAGAGAGATAAAGCTGGAGCTTACGGACAGAGCTAAGAAGTTCATAGCAGATGAAAGCTATGATCCTGCCTACGGTGCAAGACCTGTAAAGAGATTCCTCCAGAGGAATGTGGAAACAGAGCTGGCGGGAGAACTCATCAGAGGTACGGTAAAGGACGGAGATGACGTGCTCATAGACAGCGACGGAGAAAAACTGACATTTACAGCCAAATAAGTCAAAGTGAATATTGAAGTTGCTTAAAACACTCCATAAAGCCTGACGGAAATTTCCGCCGGGCTTTTTCGTCTGCCGGTTTCAATCACGGCTTATTGCCAAATCAGAGCATATATGCGATACTGTTATCCGTACAGGAGGTAATAAGATGGATACTGCATTTAACGGGATAAAACCGGCGGATAAAAATGAAAAAATAATAAAAAATATATTGCTGGTGGAGGATGATGAAAGCCTTAACAGAGCTGTAAGCCTCAAACTCGGCAAAGAAGGGTACTGCGCTTACAGAGCATCGAGCATAGCAGAGGCGAGAAAACTGTACGAAGAACATAGCTTTCCGCTCATAATATGCGACATAGGGCTGCCCGACGGCAGCGGTCTGGATTTTTGCGAAAGCATAAGAAAAGAGGAAAGAGACAGAAGCACTATATTTATTTTTCTAACGGCCATGGATACGGAGACGGACATAGTAAACGGCTATGAAGCCGGCGGTGATGATTATGTGACCAAACCTTTTTCACTGGCTGTTCTTATATCAAAGGTAAACGCAGTGATTAGCAGATACGCCGCGGGGGCGGATGCGGCGGGAGCGGCTAAGGAGAACGGCGCTGATACCTCAAAGGAGAGCGAATTGAGAAATTCCGGCGTTATTAAAGACGGGAAACGTGAAAATATAATAAAATCAGGGAATATTTCCTTTGATCTGAATAAAAGCATCGCCATGAAAGACGGGGAGTATCTGCCGCTGACGGCAAATGAACAAAAGCTCCTGATCTTTTTTATGGAAAATCCTATGATAGTGATATCCAAGAGCCGGCTGCTTGAAGCGATCTGGGATATAGATGGAAATTTCGTGGATGATAATACGGTGGCAGTCAATATAAGAAGGCTGAGGGAAAAGATTGAGAAAGATCCTTCAAAGCCGCAAGTCATAAAAAATATACGAGGACTCGGATACATATGGGAAAGGGAATGTGAAAAACTGTGAAGAAGATATTGCTGATATTTATTGCCGCAGCACTTGCGCTTTCTGTTGCAGCGGGAGCGGTAAGAGGCATTCTGACAGAGCGGGCAAAAAGTGCCGAAGAAAGCCGCATTGCAAATATTATGGGAGCTGTGTCAGAGAGTTATCCTGAAGCGGAAAATACATTTATAGAAGCTATGGCGGATGAAAACCGCATATATGAGAAGCAGGGAAGAGCCGTGCTGGCATCCTATGGATATGACGGCGAAGATACGGATGGATCGGATTATGACAGAGCTTTTTTATCTTGGATCGGTGTGTCTGCGGCGATGTTTACAGTTATGCTTGCTTTTGGAGCAGCCATATATTTTCTCATGAAGAGAAAACAGGAGCAGAAAAATCAGCTTTTGATTTCTGTACTGGAAGATTGCCTTTCCGAAAATTTTCAATTTACCGCCGATGATGATGAGCTGAGAGAAGCAGGAGATATAAGATTTGCAGAATCCATCAGGCAGCTTGAGGAGACCTTGAGACTTAAGACTGTAAAATACAACGAGGAGCACGATAATACCAAAACTCTCGTTACAGATATTTCTCACCAGCTTAAAACTCCGATAAGCGCTATGAAAGTATGCTTCGATATGTATCTGGGAGCGGAGACGGCGGAAGAGAAAGAGGAGTTTCTCACAAGAAGCATGATACAGATGGACAAACTGGAAAGTCTTGCGACTTCTCTAATAAATATATCGCGCCTTGAAAACAATGTGATAACCTTGAGACCGGAAGAGGTATACCTGACGGACATGCTCATAGGAGCCGTCAATACGGAATATCACAAAGCAGCGAAAAAAGATATAGACATAGAGACGGAAGAATTCGAAGATATAAGGCTCATGCTTGATAAGAAATGGACTGTGGAAGCCATCGCCAATATCATAGATAATGCTGTAAAATACAGTCCGGAGCACAGCAGGATAAATATCAGAGTGAATAAACTTTTCAGTTTTGTGAGGATAGAGATAGAAGACTTCGGTATCGGGATACCTAAGGAGGAGCGAAACAAAATATTCGCCAGATTTTTCAGAGGCAGCAGCGATGCTGTGAAAGAACAGGAAGGATCAGGCGTGGGGCTGTATCTTACAAGGAAGATCCTGGAAGATCAGGGGGGCACTGTATCGGTGAAATCAAAACAGGAAGCGGGCAGTGTTTTCACAGTGCAGTTACCGCTGTAGAAGACTGTAAGAGAGAAAGAAGGCAGATAATGCCTTTTTTTTTATGTAAGATAAATGTAAGGCATTTTGTAAGTTTTATGTAAGGCTTTGTATGTAATATATAGGTGTAAAGAAAAATGACACGACAGGGAGGTTTTGGAAATGGATATAATTCTTGAAACAAAGGATCTTTGCAAATATTACGGAGAAGGGGACAATCTCGTAAAAGCAGTAGATCATGTGAATATACAGATAAGGCAGGGTGAATTCGTGACTATCGTCGGGAAGTCCGGAAGCGGAAAATCCACTCTTCTTCATATGCTCGGCGCTCTCGACAGACCGACTTCAGGTCAGGTATGGCTGGCAGGAAAAAATCTTGACGGGTTTTCAGAAGAAAGCCTTGCGAGGATAAGGAGAAGGAAGATCGGCTTCGTTTTTCAGGCCTTCAATCTCGTGCCGTCGCTCAATGTATGGGAAAATGCGGTGCTTCCGATAGGTCTGGACGGCAGAGCAGCAGACGAAGATTTTGTAAAGGATATAATAAAGACACTGGGACTGGAAGATAAGGCTCACAATATGCCTAACACTTTGTCGGGAGGACAGCAGCAGAGAGCAGCCATAGTGAGAGCTATTGCTGCAAAACCATCCATAATACTGGCGGATGAGCCGACGGGAAACCTCGACAGCAAGACCGGCGATGAAGTGATGGCGCTGCTCAAATTTTCCGCAAAAAAATACGGGCAGACATTAGTTGTGATAACCCATGATGAGGATATAGCTCAGATGGCAGACAGGACTATTGTCATAGAAGACGGCAAGGTGGTGGAGTAAAATGATAACATCACTTGCGAAGAAAAGAATAAGATACAATAAGAGCCGAAGTTTACTTACCGTAATAGCCATAGCGCTCACCACCACGCTGCTAATGGCGCTGGGGACTTCAGCGGTGGGACTTTTGAATTTCAACAAACAGCAGGCGTCAGCTGCAAGCAACGCTCATGCGACGATAAAAGGTCTTACTGGAGGCCAGCTTGAAAAGCTTAAAAACCATGCCGATATCGAATCTCTTGAAACCAATGAAATATTTGCTACGATAGAGTATGGAAAGATGAACGGATATCTTACTTATTCTCAAGAGCTGAAAGGCGGTATCGAAAGTGAAGCGGGCAACATAATCGAAGGCAGAGATGCGGAAAATTCCGATGAGATCGTGGGAAGCAAAGCTTTCTTCGAGAGGATGAATGTAGAGCCGGAGGTGGGAAATACTTTCAGCATATCATTCCGCGTTAATGGAGAGGGAGAGATACAGACCCGTGACTTTACCATAAGCGGGATAGTTTCGGAAAGAGATATGTCCAAACTGGATGTGAGCGATTCGCGTATAGCTTACGGAGCGAAGATATCCGGCACCCTTGTAGAGGAAATGATACCGAAGGAAGACAGAACATATGATGCTGTCATCAGAGTGACGGGAGAAGGACAGCTGAATTACGATGAGATATGTCAGAAGATAAACAGCGTTGCCGAAGATATCGGGATCAGTGAAAATTACGTCAATATAAACAAAGACTATCTGGTGGTCGCTACCGATCCGGGGACGGAGACTATACAGATCGTAACGGCTGTAGCGCTTCTGATCGTAGTATTTTCCGGCATGGTGATATACAGCATATATTACGTGGGTGTCATAACGGACGTACAGGAAATAGGAAAACTGAAAGCAATAGGAGCATCTAAAAAGCAGATAAGAAAGCTTCTGCTGCGCGAAGGTATGTTCATATCGGCAGTATCCATACCGGCAGGACTGATCTTGGGATTTCTTATACCGTATATTTTCCTGCCAAAGGTTATGGAAAAGGGTATGGAAGTCAGCGTCATGTCTTATGATGCGGGCGATATACACATGTTCTCGCTGCCGGTACTTGCAGCCGTTATAGTTGTGGTGCTTCTTACCGTGTATATATCTCTTCTGAAGCCTATGCGGATGGCAGGCAAAGTGTCTCCGGTGGAAGCTATGAGATATCAGGAGAGCAGCAACAGCAGGAAATACAGGAAGGGATACGGCAGTGTCAATGTATTCAGGCTGGCAAAAGCAAATCTTGTAAGAAATAAGAAACGCACCGTGGTGACTATGGTGACCATGGGACTGAGCTGTGTGCTGTTCATGAGTCTGGCAGGCATACTCAACAGTATGAGAGCTGAAGACATCGCTGACAGAGAGCTTGAAGGGAACGATTTTAAAATAGAGCTTGATTATGATATAAACGATGAGACTTATCCGGAGAACAATCTTGATAATATAAATAAAAACAATCCTTTCAGCGACGATCTGCTGAGACAGATACTCGAACTGGACGGAGTTGAAGGGGTAAATAGTGTGCATGAAGTTCCTGTAAGTTCGGATTTTCCATCTTCATTGTTTGATGAGGGCAGAATAACCATATCGGATCTAAGCAGGGAGAAAGCCGAGAGCTATAAAGATGAAATTGAAAAAGGAAGCATCGATTACAGCAAACTTGTGGAAGACCACGGTGCGGTGTTCACAAGCGACTCTTTTATGGACGAATATGGTTTTGAAATAGGGGATGAAATAGATTTTACCGTTTACGACGGGGACAGACAGATACCGCTTACAGTTACGATACAGGCCAGCGTAGATGACGGAGGAGCTTCGACATTCGTCATACCGGAAGAGACATATGAATCCATGGGGCTTGAAAACAATAGCATAACCGAACTTTTTGTAGCGGTGGATGATGACAGATACGACGATGTTAAGGAAGCACTTTCGGATGTGGCAGACAGCAATGAACGTTTTTCTCTGTATTCGAGAGATGAAGAGATGGATATAGGAGCTATGTCTGTGAGCATGGTAAAATATCCTATGTATGCTATACTTTTGATGATTGCGGTGATCGGATTCATGAATCTTATAAATACCATGATAACCAGCATAGTGACCAGGAAAAAGGAGCTGGGGATGCTCCAGGCGATAGGATTGTCAGACAGGCAGATGACCAGGATGCTGTCGGGAGAAGGACTGGTTTTCACAGCAGGGACGCTGGCAGCTTCTCTAACTCTCGGCAACATATTCGGATATCTGATATTCCTCTGGGGAAGAGATTCGGGATTCATGAGCGTCACTGAATACCATTATCCTGTATGGGAATCCTTACTTCTGGCCCTGGTGCTGGTCGCAGGTCAGCTCCTGGTAACGTGGGTGATAGGACGGCGCATGAGACGAGAAAGCCTGATAGACAGGATAAGGAACGAATAGCTTGTAGTATGAAGTAAAGCGCAAGGGAGTAAATTCCCGCATATAAAAACCGATGGGAAACAGTATTTCATTTGCTTCTGTTTTCCATCGGATATTTTTTATTATATATAATCATAGAAATATTTGTCGTAAATTTGATCAGCTGAGTTTCATATTGTCGACACCCTTGTTTTTGATGCGCCTTACGTAGAAATTTATGAGCATGGTGTATATGTAGTCGTACACCACCATCATCACAATGCCGGCAATGATGAGTACGGCGACAGGGTAGTCAGGAAGATGTATGCTTCCCAGGAGCAGCTCCTTGAAACCGATGAGACCTGTGCATAGAACAACTGCGAAAAAGATGATCTTTACGATAAGCTGAATGTATCTGCCCTTGAGTTTTTCGATATAGTACTTCAAAATACCGTAATAACCGAAGAAAAATGCGTAAGGGATCATCGCCAGTTTGTTTGGTATGATCACCAGTCCAAGGATCACAGCAGCGGCATACATGAGTATTCCGCCTTTGACTCCCGTCTCTATTATCATAACGGCAGTAAACAAAGAACTTACCGCAAACAGTGTAAGTTCTATGCCGGGTACTATGGAGCCGGCAAACATGAATACTACCGTAAGTGCAAGGCATATACCGCCAAGCGCGATTTTAGAAGTCTTTGATGATTTCACTGTGTATATTCCTTTCGATATCCAGCATTTAAGCGCTGTTCATGTCATTTCTTTTTAGATGCAGTCGCAGCAGCAGTCAGCGCATATGTAGCACTGAAGCGCCTGACAGCACATATCGTCGTTGCGGCCGTATCCGCGTCCGTAGGCCTGATTCTGGTACTGACCGCCCATGTTTATTATACGTCCGTAAGCCTGACTGTATTCTACGTTGCCGGGGTCCATGTCAGCTGCGGTTTTGATCTTGTTCATTGCGTCATCGTACCAGCCTTTTCTGTATGAGACCATTCCAGAAAGGAAAAACCATTCGGCGCTTCTGTCTTTGGTGCCGTTGAGGATTCTCTCGGCAGAGGAAAGATTTCCTGCGTCTATATATCTTCTGACTTGCATGTAATCGGGAGTTGCGCCGCCTGAGCCGTTTCCTCCGCGTCCTTTCATAAGCATTTCGTATGCTTCGTTTATTTCCTGGAGTTTTTCTTCTGCCAGATCGGACAGAGGATTGTTTTGATATTTATCAGGGTGGTATTTTTTTACCAGCTCTTTGTATGCTTTTTTGATTTCTTCGTCGGAAGCGTTTTCGGATACGCCTAAAACTTCATATGGATTCATCGATCTCTCCTTTATATTATAAATTATTTATATCCTGTTTTTTTCTTCTACCTGTGTGATAACTTCTTCTGTCTTTTTGTTCAGACCAAGATAAACCACATTATCTATTATACCTTGATTTTTTTTGATATCAAGAGAGTTGATGCAATTACCTGTAACTGCAAGGTAGTGAAATAAATTGAATCTGAGAGAGTCCTCTATCCTGTTTCTGAACTGGTCTGCATTTTCTTTGTCCGAATCGTATGCAAAACGGTAAATGAGAGGATTGTAAGCCCCTGTTTTTATATTGTCTTCTATGTCATCTGCGGCGTCTATCATGTATATCCATTTACCCATGTGCCAGCCGGTTTTTTTTACGGATTCGACAGTTTCAGGCGGAAGAGAATTCTGGTATAGTATTTTTACGCCTTCTTCAAATATTGTCTCCATTATCGTTGAAAACTGATCGGCGGCTATATCTATACTGTCGCATTTTGATTTTTCCAAAGATGAAAGTTCCTTTAGTGCGTTTTCTGTTTTTTTGCAGAGATTTTTATATTTTGAATACAGCTTCTTGTATACATTTTTCATCAGGAGCATAGCTGTTTTCGCATATAGTTTGTTTTCATCTTTAACATCATCCAAAAGCTTGTGCCATGCTAAAATAAGCATTACGTCTCCGGCGTAATCTACAGCTTTGTTGTATATCAGAGTTTTTTTCTTTACATGATGTATCGCACAGTGTTCCTGGAGCGGCTCATCCGGGGCATCGTCAAAAGAGGCGAGAAACAGGGCAAGGAACGCCGCATCATAGCTGAGCACCATTCTCGGAAGCTGCCCGTATCGTCTGCCTATTGATTTGCACACGCCGCAGTAATAACCGCAGTATATTTCGTATTCGCGTACTTTAAGTTCGCTCTTGTATATCTTCACATATCCCAGCATAAACAAAGATTACCATAAACCTGTGCATAATTCAAACATGATAAAGTGAAGATTTGCTGAAAAGATGAAAACGCCCTGACTGCTTGTTCTTAAGGGATACCCTGTCAGAAAAGCTTATCAGGACGTTTTCGGTATATGTCAAACATATGATGGGCGATTTATATGTTTGCGTATATCATGTGCAGGATGATATACGCGTGAAGTTATTTTTTGACTATTCCGTAGTACAGCTTTGAAGTCAGCATATATACCAGTGCGTAGAAAAGTGCGAATACAAGGAAGCAGCCGATATTGCACATGGCGTAGAGCTTCATGTTCAGCAGTCCGAGCAGGGTCAGTATCCTGAATATGAACGGAAATGCAAACCCCACATGAACACCTGCGGTTATCAGAGGCAGGAAGAATACAGTAAGCACCTGAGAATTTATGGATTTTTTTACTTCTTTATGACTCATACCCACATTTTGGAGTATCTCGTATCGCTCCTTGTCTTCGTATCCCTCTGTTATCTGTTTGTAGTACATTATCAGCACCGTTGCCATTATGAAAAGGATGCTTAAGAATATACCTATGAAGAAAAGCCCTATGAAGTTGTCGCCGTAAGTCTCTTTCTCAACGGCAGCACATTCGACGTATCCGGAGAATTCGCCGGATGCGGTTTCCCCATCAGAATTTTGCGGCTGGATTTTTGCTGATATTATATCCGAAGCTTTTTTGATTTCAGCTTCTTTTCCTTCGCTGCCGCCTTTTATGTCAGCCATGTATTCTCTCATGATGAATGACTGGTTGTCTCCGTATATTTCCGCCTGTTTTTCAAGCAGGCTGTTCATAACGTTCATATCTTTTACAACTACACCGTAGATGTTTGGTGTGCTCACCCACGGACTGCCGTTGGGCAGGAATTCATCAAGATGCTTCTTGACGCTGAATGAGTCATCGAAAATATTTATATTATCGTCTTCAAGAGGTGCGTTTTCAGCGTATACGAGTACTTCGTCCTCTTTCAGAGTTTCATTTTTTCCTGTGTAATCGTTGTAATCCTCGAGAGGAATGAATGTCAGCGTTCCCAGATCGTTATATGCCTGTATCGATGACATGCCTGAAGAATATGCGTCTGTATCGGTCACAAAGTAATCGTCTTCTCTTTCGTATACCGCAGAAAAGCTGAGCTGTCTATAATCTACCCTGTCCTCAAACTCCAATCCCTGATCTTTAAAAGCGTTTTCCGTGATATTGATGACCTCTTCATAGCGCGGGTCATTGTCCATAGCTGATATGTGTACTTCTCTCGGGTGAGTTCTGCTGAAGGAATCGTCGAGTCCCAGGTTTATGGACAGAGTTGCGGAGATCATCACCAGCACCATGGTTGAAAGGATGCATATGTTGCCGAGACCTACCGCGTTCCTCTTCATTCTGTACATCATGGAAGAGATGCTTACGAAATGAGTCGTCTTGTAGTAGTAATTTTTGTTTTTCTTCAGCAGTTTGAGCAGAACTATGCTACCCGCGGTGAATACGAGATACGTGCCTATTATTACGAGTACTACCGCCACGAAAAACAGCGCAAAGGCCGATACCGGATTTTCGGTAGTCACTGCTATGAAGTAGCCTGCGGCGAGACAGATAACACCAATGATGGCAAGCACCCATTTTGCTTTGGGTTCAGCTTCTCCTCTGTTGTCGCTTTTGAGAAGTTCCACAGGCTTGGATGTGTATACCTGTCTGACAGAATTCAGGAATATCAGCATGAATATGATCCCAAAGAGAGCCAGAGACATTATTATGCCGTTTACAGAAACATAAAAGCCCAGAGGGACAGACTCGTTGAAAATGCGCAGGATTACGAGATACATCAGCTTATCGAGCAGTATGCCTAAAATTATCCCTGAAATGAAAGAGGCGAGGAAGGTGTACAGAGTTTCCATGAATATCACTTTTGCAATGTGACGTTTTTCCATGCCCAGTATGTTGTAAAGTCCGAATTCTTTCTTACGGCGTTTTATCAGGAAACTGTTGATGTAAAACAGAAAGATCACTGCAAAAATTGATACTATGAACTGTCCCATGCCCATATATGATTGGATCGTATTGCCGCCGTATATGTCTGTCAGATTTTCGTTTGACGAAAGAGAACAGATAATGTAGTACAGAGATATTGTCAGCATACACGAGATCATGTAAGGTATATATGTTTTTCGGCTGCTCTTTATGTTAGTCAGCGCCATACTTGGATACAGCTTAAACATTTGGACCACCGCCTGTCGCCATGGTAGTCAGAGTTCCGGATATCTTCTGGAACATTTCTTCGTTGGTCGCTCCGCCTTTGTACATCTGATGATATACTCTGCCGTCGCTGATGAACAGGACTCGGCTGGCATGGCTCGCCGCTTTTATGGAGTGAGTGACCATTATTATCGTCTGACCATCGTTGTTTATCTGATTGAAAAGTTTGAGAAGATCGTCTGCTGAACGTGAGTCAAGAGCGCCTGTAGGCTCATCGGCGAGTATAAGTTTCGGTTGAGTTATAAGTGCTCTGGCTATGGCTGCACGCTGCTTCTGTCCGCCGGATACTTCATAAGGATATTTGTAGAGAAGATCTGAGATGCCGAGCTTGGCGGCGAGCGGTTTGAGACGTTTGTTCATTTCCTGGTATTTCTTTCCCGAAAGGACGAGAGGAAGAAATATATTGTCCATGAGATTGAAGGTGTCCAGCAGATTGAAATCCTGGAATACGAATCCGAGATTATTTCGTCTGAACGTGGAAAGTTCCTTTTCGCTGATAGCGGTAATGTCCCTTCCTTCGAGCAGGACAGTGCCTCGCGTTGGTTTGTCGAGGGCGGCTAATATGTTGAGAAGAGTGGTTTTCCCCGAGCCTGATTCCCCCATTATAGCTACATATTCCCCATTTTCTACGGAAAAAGATACGCTGCTGAGCGCTTGTACACTGTTGGCGCCAAAGCGTGTGGTGTATATCTTTTTCAGATTGTTTACTTCTAAAATGGCCATACGGCATACCTCCTTTTGTTTTGTGCAGTATTTTGCTTACGTTAAAAGGATAGCAGAGGGAAAAGGTGTATGCCATTTATTTGTCTTACAATATCCGTTTTGTTTCTTACATTTTTGAAAGAATAGTGCAGGATAGGGAGTTTATCATTCGAATATCATATCTTTCATTTCAAAATCTATGTATACGCGTGTCCCTTTTGATAATTCGGATTCAACAGTCATTTTGTGAGAGAGATTATGAAGTATTTCAGTACACAGATATAATCCGAGACCTGTAGACTTCTTTTCTATGCGGCCGTTGTATCCTGTGAAGCCTTTTTCGCCGATCCTTTTTATATCTTCCGGAGCGATGCCTATACCGCTGTCTTCGATTACGAGAGTCTTGGGTTTTTCGGTGTATATTTTTATATAACCTTTCTTAGTGTATTTGAGAGAGTTGGAGAGGATCTGTTCTATTACGAAAAGTATCCATTTTTCATCGGTCAAGACTTTCATGTTCATATCGGCGATATCGAGTCTGATTTTTTTTGCTATGAAGAGCGGGGCGTATTTTCTTACAGCCTGCTTGACGATATCATCTATATCGTATTCTTTGATAAGGTAATCGGTAGAATCAGAGTTGAGGCGTACATAGGACAGAGCCATTTCCACATACTGCTCTATCTTGAACAGTTCTATACTGAAAGGAGAATTCTTTTCTTCATTGCTCATCAAAAGCCGCATGGCTGAAATAGGTACTTTTATCTGATGTACCCACATGGCATAGTAATCCTGCATGAATTTTTTCTGGGATTCCGTTTTGTCCAGGATATCGTTTCTGCTTCTGTCAAGGAGCTTTACGATATTTTGGTAATCTTTTTCTATGAGTTTATCTGTTTTGGGAAGATTGCCGCAGGCGGTCTCGGCGTTTTTAGCAGCTTCAGTAAGCCGTCTGTGTTTTTCGACAAAGCGGCAGTAATCGGTAAAGACCATGACAAGACCGATTATAAGGGATATTACTGCGGCGTATGCGACAGCTTCAGGCTGCTGGCGGTAGAGGAACAGCACGAAACAGAGAATGACTGCTGAAAGCAGGAAAAATACTATGGTTTTTATTTTGCCGCGTATATATGCCGGCAGACATGAAAAGAAACCGATTTTTTTCATTCTATTATATATCCTATGCCTTTCTTTGTTTTTATGATGTCTTCAACACCGGCGCCTGCAAGGGTCTTCCTTAGACGTGCGACATTTACGGACAGCGTGTTTTCATCGACGAAGGAATCTGTTTCCCACAGTTTGTTCATCAAGGTGTCTCTTGAGACTACGCTGCCTTTGTTTTCCAGAAGGACCGTCAGTATCCTGTTTTCGTTTTTTGAAAGTTCCGCTTTTGCGTCACCGAAAGTCACTGTGCATGCAGAGCTGTCGAATATCATGCCATTATGTTCGAATACTCCTGTTTTGGTCTGCGCATTGAAATCGTAGGAGCGTCTCAGCAGAGCCTGTATTTTGGCCAGCAGGAGCTGCATATCGAAAGGTTTTGCGACGAAATCATCTCCGCCCATATTTATTGCCATGACTATGTTCATATCTTCTCCTGCTGAAGAGAGAAACATGACAGGCACCTTAGAAAATTTTCGTATTTCGCTGCACCAGTGATATCCGTTGAAAAAAGGCAGGGATATATCCATTATCACCAGATGAGGATCGAAGCGTATCATTTCATCAGTGACTTGACGGAAATCTTCGCATACGGCAGTCTCAAAGCCCCAGTTTTGGAGGGCTTGAGCTACTTTGCCGGATATGATGTCATCGTCTTCAACTATGAATATTCTGTACATATACATCACCAACCTTAAAAAATGCTGTCAGTTTTTTATGAGAGCCTTGTACAGCTCAAATCCGCTCATAAGGATGGATTCATCGAAATCAAAATCGGTGCTGTGGAGCGGTATTCCCGTACCTGTTCCCAAAACGAAAAATACTGACGGAGCGTATTTGCCGTAGAATGAAAAGTCTTCGGAGATCATCAGAGGGTCGGACATTTCTTCATATCCGCACGGGAGATTTTCAAGGACAGGGAGGACATCCCTGTACAAAGCCTTGTCGTTTATGAGGGGAGGATATCCTTCGCTGTGTGAAAAACCTGTGCCGCAGCCGTATTCCCGTGAGATATCGTCGAGATTTTTTTCCAGCAGCGATATTATCATGTCGAATCTTTCTTCGCTGAAAGCTCTTACAGTTCCGAGTATATGGGTGTAGTCGGAGACTATATTGCGGGCATATCCGCTTTGAAGCCTGCCGAAGTGTATAAGAGTTTTTTCTTCAGGCGTGCTGCATGGTATATAGGAAAGATCGCCGGCATCGCCTGCAAATCTCTTTATTGCTCCCGGTATTTGGGAATGAGCCTTATACGTACGCTTTACAAAGTCTGCGGATATGTAGAGGGCGTCGCATCCTTCGTAAGGCGCGGTGCCGTGGGCAGCTTTTCCATTTATATCTATGTTTATTTCGGCAGATTTAGGCATGAGCGCTCCCGGCTTTGAAGAGATAAGTCCTTTGTTTATGAAAGGCCAGAGATGTATGCCGAAGATCCTGGTCACGTTGTATTTTTCTATTATACCGCTTTTGCATATTTCCTCCGCACCGCCGAGGGTCTCTTCGGCGGGCTGGAATATCAGCAGTACATTGTGATTCAGGTTCTTGGTTTTGTCTATATATTCTCCGAAGGTCAGCACCATGGACATATGTCCGTCGTGGCCGCATGCGTGCATTTTCCCTTCGTGGGTGGAAGCGTAGCTGCAATTATTCGCTTCGCTTACAGGAAGTCCGTCCATATCGGACCGGAAACCGTAAGTATCCTTTGCTCCTCTGTCGAAAAATGCGCATATGCCGCTGTCGCAGAGGAATGTGAGGGAGCAGTCCAGCTTTTCGAGAACGGAGAGAAGATATTTTTTCGTCTCCGGAAGATTTCTGTCCAGCTCAGGTATCATATGAAGGCTGCGCCTGTGATTTTTTAATTTTTCAGCGTATGAAATATTGTTTTCCGCCATGTCCTATTATCCTTTTCTTTGCTTTTTTAGTTAATGATAACACAGCCCAAGGCTTTCGGCAAATAGCGCATATTTTGTGATATAATAACGATATGAAAGAGAAAAACGAAAAAGCAATCACGATAGCGTCACTGCTTTTGAAAAGACTGAATACTGCAGGATTTGAGGCATATCTTGTCGGAGGATGCGTACGGGATATGATCATGGGTATCGAGCCGGAAGAATATAAGGCTGTCGATGTCGATATAGCATCCTCAGCTGCACCCCATGAAGCAGAGAAAGTTTTCTGTGATATGAACATTGCCGAAACAGGGATAAAACATGGAACTATCACCGTTACGGCTCCAAAGGATCATATCGCAAAAGTTTCCGCGGCGGAAAGTATCCTTTTTAAGGGCGGCTGGAATGCGGAGATAACTACATTCAGATGTGACGGCAGTTACTCTGACGGCAGGCACCCGGACGAAGTGGGTTTTGTATCCACCATAGAAGAGGATCTGTCCAGACGTGATTTTACGATGAACGCGCTGGCCTGCGATGCTGAGGGTAATATACTGGATCTTTTCGGAGGAAAGGAGGATATATCGCGAAGAGTGATACGTGCAGTCGGCGATCCTGAACGGAGATTCAGAGAAGATGCTCTCAGGATAATGCGTGCACTCAGGTTTGCGGCATGCCTCGGATTCGATATAGAGGAGGAGACTGAAAGGGCTGCTTTTGAATGCAGGGCTCTGCTGAAAAATATATCGGCTGAACGGTTCTTTGGAGAATTCCGGCGCCTTGCTGCGGGGAAATATGCGGGAAAGGTCATAAGAAAATATACGGAAATAATCGGAGAGATCATGCCGGAGCTGCTTAGGATGAAGGGGTTTTCTCAAAACAACCCTTATCATAAGTACGACGTGCTGGAGCACTGCATAAGGACGATGGAAAAGATAAAAACCACAAAGGAAAACAGAGAATACATGAGGATCGCCGCTCTTATTCATGACATCGGAAAGCCGGATACTTATTCGGAGGATGAAAAGGGCATGGGACATTTCTACGATCATGCGTCCGCAGGAAACGTCAAAGCTGAAAGACTGCTGAGAAGGATGAAGGCTGACAAAAGCACGATAAAGAGGATATGTACTATCATAAAATATCATTCCCTGATATTCGAAAAAGATGAAGCTCTGCTTAAGAAATGGATGAACAGATTTACTCCTGCGGTGTTGTTTGAAATATTGGAATTAAAGAAAGCAGATAACTACGCGACAGGCAATATGAGCGCCGAGCTTTTGCGAAAGTTTGACGATGTGGAGATCATGATGGAGAGGATCTTAGATGAAAGCCAGTGCTTTTCCCTGAAAGATCTTGCGGTAAACGGCGATGATATGATCGCGCTGGGGATAGAGCGCGGACCTGAGATAGGGGAAATGCTCAAGGCTCTGCTGGATATGGTGATCGAAGAGAAGGCTGCAAATGAAAGGAGCGTACTTCTTGAGGAGGCCGGAAGGCTTAGAGATGAGACGTGAAAAACGGGAAAATAAAACATAAAATAAAGGACTTTTCCAGGGCAGATACTGCCGGTGTGAAAAGTCCTTTTGCATCATTGGATCAGATGCCGATCTTTAAAAGCTCGATGAACTGTTTGGCAGTCCTCGGGCTTCTGCCGTTTGAACGCAGTGCGTGGGCTTCAGCTTTTCTGAAAAGCTCGTCTTCATCCATATCGATACCGTACTGATCGGCGAGGGATCTTACGATGCTGAGATAACTGTCTTTGTCCGGCTTTTGGAAGGTAACGGTAAGTCCGAATCTTGCGGCGAGACTCATGGTTTCCTGGATAGTATCGTTGACATGGAGCTCGTCGCCGTCTCTGTCGCTCATGTTTTCCTTTACCAGATGACGCCTGTTGCTGGTAGCATATATGGCGACGTTGCTGCCGCGTCCCGAAATGCTGCCCTCAAGAGTCGCCTTCAGCGCCGAAAAGTTGTCATCGTTGCCGTTGAAGCTGAGATCATCTATAAACAGGATGAATTTGAGTGGATTTGATGCCAGCTCCTCCATGATCTGAGGGATCATATAAAGCTGATTTTTTTTGATTTCCACCATCCTGAGCCCTTCGGGAGCAAAGTGTTTTGCAGCGGCTTTTACAGTTGAGCTTTTGCCGGTGCCTGCATCGCCGTACAGGAGCATGTTGCTGGCACCTGTTCCTGATAGGAGAGCTTTCGTATTTTTTATGATAAGACTGCGTTCGCGCTCGTATCCGTAGAGGGAGTCGATGCTCTGACAGTCCGGATGGGCGACGGGAACGATGCTGCCTTTGTCATCGAGTCTGAAAAACTCGTATTTGGCGAATATTCCGTAGCCGTTTTTAGATATATTGCTTAGTTTTTCGTTAAAGTCTTTTTTCAGATCGCAGGGGTGACAGGTCCATACGGGAAGGAATCCGTCGTAATCCATGGCGCTTGTGAAGATTTCCGGATCAAGTGAAGCTATCTCTGTGAGCATATCAAGTTCCTGATCTGCGGCGGATATTATTTCATCGCTGATATCTTTTCCGGATGCTTTAGCCTTGACGTAAAAATTTTCATTCTGCATTATCAAAGTTCTTATATATTCCGTCAGATCGGAAGTGACGGGGTACATGGCAGAAAGAAATGCGCTGTAGCTTTTTATTGCTTCCCCGGTATCTCCTTTTTCGGCGGCGGATATTACGCCGCGGAGCTTTTGTATCACATCATCGTTTTTTATATCGGAAAATACAGTAAGTGAATCTATGCGGTGTTTAAGCGTCGTAAATCTGATATCCATAAGCATTGTCTCCTTTCACACTTAGCTATTATACTATAATACTTGCTTTTAAAGGCGTTTTTTTTTATCATATAGACGTGAATTAGGAGGAGCATTTCCATGAGGATAAATAAATATATAGCTTCTGCCGGAGTGTGCAGCAGGAGAAAAGCCGATGAGCTTATAGCAAACGGCAATGTAAAGATAAACGGAGAAGTCGTAACTCATCTTGGGACAGATGTGGGAGAATACGATGTGGTCGAGGTAAACGGCAGAAAAATGAAATCAGAGGGGAAAAAGGTCTATGTGGCTGTAAACAAGCCATTGGGATATATAACATCCATGAACGATGAAAAAAACAGGGCAACGGTGGCAGACCTTGTAACTGATATACAGGAGAGGATATTTCCCGTAGGCCGTCTCGACTACAACACTACAGGGCTTCTCATCATGACCAATGACGGCGATCTGGCGTACAGGATATCTCATCCGAAACACCGGATATACAAAACCTATATAGTGAAAGCGGAAGGGATAGTTTCGGATACCAAGATAGCGAAGCTCAGAAAGGGTGTTGATATCGGAGGATTCAGGACATCGCCGGCAAAGGTGAGAGTGATAAGACAGCTTAAAAACGCGACCATAATAGAGATAATGATAAGAGAAGGGAAAAACCGTCAGGTGAGAAAGATGTTTTCGGCTGTAGGAAGCAGAGTGCTTGAACTTGAGCGCACAGCAATAGGGGATATAAGGCTGGGAAGACTGATGGAAGGTCATTACAGAAAACTGACGAGAGAAGAGATAGATTATCTTAAAAAACTTTGATCAGGGCTTTGGAGCATAACTTCGAGCTGCCGTATTGACATGAGTATGAAGTAAGAATATAATCATTGTGTGAATATAATGTTTCGGGGCGAGGTGAAAGTCCTCACCGGTGGTGATTTATCCGAAAACTGCATTGCACAGCAGACGGATATTCAGTCCACGAGCCGTATGCAGGCGGCTGAACAGGTGAAAATCCTGTACCGACGGTCAAAGTCCGGATGGAAGAAACAGCGGTATTTTTATACGTGCGGAATCTGCATGTTTGCTGAGTATCCATGTGCCCCGGAGAGATCCGGGGATTTTTGTATGTATTGATTTAATGATCATATACAGCTTTTGAGCGTATGACATGAGAAGGAGGAGACTGATATGAATCATAAAACCGTGAGACTTGCCAAGATGGGTATGCTGGTTGCCGTATCCATAGTGCTCGTTTATTTCGTACATTTCCCGATATTCCCGGCGGTAGCATTTCTTGAGTACGATCCGGCGGATATCCCTATACTGATGGGGACCTTTGCTTTCGGACCGCTCGCAGGTGTACTGCTTACAGTTGTGACATCGGTGGTGCAGGGAGTTACAGTGAGTGCAGCCAGCGGCGTATACGGTATAATAATGCACATAATAGCTACGAGCGTTTTCGTACTGGTGGCAGGTATAATATACAAGAAGAACAAGACGAAAAAGGGTGCTGTCATAGGACTTGCGGCAGGAGTGGCTTCCATGGCATTCATAATGATATGGGCTAATCTTATCATAACGCCGCTGTTCATGGGCGTGCCGCGAGACGTGGTGTGGGATCTGATGCCGTTTATAGTCGGATTCAATGCTATAAAAGCAGGTATAAACGGATTCGTTACTTTCATATTATATAAGCGTATATCGGGATTCCTTCACAGATAAAAGGACGCATCGCAGGCCTAAAGTTTAAGGCCTGCGATATTTTTTTGGAAACCTATGTCTGTATATTTTTCTATCCTTATGATATACTACATTAGTTATGGAAGAGAAAATGAAAGAAATAGAAAAAGAAAGAAAAAACATAGAAATAACGATAAAAAGCGAAGAGGACTCTGCAAAGCTCGGCAGAAAAATAGGTGAAAAGGCGGAGCCGGGATCGGTGCTGGCGCTTATTGGAGATCTCGGGACGGGCAAGACTACCCTTACCAAATACATAGCTGCCGGCATGGGCGTCAGCGAAGTCATAACAAGCCCTACTTTCAACATAGTCAAAGAATATAGATCCGGGAGGATACCTTTGTATCATTTTGACGTGTACAGAATAGAAGATCCGGAGGAAATGTATGAGATAGGATATGAAGAATATTTTTACGGAGACGGTCTGTGCGTGGTCGAATGGGCAGATATGATAGAAGAGCTTTTGCCAGGCGACGCCGCGGTGATAAAGATGGAGTACAGCGATACGGAAGGGGAGCGTATATATAGATGTATATTTTAGCAGTGGAAACGACGGGAGCTTTTGCTTCAGTAGCCCTTGCAGAGGATGGAAAGATCATAGGACATTTGCAGGGTCATGACAGATTCTCCCATTTGCAGAATCTGATGGTGCAGGTGAATTCTGTCGTAAAAGAAAATAAATTGTCATTAGGCGATATAGATGGAATAGCAGTATCGAGAGGTCCAGGGTCCTTTACGGGGATAAGGATAGGCGTATCTTCTGCAAGGGCTCTTTCTCAGATACTTGGGATACCGTGCGCAGCGGTGCCTACCCTTGAAGCGCTGGCTCTCAGGGCAGTTGAGAGAGAAGGCGGATATGAGGAGGATACCCTCGTATGTCCTATCCTGGACGCGAGAAGATCACAGATATACGGAGGCGGATATATCATACGAGACGGAGTTCCACAGGAAGAGATAAAAGGAGCGCCTTACAGCATAGAAGAATTTATGGCGAAAACAGAAAGATATGATCGAATATTGCTGTTTGGCGATGGATGCGATTCCTACGAAGAAAAAATAGCACAGCTTAGACCTTCGGGAGCGGAGATCGCACCGGAAAGCATAAGATATCAGGATGCAGTTTCAGTGGCGAGGATCGGAGAGAAAATCTTTTCTTCGGGAAACAGCGTCGGATTCCTTGATCTTAAGCCCGACTATATGCGTCTTGCTGAAGCGGAGAGGAAGCTGCTGGAAAAACAGAAAAAGGAAAAGTGATATGGCAGATCTTTTAGTCAGACAGGCGGACATAGGAGATGTGGAAGATATCTATGAGATAGAAAATCTGTGTTTCCCTGATCCGTGGAGCAGGAAATCCCTGGCCTACGAGCTTGAGCAGAATCCCAGAGCGTTTTACATAGTGGCGGAGCTTGAGGACAAAGTGGTAGGCTATGCAGGTATGTGGTGGATAGGCGATGAAGGGCATATTACCAATGTAGCGGTGAGACCGGGTTTCAGAAGCAGGAAGATAGCTTCCGGCATAATGGGCGTTATGCTGGAATTCACATGCGGAGAAGGCATAAAGCATCATACTCTTGAAGTGAGGAAATCCAACGCTGCGGCGATAGGTCTTTATGAAAAATTCGGATTTGCCGTTGAAGGAGTGAGAGAAAAGTATTATCTCAACAACGGCGAGGATGCTCTCATAATGTGGAGGCACGCCGAATAAAAAACATGATTTCCATAAATAATATAGGAAGATAAAAATTATCGGGTATGTATTATTTATGGGAGGATATTATGGATGAATTCTCTAAAAGCGATATGGATGTAGTAGCTTCGACGTGCAGGAAGTTTTCGAGACGTCATGATTTTGATGTTTTCAGCATGAGCGACTACAGGTCGTGTGAAAACTGCAGACATCTGAACGGTGAAAACCAGTGCGAGAAGAAACTTGAAGAAGGGCGAAGAAACATATGAAGAACGGAAAAACTGTAACATTTGCAATAGAATCAAGCTGCGACGAGACTGCGGCTGCCGTGATGTTGGACGGGCGTGAAATGCTCTCCAATGTCATTTCGTCGCAGATAGATGTACATAAACTGTATGGAGGCGTAGTACCGGAGATAGCCTCCAGACATCATCTTGAAAATATAAACATGGTGGCGGCGCGCGCTCTTGAAGAAGCGTCGGTGAGCATGGAAGAGGTGGATATGATAGGTGTGACCTACGGTCCGGGACTTGTGGGGGCGCTCCTCATAGGGATCGCCACTGCAAAAGCATATGCGCTGGCGGCGGGCAAACCTCTCGTAGGAGTGCATCATATACACGGACACATATGTGCAAATTACGTGGAGCATAAAGATCTGGAGCCTCCATTCATGGCGCTGGTTATATCGGGAGGACACACCAATATAGTTGAGGTGACGGGATACAATAAATGCCGTGTGCTTGGATCTACGAGAGATGATGCGGCCGGAGAAGCATACGACAAAGTTGCCAGAGTCCTGGGGCTTGGATATCCGGGAGGACCGCTGATAGATAAGCTTGCAAAGGAGGGAGATCCTCACAGCGTTGAATTCAAGCGTGTATTCCTTGAAAAAGGAAGCCTGGATTTCAGCTTCAGCGGCATAAAGACAGGCGTTCTGAACTATGTGAATTCAGAAAGACAGGCAGGACGGGAAATAAATACAGCAGATGTGGCGGCCGGCTTTCAGGCGGCAGTGCTCGATGTGATCGTGGCTAAAACCGTTGGAGCCGCTGTAGATATGGATAAAGACAAGATAGTGATAGCAGGAGGAGTTGCGGCAAACAGCATGCTGAGACAGATGATGGAGGCAGAGTGCAGCAGACAAGGGATAAAGCTGTACTGTCCTACTCCGCTCATGTGTACGGACAATGCAGCCATGATAGGGTGCGCCGCGTACTATAAATACAGAGAGCAGGGTGCGGATGATCTGACTCTCGATGCGGTGCCGAATCTGGAATTGTGAGGAGAATATGATAGTAGTATCGGCAAAGGATTTAACAAAGGCGTACGGAGAAGATACAGTACTTGATAAAATATCGTTTCATATAAATAAAGGCGAGAGAGTAGGCATCGTAGGAGTGAACGGAGCCGGAAAGACTACTCTTTTGAAAATGCTTACCGGAGAGCTGGACTATGAATCCGGCGAATTTTTCATATCGGCGGATACAAAGACCGGGTACCTCAAGCAGGATGACGGATTTTCTGCGGAAAACACCGTTATCCGGGAAGTGGAAAAGATATTTTCCAAATTCAAAAATATCGAGGAGGAAATGTCACAGATCCTGGACAGGATGAAAGAGGGAGAGGAGGATGTGCAGCTTCTCCAGCGGTATGATGACTTGCAGGAAAAATACGGTAATCTGGGAGGCTATACATATAAAAGCGAGATGACCGGCATACTTCTGAGTATGGGCTTTGGAGAAGAAAGCTTTGATAAGAAGATAGCTTCTCTGAGCGGAGGAGAGAGGACAAGACTGTCGCTGGCATGCCTCCTTCTTGAAAAACCTGACATACTGTTTCTGGACGAGCCGACAAACCATCTTGATATAGCCACATTAAAATGGCTGGAACAGTATCTGAAAAATTACAAAGGAACCATGGTGCTGGTTTCCCACGACAGATACTTTCTCGATGAGACGGTGACCAGAATATTTGAGATTGAAAATCATAAGCTCAATATATATGAAGGAAATTACAGCTTTTATGCTTCTGAAAGAAAGAAAAGGCGGGATGCGGAGCTGAAAAGCTACGAAAAGCAGCAGAAGGAGATACAGAGGCAGGAAGAGATAATAAGAAGATTCAAGCAGCACGGCACTGAAAAACTGGCAAAGAGAGCGGCCTCCAGGGAAAAACGTCTGCAGTCGGTGGAGCTTGTAAAAAGACCGGATGCAGAGCACGGAAAGATGAAGATAAGCTTCAAAGAAAATTTCCAGAGCGGAAAAGATGTGATCCTTGCAGAAGATCTCTCGAAGTCTTTCGGATACGGAGAAAACAGGCGGGAGCTTTTCAGAGACGTGAACCTTGATATAAAAAGGGGCGAACGCGTATGTCTCGTAGGAGACAACGGCATAGGGAAAACGACCCTTCTTCGGATGATACTGGGAGAGATCCCCTGCGGGAGCGGCAGGATAAAGATCGGTTACAATGTTCAGATGGGATATTACGACCAGGGACAGAGACTCCTCACAGGAGATAATACTGTAATAGATGAGCTTCATGACTCATACAGGCTCTATACCGAAACCGAGCTGAGAAATATGCTGGGAAGATTTCTGTTCAGAGGAGAATCGGTGTTCCTTAAAGTCAGCTCCCTGAGCGGCGGAGAGAAAGCAAGACTCTCTCTTCTCAAGCTGATGATGTCGGGTGCAAATATGCTGATACTCGATGAGCCGACCAACCATCTCGACATAGAATCCAAGGAAGTTTTTGAAGAAGCGCTGGCCGAATTTCCGGGAACATGCCTGATCGTATCCCATGATAGATATTTTCTTAACAGAGTTCCGACGAGAATAATCGAACTGACGTCAGAGGGCATGAAAAATTACCTCGGTAAGTATGACTATTATGTAGAGAAAAAGCAGGAAGAAGAAAAGCGCGAAACATCGGCAGATATCAGCCTTGCAGACAGATACACCGGGACGCGCAGGGAAAACACGGAGAATAAAAGAGGCGGCGGCGGGCCGACGGGATCGGAGGAAGAGAAGCTTTCTTCCGCTGAAAGAAGGAGAATTCAGAAGGAAAAAGAGGCGCGCGAGAGAAGACTGAAAAGGCGCCGGGAGGCATTGGAGTCCGATATCCAGACACTTGAGGAAGACATTGCAGAGCTTGAAAATGCAGTAACTTTAGAGGAAAACATGACGGATCATAAGAAGCTTGCGGAGATAGGAAGCCTTCTGGAAGAAAAGAGGAATCTGCTTGAGGAAAAGTACGAAGAATGGCTTGTTTTACAGGAACAGTGAATTAAAACATTTCTAATTTTTTAACGAAAAGTATTGCAATAAAATAAGCGCTACACTATAATGAATTAAAAGTTATCAAGGCGCCGCCTTGATAATATAATTTTGTAAATTATATTATCTATAATAATGGAGGTATATTATGACATTAGAAAAAATCAAGGGAATAATAGCAGAACAGTTAGGAGTTGAAGAAGACGCTGTGAAGATGGAAACTCATCTCATGAAAGATCTTGAAGCGGATTCTCTCGATGCTGTAGAAATCATAATGGCTATAGAAGATGAGTTCGACATCGAAGTTCCTGATGAAGATGCTGAAAAATTCCAGACTGTCAGCGATATCGTAAATTATGTAGAAGCTAAGGCATAATAGATGAAAAAAAATGCGAAGATTTCTAATGCTGTAATAAAGAGACTACCGAGATACAGACGCTACTTAAAGGAACTGCGAAAGAAGGGAATTGAAAAGATATCTTCCAATGAATTCAGTGATCTTACGGGATATACAGCGTCGCAGATAAGACAGGATTTAAACAATTTCGGAGAATTCGGACAGCAGGGATACGGATACAGCGTTGAGAGCCTTTATAAAGAGATCAGCGCGATACTCGGTCTTGACAAGAAGTATAAAATGGTGGTCGTCGGTGCGGGAAATCTCGGACAGGCGATCGTAAATCATACTTACTACTATAAATCAGGCTTCATAGTATCCGGTATTTTTGAAATCAATCCGAGGCTTATAGGTATCAAGATAAACGATATCGAAGTCATGGATTATGAAAACATAGTCGAGTTTGTCGAAGAAAACGATATCGATATAGGAATCATATGCACGACGAAGGATGCTGCTCAGGAAGTTGCGGATAAACTTTGTTTTGCAGGAGTCAGAGGACTTTGGAATTTTGCTCCGGTAGATATAGAGACGCCGGGACATGTAGCTGTAGAAAACGTGCATATCACAGACAGCCTGTATTCCCTTGCGTATCATATGAATGGAGAAAGGGACAACAAAACAAAAAAGTAAATAATAAAATAACCGTTTCATCTTTGAAACGGTTATTCATTATCATTGATAATTGATTTATGTTCTCGTTACCATTATCGGTTTACTCTTCCACACAAGCGCCAACAGGACAAGCTCCTGCACAAGCTCCGCAGTCAATGCACTTGTCTGCATCGATAACGTGGAACGCATCGCCGGCTGAGATGGCTTCTGTAGGACATTCATCAATACATGCGCCGCAGTTGAGGCATGCATCAGTAATTTTGTAAGCCATTGTAATACCTCCTTTGAAATTATCTTTAAACGACAAACTGATTATAACAAACCTTATTGAGGAATTCAAGATGAAAGTTTATGCACTTATAGGAAAGAGCGGCACAGGTAAAAGCTTTCAGGCTGTGAACCTGTGCAGAGAATTAAAAATAGAAAGTATAATAGATGACGGTCTGTTCATATGCCGCAATAAAGTTGTGGCAGGAATATCCGCTAAAAGGCAGCCTACTAAAGTAGGAGCAGTGAAAACAGCGCTTTTCACCAAGGATGAACATATGCAGGAAGTGAAAGAAGCCCTCGGCAGGATGAAGCCTTCCAGTATACTCATCATAGGTACCTCTGTGGGGATGGTGGAAAAAATCGTAAAGCGCCTCGAGCTTCCGTCTATAGACAGGAAGATATTCATAGAGGAGATAACCACCAAAGAAGAGAGGGCCGTGGCGAGAAAACAGCGTGATGAGATGGGACAGCACGTTATACCGGCGCCTACATTCCAGCTCAAGAGGCAGTTTTCCGGATATTTTATGATGCCTATGAAGATGCTGCTTAAGGAGCTGGGACCTCGCAGGGTTTACAGCGAGAAATCCGTTGTGAGACCGACCTACAGCTACCTGGGGGAGTATAAGATATCGGAAAAAGTTCTCTCTGATATAGTGGAGTGCGTAAGCAGAGAAAGCAGCGTGATATATGATGTCGCAAAAGTGATGATATCGCAGGTGCCTGACGGGATAGACATATATATGATCGTCAACCTGAAATACATAGATGATCTGCCCGGCAGAGCAAGGGCGTTTCAGCGAAGGACCGCCAAAAAGATAGAGGAGATGACGGCTTTCAACGTAAATAAGATAGACATAGATGTAAAAGATGTAATATAGGTACATTATATATAGTAGACATGACAGGAGATGCAGATGGAGGAAAACAAAAGGGATCAGGTTTTTACTGTCACGGGTGTGGATGATTTCGATCTTGACCAGATATTTGACTGCGGACAGTGTTTCAGATGGGACAGAAACGAGGACGGCAGCTACAGCGGGATAGCATACGGTATCCCGGCCAGGATAAAATGGCATGAAGATGAAAGGAAACTTGAGATATACAATTCCGGAGAAAAGGAATTCAATGAAATATGGAAAAACTACTTCGATTTGAACAGGGATTACGGAGAGATAAAGAGGTATCTTGCAGAGCATGATGAGGTGATAGGAAGCGCCATAGCTTACGGGCCGGGAATAAGGATACTCAATCAGGACAAATGGGAAACATTGATTTCATTTATAATATCTCAGAACAACAATATCCCGAGGATCAAAAAATGTATAAATTCGCTGGCCGAGAATCTGGGAGAGGAGGCAGGTGAGTACGAAGGAAAGAAACACTTCGATCTGCCGTCGCCTGAAGTTTTAGCGTCGGCGAGCCTGGATGACCTTGCTCCGTGCAGACTGGGCTACAGGGCAAAATATCTGATAGAGACGGCAAAGACAGTCAGAGATGAAGGGATCGAAAGCCTCCATGCCCTCGGCAATGACAGCGTGACTGCTGCAGAAGCATCGGAGGCGCTGAGAAAATACTGCGGAGTGGGTCCTAAAGTAGCAAACTGCATATCCCTTTTCTCAATGGGTAAGATAGACAGCTTTCCTATAGATGTGTGGGTTAAAAAAGTGATGAACAGACTCTACGGAATAGACGAGGGGAACGTGCGAGCCATGGAGGCGCTGGCAGAAGAGAGATTCGGCAAGTACGGCGGGATCGCGCAGCAGTATCTTTTTTATTACATAACCCACAACAGGGAAATAAGGGAAGGATAACAGCAGCTTGAGAACAATAGTATTTATAAAGTATTATAGTGAGATATCATGAGAGCGGAGACGCATATACAGCGTTTCCGTTCTTTATTTTATCTTTAACAAGAAAATTTTAAAAACGTATTGACAAAACGAGGAAATGGCTGTAAATTATAGTTAGCACTCATAAATAAAGAGTGCTAACAAAGAACAAAAAGGGTTTTCCCTGATATAAACTTGGGTTTCGGTAATACCGGGACCGCATATTAATGCATAATAAAAGTAAAGGAGATGACACTATGAGTTTTGGAATCAAGCCTTTAGGCTCAAGAGTAGTTATTAAGAAGATCGAAGCGGAAGAAAAGACCGCAAGCGGCATCGTTCTGCCGGGTTCGGCACAGGAAGAGCCTCAGATGGCGGAAGTTCTGGCAGTAGGACCGGGAACGGAAGATGATAAGATGGAACTTGAAGTAGGAGACAAGGTTATCTTCTCACCATACGGCGGTACTCAGGTTAAGTACGGCGGCGAAGAAGTATTCATCATGAACCATAGAGATATTTTGGCAATCGTTGAATAGTAAGGAGGAATTTTAAAATGGCAAAGGAATTACATTACGGTGAAGACGCCAGAAGAAAGCTTCAGGCAGGTGTGGATCAGCTTGCTGATACAGTTAAGATCACCCTTGGACCTAAGGGAAGAAACGTTCTTATAGATAAAAAATTCGGATCACCGCTCATCACTAACGACGGTGTTACCATCGCAAGAGAGATAGAGCTGGAAGATGCAGTTGAAAACATGGGCGCTCAGGTAGTTAAGGAAGTTGCTTCCAAGACTAACGATGTTGCCGGTGACGGTACTACTACAGCAACTCTTCTTGCACAGATAATTATAAAAGAAGGATTCAAAAATGTTGCAGCAGGCGCAAACCCTATGGTACTGAAAAGAGGTATACAGGGTGCGGTAGACGTAGCTGTAGATGAGATCAAGAGACTTGCTCAGGTAGTTGACAGCCAGGAAAGCGTTGCTCAGGTAGCTTCAGTATCAGCTGCTGACGAAGAGATCGGCGGACTTATTGCAGAAGCTATGGAAAAGGTTGGAAAAGACGGCGTTATCACAGTTGAAGAATCCAAGTCCATGGGAACTACACTTGAAGTAGTTGAAGGTATGCAGTTTGACAGAGGATACTTCTCACCTTACATGGTAACTGATACAGAGAAGATGGAAGCTGTTCTTGAAAATCCATACATCCTGATCACAGACAAGAAGATAAACAACATCCAGGAGATACTTCCTGTTCTTGAGCAGGTAGTTCAGCAGGGCAGAAAACTCCTCATCATCTGCGATGATCTGGAAGGTGAAGCTCTCGCAACTATTATCGTAAACAAACTGAAGGGAACTTTCGACTGCGTAGCAGTAAAGGCTCCGGGATTCGGAGACAGAAGAAAGGCTATGCTGGAAGATATAGCTATCCTGACAGGCGGTACAGTTATCTCGGAAGAGCTGGGATACGAAATGAAAGAAACTACAACTGATATGCTCGGTACTGCGGCTACTGTAAAAGTAGACAAAGAAAATACTGTAATAGTAGGCGGAGCAGGAGATGCTAAGGATATCGAAGCAAGAGTTGCTCAGATAAAGACTCAGATAGAAAATACAAATTCAGATTTCGACAGAGAAAAGACTCAGGAAAGACTTGCTAAACTGGCAGGCGGCGTAGCAGTTATCAAGGTTGGAGCAGCTACAGAGACAGAGCTGAAGGAAAGAAAGCTCAGGATCGAAGACGCTCTTAACTCCACTAAGGCAGCAGTACAGGAAGGTATCGTATCAGGCGGCGGCGTAGCTCTCGTAAATACTATTCCTGCAGTTGCAAAATACGTTGAAGGACTTGAAGGCGACGCTAAGACAGGCGGAGCTATCATAGTAAGAGCTCTTGAAGAGCCGGTAAGACAGATAGCTGAAAACGCCGGATTCGAAGGCAGCGTAGTAGTTGCTCAGGTAAAAGACAGCGGCGAAGGCATAGGTTTCAATGCTGCTACTGAAGAATACGTTAACATGATAGACGCAGGTATCGTTGACCCTGCAAAGGTAACGAGATCGGCTCTTCAGAATGCTGCATCAGCATCTGCAATGCTTCTTACTACAGAAGCAGGTATTACAGATGTACCTGAAGAAGACAATGCGGCAGCAGCTGCTATGGCAGGCGGCATGGGCGGCGGAATGCCCGGCATGATGTAATGCAGGACGTCAGCTCATTGAAAGCAAAAGCATGAAGCAGAGTATAAAAGGGGTTGGATATACAAGACATATAGAGGAAACGACTTGAAAAGAAAAAATTAAGTATAGATCATAGTCAAATCAGAGGGACGAAAGAGCAGCCGGTATGGCTGCTCTTTTGCTGTAATTTTATACCCATTGGAAGTTGTCGCTCCCGGCGCCGATCTCAAAATGGCGTTTGACTATGCCAAGATCGGTTTTGCTGTAAAAGCCTATTTTAGGTTTTACAGACACCTTATTGCCGTTCAGATAGAATTTGAATTTCTGCTGATTCATCGCTGTGGGAGCGAGCAGAGCAGCGTCGATCCCATCTATGAACCACTGAGGAAGCGGTCCGTCTGCAAATATGACATCATCTCTTTGCTTTGACTTGTGAGGAACGCCTTCTGTAGTACCGTAGCCTACTGCGATGACGAAGAGAATTTTTTCTCCTTTTTCAAGGTGCACTTTCGTTTTGTTCTTGCTGTAGGTCATTGCGACCCAGCAGGTGTTCAAGCCCAGGGCCTGCGCGGTGAGAACGATCTTTTCTCCATAGTATCCGCAGGCCTGCTGTGAATCAGCGGAATTTTTGCCTGTGACGGCTATATAGTTCCTTACGTTGAAAAATTTCCCGTAACGAGCCATGAATCCGCTGAAGGCCTCGGGCTCGTCTGTTACGAGTTGAAAGCGAATGCCGCTGTCTTCGTTACACTGCTCTATACATGAAATGAGTTGATCTTTCACTTCTCCTTCGATAGGTCTGTCTGTGTAAGAGCGAACGGAATGACGTGTTTTGATTGCATTTGATAGATCCATTTTAAAGTTCTTCGTTACTCCTTTCCGGAACGTTTTTCATAAGTTCCTTTATATCGCAGAACAAGGTTATCAGATTGTTCAATTCGCTGATATCGAGATTCAGATAGTAGTATATGAAGGTACCTTCTTTTCGGTCTTTTACTATACCGGCAGATTTCAGTATCTGCATGTGATGAGAAGCAGCAGCGCGTGAAAGATTTGCGCGCTTTGCAATATCGACCACGCGGCTTCCGCTGCATTCACCGTTGAGCATGGTACATATTAGGTGTTGGCGTGTTTTATCTCCGATAGCAGACAATATCTTCTGACATTTCTTAAATTCATCTTCTAATCGTTTTACATCCTCTGGGGTGTTTTCCATTTAAAAGTTTCTCCTTTGCTGAAGGACTTGACAAGTCCGGCAGTATTCTGCTATATTCTGCGATTGAATAACCTGATTGTATCATATTTTTTGCTTTTACGTCATTCGTAAAGAAAATCAAGATGAAAGAGCGGATTTTTTATTGAGCGTTTTTGGTATTTTGCGTTTAATTTAATTGTAAAGTAAAGCGTTTTGAGATAAAATGTGATATTATAGTTTTAACTGTAAAATTGATTCAGGAAATTAAACGGACAATCGATTTATAAGTGAAGGTATAAAGATGACAGGAGGCAATTATGGCATATATTTTTGATGAGCCATCGAGAACATTCAGTGAATATCTTTTAGTTCCAGGCTATTCATCCACTGAATGCAGAGTGGAAAATGTTTCGTTGAAGACACCGGTAGTTAAATTCAAAAAAGGAGAAGAAGCTCCTTTGAGCATGAATATACCAATGGTTTCAGCTATAATGCAGGCTGTATCGGGAGATGAGCTTGCGATAGCGCTTGCAAAGGAAGGCGGTATATCATTTATTTTCGGCTCTCAGTCGATAGAAAGTCAGGCAGAAATGGTAAAGAAGGTAAAAGACCATAAGGCGGGATTCGTTACCAGCGATGCAAATATAAGACCTGATCAGACTCTCGGAGAGCTTCTTGAACTCAAGAAGAGAACGGGACATTCGACGACTGCTGTAACAGAAGACGGTACAGCGGAAGGAAAGATGGTCGGACTTGTTACAAGCAGAGATTATCGTATAAGCAGGATGTCTCTTGATGAAAAAGTATGTAATTTCATGACTCCGTTCGATAAACTCATATACGCAAAAGAAGGAATAACGCTTTCGGAAGCGAACGATATGCTTTGGGACAACAAGCTGAATGCGCTTCCTGTAGTGGATGAAAATCAGAGACTGACTCATTTCGTATTCAGAAAGGATTACGATACTCACAAGGCTTATCCGGATGAGCTTCTGGATCAGCATAAGAGATATGTGGTCGGCGCAGGTGTGAATACGCGTGACTACGCGGAGAGGATACCTGCTCTCGTTGAAGCGGGAGCTGATGTGCTGTGCATAGACTCTTCGGAAGGCTATACGGAATGGCAGAAGATAACCCTTGATTTTGTAAGGGAAAAATACGGAGACAGCGTGAAGATCGGAGCAGGAAACGTAGTTGACCGAGAAGGTTTCAGATATCTTGCCGAAGCGGGCGCTGATTTTGTAAAGGTAGGTATCGGAGGCGGATCTATCTGTATCACCAGAGAACAGAAAGGCATCGGAAGAGGACAGGCTACCGCAGTAATAGAAGTCGCCAAGGCGAGAGATGAGTATTTTGAGGAAACAGGTATATACGTTCCTATCTGCTCGGACGGCGGTATAGTTTACGATTATCATATGACTCTGGCTCTCGCTATGGGCGCAGACTTCCTGATGCTGGGAAGATATTTCTCAAGATTCGACGAATCTCCTACAGCTAAGCTGACAATAAACGGAAGCTATGTGAAAGAATACTGGGGAGAAGGTTCCAACAGAGCGAGAAACTGGCAGAGATACGACATGGGCGGAGACAGCAAGCTTTCATTTGAGGAAGGAGTGGACTCCTATGTGCCGTATGCAGGACCTCTCAGCGATAACGTGAGACAGTCCTTGCAGAAAGTGAAATCCACCATGTGCAACTGCGGAGTAGTGACTATACCTGAGCTTCAGAAGAATGCGAAGATCACCTTGGTATCAGCTACGAGCATAGTCGAAGGCGGAGCACACGACGTAATTTTAAGAGAGTCTGGCAACAACAACAGATAAAATAATTGAGAGGATTTTAAACGATATGGATCATGAAAAAATCATCGTTTTAGATTTCGGCGGACAGTACAATCAGCTGATCGCCAGGAGAGTGAGAGAATGCGGCGTGTACTGTGAAGTGCATCCGTACACTCTTTCAATGGAGGAAATAAAAGCTAAAGAGCCTAAGGGAATAATATTTACGGGAGGTCCAAACAGCGTATACGGAGATGATTCTCCTCAGTATTCGACTGATATATACAGCATGGACATACCGATCCTCGGCATATGTTACGGAGCACAGCTTATGGCGCATCAGCTGGGAGGAAAGGTTGAAACTGCCCCTGTAAGCGAATACGGAAGAACTGAAGTGGATATAGATGACAAGGGCGGTCTTTTCAGAGATGTTGCAGACAGGACCGTATGCTGGATGAGCCATACGGATTACATCAGCGAGCCGCCTGCCGGATTTGATATAACTGCCCATACTCCGGTATGTCCTGTTGCAGCCATGGAGAACAGAGCTGAAAAGCTTTATGCGCTTCAGATGCATCCTGAAGTTATGCATACGGTTGAAGGCATGAAGATGCTGAGCTCCTTCGTAATGGATGTCTGCGGCTGCCGGGGAGACTGGCAGATGGGATCTTTCGTAGAGGATACCATAAAGGCGATGAAGGAAAAGGTGGGAGACGGAAAGGTGCTCTGCGCTCTTTCGGGAGGCGTGGATTCTTCTGTTGCCGCCGTGCTCCTTTCTAAAGCTGTGGGCAAGCAGCTAACCTGTGTTTTCGTGGATCACGGTCTTCTTAGAAAAAACGAAGGCGATGAGGTGGAAGCTGTATTCGGACCTGACGGACCGTATGACCTTAATTTCATCAGAGTGAATGCTCAGCAGCGTTTTTACGATAAGCTTGAAGGAGTTACAGAGCCTGAAGAAAAGAGAAAGATAATAGGCGAGGAATTCATCAGAGTTTTTGAAGAGGAGGCCAAGAAGATCGGCTCCGTAGATTTCCTCGTACAGGGTACTATATATCCAGATGTCATCGAGTCGGGACTTGGCAAGTCGGCGGTGATAAAATCGCATCACAATGTAGGAGGACTGCCGGATCATGTCGATTTCAAGGAAATCGTCGAGCCTCTCAGGATGTTGTTTAAGGACGAGGTGAGAAAGGCCGGCCTTGAACTGGGAATACCTGATCATCTGGTATTCCGCCAGCCGTTCCCAGGTCCGGGACTTGGCATCAGGATCATAGGAGAAGTCACGGAAGAAAAGGTTAAGATAGTTCAGGACGCTGACGCTATCTACAGAGAGGAAATAGCAAAGGCTATGGAATCCGGCTTGATTCCGAAGTACGGTGAGGAGGGAACTCTCGGCCAGTACTTCGCAGCCCTTACAAATATGCGAAGCGTAGGCGTTATGGGAGATTTCAGGACCTATGACTATGCAGTCGCTCTGCGAGCCGTGCTCACCAGCGATTTCATGACAGCTGAAGCAGCCCAGCTCCCATGGGAAGTGCTCCAGACAGTAACGACGAGAATAGTCAACGAAGTAAAACACGTCAACAGAGTAGTGTACGACTGCACCGGCAAACCCCCGGGGACGATAGAGTTCGAATAGTACAAGATTGTAATATTTATTTTATATAGCAGGCAGTTCATGGGATTGCCTGCTATATTTAGAAATTTCGATTTTTTTATAATTTATTATAGAAAATTGTTGTTCACGCAAATTTGAGGTGGATGAAAATGGAAGACACATTGGTGTCTAGAAGTTAGATAAGCCTATTTATTGTAAGAAAGAGGTATTAGAGAGATGTTTTAAAATTAATATTTCAGGAGCAAGTGTCACGTTTTGGTTACCGTGTTGCCCTGAAATATATAATGGTGGTGTGAATTCACTTGTAAAAAGGGCTTTGATTGCACCTTTTAATAAAAAATTGGGGAATTATTCATGCGTGGTCGGACGGACTATTTTGAGTTAATGTGATATTATGTGTTTAGGATGGAGAAGAATTCGAAGTGCAGAGTATATATACGGATTTTCCAAAAAGGAAAGAAAAATTTAATAATTTGGTTTTGATAGATTCGGAAAATTTTATACATCCATAGTAAAAACCAATTACTCTTTTGCAGTATGGAAATAGTGTATATGATGGAATTGAAATATTTATGTTGGAAGACAATAAGCCTTTAAAGTGAGAGGTTAATAAGTGCAAATCAGAGTTAATTATGGTTAAACTGATTAGTAATAACAGTGTTATGATATTGAAACTGTGAGAGCGCTATTTGAAAATGATGGATCTTAAAAATAAATTATTCTCCCTTATGAATTACTAATAATAGTATATCGTATTGTGATTTATAGCCGTAACAGCTTTAGAAAAGTTTATTTTAAATAGAATCCGACATTATTATACTGATAGCCAATTAATTATATTATGATAATATCACATAGTTATTTTATCTTATATTGTTTTTATAATTGTTGATACTGTGGTAATAATATTCTATTTTTATTTTGTACGCAACACTTAATTTTTTTCATTGTTTCGTTTTTGTTGTTTATTTGAGTATATACTATGGAGGCATGTAGTGGTAAAGAGGGATTTTTCAGATTCTGTCAAATTAAGTACAATAACAGAAAATATGAGAAAGAACAATGGTGATATATGTTGTGCTATTTGTGGAACAAAGCTTTTATCAATAAATGAGTGTCATTTTGATCATATTATCCCTTTTGCAAAAGGAGGAAAATCTACGGCAGAAAACTGTCAAATACTCTGTATTAGCTGTAATTTAAAAAAGACTGATAAAATGTTGAATGACTTTTTACTGGAAGATAAGGCAAAACGGTTCCTTGAAGGTGAAGTTGAAACAACTCCTATGCAAGATTTGAATTTTGAAATTTTACCAGAAGATATGGATCAATTGAAAGGTTATATGTCTAAGGAAAAATTTGATCAAGCAATATTAAGTTTTATCACTCGGAAAGGAGATATTCATAAGGTAGACTTTGGCAGGGAGTACAATCATTTACCCTCAATTCACTATGTGAATAAGTATTATGGGGATTTACATACATTAAAAAAGGCTTTTGGTGTTGAGGATTTATCAGCAAATTGGAATAGAGAGACTATTAAAGCATCGCTGGAGAGATATGTCGGGCAGAAAGGGGATATATTACAAAAAGATTTAACTAAGAAAAACAAACTCCCTTCACTTCCATGTATATTATCTCATTACCCAGAGTATAAAAATTTTACGGATATAAAAAAGAATATGCTTAATTTAACAGTTAGGCCAAGTTGGGACAAGAAGAGTGCAATACAAGCTGGAAAGGATTATGTAGAAAAGCATGGAAAGATAACGGAAAGCTGCTTACGTGCAGAAAATAATTTGCCGACATCGAGAGTTGTATATAATTACTTTGAATCGCTTACTGCATATCAACAAGCAGTTGGATCTGCGATTTCGAAAAAAAACAGTTTAATATCAGAAATAGAGATTGAAAACGCTGTAAATCAGCTTTTAGGAGAAAAAGAACGAGTGGTTAATTCAAGGAAAGATTTTTTTGAATTATTTCCATATTCGCCTTCTACGATAAATAAACGATTTGGATCTTTCTGTGATTTTTGCCAAAAGTATAATATAAACGTAAAACATAGTAAAAAAGCAAAATACACAAAACAAGAAGTAGATGATGCAGTTGCAAAATGGGTAAAAGCTGGAAAAGAAATGCCATCAGCAAAGGAACTAAGCAGACTTGGGTTACCGTCTATAAGCGTTATTTTGAAGTACTATGAAAACTGGAAGGAACCATTTATTTTTTATCGAAAGTTATATGATAAGTTGGGCAAGTAAAGAAACGGTACATATTTACATTACCGTTCCTGATATTAATATTGATAGCAATTTTATAATCGCCATGTAATGTCTAAGGGCTTTACAGCTTTTTCTGTAATCTTTACGTATAATTACGTGGTGAGTTTTTCAATTGCTTCCTCCAAAGATGACACAAAAAATATGTCGCGGCCTCGATTGCTCTCGTAGAGAAAGTCTTTTAATGGCTTGCTTGTGTAGTGTGAATAGTCGCCGTAAATAGCAATGCGGCCACCGTAATTGACGAACTTTTGTAATATTTCTCCAGCCAGTCCCGTGCTTAGTATAAAGAAATCATCCGCAATGAGTTGTTTGGAAATGATTATATTTTTCGCTCCAATATCGTATTTTGCATTCATAAGTAAATCAAGTGCCGATTGGACATCTGTAATAACTGTATCTTTACAATTTACTAATGCACAGACAGTGCCTTTGTTTTCAAGTTTAATTAATTCAATATAAGTTTCCTTTCGATCAGTTTCTTTGTTTTACGCCTTGAATTTGGGCGGATAATTTTGTAATTTGCCCGGCGGACCTTGTTATTTGGCAGTTAATAGTATACTTTTGGTTGCTATATTGTTTCTGAATGTAAAATCATGTTCTACAAAAATCATCGTAGGAGAGAACTCTTTTATAAGATTTTCAATTTGCATTCGAGAATAAATATCAATATAGTTGAGAGGTTCATCCCATATATACAGGTGTGCCTGCTCGCAGAGACTTTTTGCTATCAATACTTTTTTCTTTTGTCCCGCAGAAAAGTTTTCCATTTTCTTTTCAAACTGTATTCGTGAAAAGTCCATTTTGCGCAAGATCGTTTTAAACAAACTTTCATCAATATTACTGGATCTCGCAAACTCTGATAGTGAGCCTTTCAGCATTGAAGTATCCTGTGGTACATAAGATATTACGACACCTGAACCGACTGTGATCCTACCGTTATGTTCTATTTGCTGTCCTGTCAGTAGTTTTAGAAGGCTTGTTTTTCCGGAGCCGTTTTTTCCATCGAGTACAATGCGTTCTCCTCGTTTTATTTCAAATGATATAGGCTGACAGACATTTTTGCCGTCAAAAATTGGTGCAATGTCGGAGAAAGTCACCAGAGTATCCGAAAAGTAATGCAGTGGAGCGATTTTCAGACTTTCTACGATTTCTAAATTTTTGAGGAGATGAGATTTTTCCTCGATAGCACGTTGCTGCCGAACTTCGATAGATTTAGCGCGTTTCATCATTTTCGCAGATTTATGACCTATATATCCACGATCAACCGAACCATTTCCATATTTTGATGTTTCGATACGGTCTGACCAAGCGGAGGCTCGCTGAGCAGACTTTTTCATATTATCAATGCTTTTTTTCAGTTTTATGTTTTGATTGAGCTCAAATTCTTGTTGGCGCTGAAAGTTTGTAAACCAAGCAGAAAAATTCCCGCTTTGCACATCTATGCTTGAACGGTTGATGGATAGGATATGATCAACACAGCCATCTAAAAAACAGCGGTCATGAGAAACTAAAATAAATCCTTTTTTTCGTTTCAAGTATGCTGAAACGGTTTCTCTGGCTCTCATATCCAAATGATTTGTCGGTTCATCGATCAGCAAAAAGTGTCCGTCATTTAAGAAAAGAGCAGCAAGAAGCACCTTAGTCTGTTCGCCATTGGAAAGCGTAAAAAACGGCTTTATAAGTATATCCTCACGAACTTCCAGATAGGATAACTCTCTCAGCAGCTCCCATTCTTCTGCCATAGGGCAGACTTCTGATAGAATATCTGCAGTTGATTTGCTTTTATCGTTGATCGGATATGGAAAGTAATCAAACTGCACAGAGGAACGTATTTTTCCATGATATTCATACTTTCCAAGCAGGAGATTTAGAAAAGTTGTTTTTCCTCTCCCGTTTCTCCCGATAAACCCAAGTTTCCAATTTGTATCGATCTGAAAATTTACATTTTCAAAAATATTGTCGCAGCTGGATGGATAGGCAAAAGTAAGGTTTTCGACTCGGATCATTGACATAGTGTATTCCTCCTTTGTTTAGGGACTGAAGAGCAATAAAATAAGAGCTGCAAGAAAGTTTACCTTGCAGCTCCTCATAGCACAATAACATATCGAGGGTAATACGACTACAATATATCTTTTGAACAGAATTTTAACTTTCTTGCAAAGGGTGCAATGATAGTGTAAAAGCACAGTATCATTGTATAGTTCGATTTATTTGCAAGAAAAGTTAATCATCTTTTCACCTCACTTTAAATGTTTATAATCAGTATATAATAAATGCGCAGGCAAGTCAAGTGGAGTAAAAGATGGTGATAGGTGGTAAATAAACAGCATGACTGATTTCAAAGCACGTAGAAACTTTATTCCCCAGCCAAAAACAATGCCAGGGATTCTATTTTATCATCGATATCCTTCATTCTGTCGCTTATGCCGTTTTGGCATATTAGATCCTGGGTTTTGAGAGTTTCATTTATTATTTCTTTTTCCCTGTGTTTTCGTTTTGCTCGGTCGTCTATTTGATGAAGCATTTCAAATTTTAAAGTTATTTTTTCGTTATCGATGCTTTCCTTTGTGAAACCAAAGTAGGCAGGGTCTTTTTTCAGCTCAAACAGATGGGCTGCGCATCGAACCAGTACGAAGACAGATTCGCCTATATAAAGCGGCGCTGCATTGCCGTTTTCTTTGATTACGCTTATCCTATAGATACCTGCGCCGATCGCTTCTGCAATATCTTTTGAAAAATAATCGATTTTGATTTTCATAGTCAATAATTTTAAATACTTCACAAATGTTTAAAAGGGATAACTTCATATTGAAACGGCTCAATATATTTGCGGATAGAAAAGGAGCAGGCATACGGCATGGCAGACTGACATTATGAGAGGCCCGATGGTGCGCATAATGTTTTTTATTATGATGCCGATGATACAGTCGATCAATTGTACTATGAGCATGGCTGATGTGATGATGATCAAAACAGCCGGATCCTTCATGCAGACAGGGACAACAGCGATGCAAAATAGAGCAAGGCTGCGGGCAAACATATACATGGAATTGTTCAGACTCTTTCCCTTGTTTGACTTATTTGACAGGAAAGCCCCGATCGAAAAACAAAGTCCCAGAGCTGCGCTGAGCAAAGTTGTAAAAGCCGTTACGTAATACATAAACTGCCGCTCCTTTTCATCGATTTTTATAGCAAAAAATAATTGTTTTGCATTATAATTTATATTGTAGCATACTTGATTTATACAGTGATAAAAACTTCTCGTATGTGTTTGAAATTGAAAGGAAAACGGCAAATGGCGGTATCAAGAATAAATGCTGTTATCAAAAGCGATATCTATAAAGTCTGGGAAACTGTTCTGGCAGTTGAAAAATACAGCAGCTGGCGCAGTGATTTAAGCAAGATAAAGGTAGTAGATGAGAAAAAGTTTATAGAATATACGAAAAAGGGATATCCTACCGTGTTTACCGTTACCTGTGAAGAGCACTTAAAACGATGGGAATTCGACTTGGAAAACAGCAATATGACCGGACACTGGACAGGCGTATTCATTGCCTGTGGAGAAGAAACGGAGATAGAATTTACAGAGCAGGTGACGGTAAAAAAAGTTTTTATAAGACCTTTTGCGGGAATTTATTTGAAAAAACAGCAGGAACAGTTTGTTGAAGATCTGAAAAAAGAGGTGGAATTATGATATATACTTATCACTATGACTCGCCGATGGGCGGAATCACGTTTTCCTCAAACGGGAAAGAGCTTACAGGACTGTGGTTTGACGGACAGAAGTATTTCGGGGATAAGATCTTGAAGGAATGTGAGATCGGCTCATTGCCGATATTTGAGCAGACGGTGCGCTGGCTCGACATATATTTCAGTGGCAGGGAGCCGGATTTCACTCCGACTGTTTCTATGGAAACTACGCCTTTCAGAAAAGCCGTATGGGAGATAATGCTGACGATCCCTTATGGAAAAACTATGACGTATGGACAGATCGCTGAAAAGATTGCAAAGCAGCGAGGCATTGATAAGATGTCGGCGCAAGCCGTAGGCGGCGCAGTCGGACACAATTCCATCTCCATAATAATTCCGTGTCATAGAGTAGTCGGTACGAACGGGAGCCTTACAGGGTATGCCGGAGGTATAGATAAGAAGATATACCTTCTTGAACTGGAAAAAGCGGACATGAGCAGATTGTTCGTGCCAAAAAAGGGAACGGCTCTGTGATGAACTGATAGATGCCGGTTTTGGTATGGAGAAAAGATTTGATGTGAGGTAATGCTTTCAGCATTTATTTGTAATGCCTTAGGCGTTTATGCGGCTGTGATTTTTAAATATTTTTGGACTTGACCATATTCGGTTTACATAACGCAAAAAATTCATAAAAATGAGATGAAAAACAGCGGGTTTTCATAATTTGACTGAAAAATACCCCGGCATGGTAATGCAGAATCACGCACCTTAAATATTTATGATAAAAATGGCCCGCGGGCCGATCAATTTAGTAGCTGTGCTTTAAAGCCGTGCCGAAGCAGCTCCAAAGCAGCGCCAAAGCCGCGCTGTTTTTAAGCAATACAATACTGAAAAAACATTTCGAAAGGAAGATAAAAAATGCGAGAACAGCTTAAAGCGCTGAGAGAAAAAATGAAAGAAAAGGGTATAGATATATACGTGATACCGACCAATGATTATCACGGATCGGAATACATGAACGACCACTTCAAGTGCCGGGAATTCGTCTCCGGGTTCACAGGATCGGCGGGAACACTGATCGTGACGCAGGATTTTGCAGGCTTGTGGACCGACGGCAGGTATTTCATACAGGCGGCGCAGGAGCTTGATGGAAGCGGTATAGATCTCATGAAGATGGGTGAAAAAGATGTACCCAAAGCGGCAGAATATGTAAATGGACTGCCTGGGGATCTTGTCGTAGGATTTGACGGCAGGGTAATGCCGCTTGCTCTCGGCTCTAAGCTTGAAAAAAATCATAGAGTCGAACACGAGCTTGATCTGGTTGGTGAGATCTGGAAAGACAGACCTGAGATAGTACCGTCAAAAGTGTATTCCCTGGATCTGGAGGTTACGGGTGAGGATCATGAAAACAAGGTCGCTCACGTGCGTGAGTGCATGGGAGATACTGATTTCCTCCTTGTCAGCAGGCTGGAGGATGTAGCCTGGCTGTACAATCTGAGAGGAAGGGATGTGGCGCATACGCCGGTGTTTTACGGATACGCCCTCATATCCGGAACAGAAGATATTCTTTACCTGATGGACGAAACCTTTGCCGAAAGCAATGCCAAAGATAAAGCTGATGAAAGATCCTTGCCGGAAACCGTAACCATAAAAAAATATGATGATATCTTCCGGGATCTGAGAGATCTCAGAGATTGCAGCATACTTCTCGATGAAGATTCAGTGTCCTTTTACGGCAGCAGGGTTTTTCATAGATCGGTTGAGCGTGTGTTTGAAAAAAGCATAGTGGAGCGGCTTAAGGCTGTTAAAAATGAAGCGGAGATCGCGGCGACAAAAAATGCTCATGTACGCGACGGCGCCGCCATGGTAAACATGCTGTTCTGGCTTAAAAACAACGCAGGCAGGATATATATGGACGAGATATCCCTTGCGGATCATCTTGAAAAGTGCAGAAAAGATCAGGGCGCTTACGATCTGAGCTTTGAGACTATAGCAGGATACGAGGAGCACGGGGCGGTGGTGCATTATGCAGCAACAAAGGACAGCAGTATCCCGCTGAACGATGTGGGATTCGTACTAATAGATTCAGGAGGTCAGTACAAAGACGGGACGACAGATATAACGAGGACGGTTGCGCTGGGAAAAACGGACAGCACCAGAAAAAAGCATTATACGGCAGTGCTCAAATCTCACATTGCTCTTGCCTGTGCTGAATTTGATTCAGACACCACGTGCGCCGAACTCGATGAAGCGGCGAGAAAACCTCTTAGAGAGCTCGGACTTGACTTCGCTCACGGCACCGGACACGGGATCGGACATATGCTGAGTGTTCACGAAGGGCCTCAGAATATAGGGCCGAGAGGCACGGGTCTTCACATAGTGCCCGGAATGATAACCAGCGATGAGCCGGGAGTGTATTTTGAAGGAAAATACGGGATAAGGATAGAGAATGAAATCCTATGTGTAGAGAAAAATGGGAAATATGCTTTTGAAACCATAACCTTCTGTCCTTATGAACGTGAAGCCATAGATACGGATATGCTGACGGAAGAAGAAAAAGATTATATCAACAGTTATCACAGAAAAGTTTATGAGACTCTTGAGCCTTTGCTTGAAGGTCATGTAAAGGAGTGGCTGCGTAAAGAGTGCGCCGAGATATGAGGGCTGTAGTCGGCAGATTAAAGTAAATACAGATAGATGCTTGTCATTTTCTCATCGTTTCTTCATATAATATTGAAGGAGGATGAGCTATGAACATAATAGACAGGAATTTTTTCGCATTTGCGGATGAAATCAGCAGTATCAGCGAGAAAGAAATATATTACAGGATGAGGCGGGCTTTTGATAAAGTACCTGTTAAAACACAGCGAAGCTGTATGGAGTTTTTCGGCAGATTCGGATTTTGGGGCAGGCTCGATATCGATAAAGGGATATATGAAGAGATAGAGCTTAAGGCGAAGGAGCTGAATGAGCATATCGAGGATTTTGTAAGATTTTACGAGCAGCTTTCTGATTACAGATCCAAGAAGACCCTCTATGGAATACTGAACAACTGGTACAGCTACGATTTCGATACTACGACGAGAACTAAGGAATATCTTTTCGATGAATATTTCGACCTTGATGTGGTCAAATGCGATGAAAAGGAAGTAATAGCAGATCTTGGAGCGTATACAGGAGATACGGTCCTGTCATATATCCGAAACTACGGTGAAGAATGTTATAAGAAGATATACTGTTATGAAATAACTCCTGAGATATTTACCGTACTTGAAAGCAATCTTAAGGATGTCAGAGATGTGGAGCTGATAAGAAAGGGAGTGGCGGACAAACCGGGCAGGATGACGATCGTAGGAAACGAAGCCAGCGTTTCAGCCAACACCTTAGGAGAAGGCGGAGGTGAAGAGGTGGAGGTCACCACCCTCGATATAGATATATCGGAGCCGGTAACATTGATAAAAGCTGATATAGAAGGCTCTGAGCAGAAAGCTATCGCAGGAGCGGCGAGACATATCGCCAAAGATCATCCGAAGCTTTTGATTTCCGTATATCATGGAAACGAAGATCTGTGGAAAGTGCCTAAGATGATAAGCGATATTTCCGATGATTACAGTTTCTATCTACGGTACAGAAGCTCTCCTGTGTATCCGACAGAAATAAGCCTGATCGCAGTATAAAAGCAACGACGCATGATCCGGATAACGGAATGCGTCGTTTTCGATTTTACAGTAATTGTCAGTTGGTGAAGTCCTAAGACTGAAAATTTAAGCCTGTTTCTTTTCGGTTTTGATGATGTCGCTGTAGTCGTATCCGTCGTAGTTGTCGGCGTACTCGAACATTTCGATGACCCGCGGCTCCGGTTTTGATGTGAGGCCGAATATTATCACGAGGGCAACGTTGACGATGAGACCGAAGATACCTCCTGTATATCCGAGGATGCTGTTGCCGGCAAACAGATATATCGCATATGTGATGACCAGTCCTGCTATGAATCCGGATATGGCTCCTTTTGCGTTTGCGCGTTTCCAGTAGGCGCCGAATATCATCATAGGTATGAACTGAGCGAGGCCTTCGAAAAGGCAGAGCGCTATGCTGTACAAGGAAGGTAAATTCATAAGCGCTATGACCAGACATACGAGAGTGTATATCAGTATGGTTTTCCTTATGAGCTTCAGTTTATCAGCTTCCGTTCTGTTTTTCCTGCCTTCAAGGAATATCTTCCATATGGTCAGAGAGTGAGCGCTGAGAACGCATGAAATCAGGCTCATGCCTGCGGCAACGCTTATCATGACTACGAAGCCGAGATATACAGGTCCGAAGGCCTCATCGCACAGAGCGAAAAGGGTGAGCTCACTGTCGAAAAATTCTTCGATCCCGGGAACGAGCCTTGCACCCATGGCGAATATGAGCTCAAGGGCTCCCATGGTGAAGATGATCGCTCCGCCTGCTATGGAAACTTTCTTGAGATCCATCGGTGTCCTTGCAGTGAACAGCCTTGTGAAGTAACTGAGCTGACACAGGTTTCCTATAGTGCAGAGAAGACATATGGAGGCCCAGTAGTTTATATCGTAGACTCCGTCGTATGTAACGGTAAGAGCTTCTGGGAACATATCGTAGATCTTTTCCATCATAGGTCCGAAGCCGCCGTAGAGCTTTATTGCCATGGCGATGAAACCTCCGGCGATCACTATGCTGGAAAGTATCCCCTGTATCAATTCGGTCCATGCGATGGAGCGCATACCGCTGTACAGTACATAAGCCATTACGAAGAGTACGATTATTATCGTTGCCAGCCTGTGGGGGACAACGCCGTATGTAAGCGCCTCTACGAGGGTGCCGAGGGCATAGAATTCCATTATTACCCATGGGGCTTCAATAACTACTGCCATTACGGCAAAAAATTTAGTGAAAGCTTTGTTGTTGTAACGCACATCTACGAAATCAGGCATTACGACCATTTTATATCTCTTTCCCCAGATATTGCATTTTTCCGCCATTACGAATATGAAATAGTATGAAGCTGCGCTGTATATGAGGAGATACTGAGTTATTAGTCCTTCTGTAGAGGACCATGTGAACCAGCTTGTAAGCTGTGATGATGTGGTGAATGTGCCGACGAAGCAGAAAAGCACGAGGATCCAGTTGAAAGACCTGCTGCCTACTGCGAATTCCTCTACAGTCTGCTCCTGCATCTTGGCTCCGCGGAATTTAAACGCGACCAGGAACATTATTATGAAATATATGAGAAGTACGGAACAAGAACTTATTATGTTTATATTCGTAGGCTCTAACACTTTTCTTCACCTCCTTCAGCTCCGCAGGATTTGCTTGATTTTTCGGCAATGCGTCTTTTTATGGCCTGTTTGTCTCCCATGTACATGAGCCAGAGTCCGATGAGAGTACATATCGGCAGGCAGAGAAGGGCGATCTGGACTAAAGGAAGACCCAGGATCCAGATATCGTTTCTGTCCCAGCCTAAAATATTCGGGAATGCAAAAAGTATAACGGAAATTACAAAAACAGACAGACCTGTATACCATAGCGCTGTTCTTTTCATTGATTACCTCCTTGTTTTTATTTTATGAAATCGTAGGCTATAAGAGCATATGTCTTTGCTGCCTGCGTGACTTCCGAAAGGGATACGAATTCATCGGGACGATGTGCCTGCAGTATACTGCCGGGACCGTAGAGGGCACCGGGAATACCGTATCTTGCGAGCATTTCTATTTCAGCATATCCTCTGAACACGATTTTTCGTGACGGATCGCCGGAAGCTTTCAGGTGAGAGGCTTCGGCAGCTTTTATCACCGGATGATCGCTGTCGCATTTCCACGGGAAGAAATACTGATTGCAGTTTATTTCGCCTTTTACTCCATGCTTTCGGCATACATCGTCAAAAAGCGATCTGATTTTCTGGATGGCTTCATCCATGTTTTCATCAGGGAAGACTTGCCTGTCGAATGAGATCTCACATCTGTCGGGCACAAGCAGAATATCCGTTCCGCCCTTTATAAGACCTACATTTATTGTAGGTGCGATCGGACTTCCTGCGGCTGTGTATTTTTTTTTGAGTATATCGCCTTCATTTTTCAGCGAAATTATGAAATCGGACATTGGTATTATGGCGTTTACACCCATTTCTGCCATTCCGCAGTGAGCGCTTTTACCGTAAGTTACAGCTGTAAATTCCGCCGCTCCCTGGAGGCTTGTCGCTATGCCGCATGATGTCGGCTCGGCAATGTAGCATGCGCTGCATTCGGAAAGGATTCTTGAATCGATGAGTTTTTGGGTGCCTTTGAAAAACACTTCTTCATCGATAACTCCGGTGAACATGATGGTTTTCTTTCGATCGATGTTGATACTTGCGACAGCTTTCAGCGCGTATATCATCGAAACGAGACCGCCCTTCATATCACATGAGCCGCGTCCGTAGAGCATACCGTCCTTTATCTCTGCGCCGAGTGGATCGCATGTCCAGTTTTCAGGCGTTCCTATTTTTACAGTGTCCATGTGGCCATTGAAGAGAAGCGTTTCAGGGGAATCTCCTTCGAGAATACCTATTATGTTGTATCTGCCCGGTGCTGCTTCCTGCAGCTGTGTTCTCATACCGATCTCTTCCAGCTTTTTCTTTATGATCAGAGCTGTATCTGTTTCATTTCCCGGCGGATTTTCACTGTTGCACATGACAAGTTTTCTCAGAAAGTCAGTCATTTCCGCTTCATTTTTTTCTATATATGAGAGGATATTTTGTTCGGCAGCCGATATATCCATTGTTTCATTCCTCCAAGTCCGCAGTAATGCGATTTTGCAATTTAATACATTAAAGCGATATCATAATAACGCCTTCCGGAGGATTAGTCAATAAAAATGCGTTAAATTTTACATAAAAAGCTTTTTAAATCACATGTTGACATAAAAAGATTTTTATGTGATAATATGGCGATAAAACCCGCAAGGGTGTGGACTTTTCAAGAGAGATCTTTTTTTCGCCACACGATTTTAGATCGTGTGGTTTTTTTATGCCGATCGGGCAATATACTGATGGTGTCATATACATATAGAGGAGAAACAGATTTATGCAGCAGACATTTATGAAAGAGAAAAAAATCCTTCCGCTGGTGATATCCATGTCCCTTCCTATGGTTATATCTATGGCGGTGAATTCCATGTACAATATCGTTGACAGCTATTTTGTTGCGATGATGAGCGAAGATGCGATGACCGCTCTTGCATTGGTTTATCCGGTACAGAATCTGATAACAGCGATAGGCGTGGGCTTCGGTGTGGGAATAAATGCGGCTGTCGCTTTTTATCTTGGAGCGGAGGATGACAGGCTTTCTGCTAAAGCATCATCTATGGGTCTTGGGCTCAGCGTTCTGCATGGGATCATACTTACGATAGTGACTGTATCGTGCATGCCTTTTTTTATCGGTATGTTTTCGTCGAGTAAGGCTGTGGTTGAACTTTCGCTGATATATTCCAACAGAGCGTTCATGTTTTCTATAATAATTACCACAGGCATAGCTTTTGAAAAGATCTTCCAGGCAGCCGGAAAGATGAAGATAACTATGGTAGGCATGATGTGCGGATTCATTGCCAATATAGTTCTCGATCCTCTCCTGATATTCGGCGTAGGGGTTTTCCCGAAGCTTGGAATAGCAGGTGCAGCATATGCTACAGGCATAGGGCAGACGCTGACGCTGATAGTATATATAGCGGCGTATAGGATGGGAAAACTGCCGGTGAAGCTGTCTCTTAGAGATTCAAGACCGGAAGCATATCTGGTAAAAAGACTGTATGCAGTGGGTATTCCGGCAACGCTCAATATGGCGCTGCCATCGCTTCTTATATCTGCACTGAATGGGATATTAGCGGGATTTTCGCAAGGATATGTGCTTGTACTGGGTGTATATTACAAGCTTCAGACATTTATCTATCTTACAGCAAACGGAATAATACAGGGGATAAGACCTCTGATAGGATATAATTACGGAGCAGGAGAGATAGGAAGAGTAAGGAGCATATACGTCACAGCTCTGTATCTTGCGGCTGTAGTAATGGCTGTCGGGACTGTTTTTTCATGGGTCATGCCTGATGTGCTGATAGGGTTTTTTACTTCCAATGAGGAAACGGTGAAAATCGGAGTCGAAGCGCTTCATGTGATAAGCTTTGGTTTCATAGTTTCGGCAGTGTCAATAACTGCATCGGGAACTCTTGAAGGCCTGGGAAAGGGGACAGCTTCCCTGTACATATCCCTTTCAAGATATATGGTGGTAATAATACCGGCAGCATTTCTTATGAGCAGAGCTGCAGGTGCATCAGGAGTGTGGCTGGCTTTTCCTATAGCAGAATTTATAACAGCTGCCTTTGCATACTGCATATACAGAAGAGAAATGAAAAAAATAGATGTGCATGATCAGGAGGCAGAAGTTTCGGCTTCCCTATAATTTGCACTGATTAGATTACGTGATTTTTACATTGTTTTAACCTGTAAAAGATAGAAAAGGATGGCGGATCGTTCTATTATGATGGTGACAGAGATTTTTACTCTCAAACCTCAACTTCATACTCAATTACAACGCAAAACCCATGCAGCGCCAGAGCCGTTGCCGCAAAAAACAATCCTACTGCGGCAGCGGTATATCCGGTAAAAGTCATACTGAAAACCGCCGGTTTGACTGTTTTTCGGATAGAGAGGCGCTGTTTTGCCGTTTTTGGGAAATAGGGGAATTGCTCTGACAGATGACAGTATGGGTTTGAACACATGAAAAAACCTGCATAAACGGCAAGGCTGTTCATGCAGGTCATAACTTTCAGTTCATATCTTTGGTTTTACGGAGATTATCCCTCTATTGCAATATATTTATTCTGCTCCAATTCTTTGACATCCTTCTTAGGAACAGATATTTTCAAGATACCGTCTTCATATTTTGCCTTAATATCTTCTTCTTTCAGATGGTCTCCGACATAGAAGCTTCTGCTCATGGAGCCGGTGTAACGTTCACGTCTGATATATTCACCGTTTTTGTTCTTTTCTTCTTTGTCGAGTCCTTTCGCAGCCGATACTGTCAGATAACCGTTGTTCAGTTCAGCTTTGATCTCATCTTTTTTGAATCCCGGAAGGTCGATATCAAGTTCGTAGCTTCCGTCTGTTTCCCTTATGTCTGTCTTCATCATGTTCTTTGCGTGTTTTCCGTACAGCGGATTTCTGCTGCCCCAGAAATCATCATCAAACATATTGTCCATAAAGCCGTCAAATAAATCTCCATTCCACAAACTCAGATTGTTTTTTCTCATAAGTCATCTCTCCTTTACATAATCATTTAATTATCATTGCGGAGAACCGTAATGTGTCAATCTTTAAAACTGTTTCCCTTTTATCTCTTTTGTTCTCCCTTTCCCTTTTGATAATTATATTATAGCACTATTGTTAGCACTGTCAAGAGGTGAGTGCTAATTTTTTTGAATTTTTTATTTTTGCTGGAATACCGATGATCTTGCTGTATCAATCGTGTGTTTTAGAGCTGAGTTTTGATATGAGAATATTAAGCTGCTTTGCGATAAGTCCGACGAGGAGCGCTGCGGCAAGAGTTCCCTCGCGTACGCTCTGCAGACGCCCTATGAAGATAAATGAAAGTATACATGCAGTAAGTACGAGAGTGAAGTCAAACAATACTTTCATATATCCGAACTTCAACGGTATGATCTTACAAAGAGCGAGAACGACACCTTCTCCGGCAAGAACGATCGCATCGGCTTTTACCTCAAGGCTTACACCTATGCCGACAAGAATGATGCCTATGATACATACGATCCACTGTTGTATGTAGGTATTGCAGGATATGTCCTGAACAGCCCAGACGCCAAAATCTGTGAGAAATCCGAAGAAAAACGCCACGGGAAGCTGCATGAGCTGTATGGGTCTGTAGTTTTTTCTAAGTATCAGTATCTGTATTATTATGAAAACACAGTGCATTATGATCGTGGCAGTTCCTACGCTCAGAGGAGTGAAGAGACTTACGACGTAAGGCAGACTTGAGATGGGAGACGTGCCGAGGGCGGCCTTTATCGAAAACGCTATGCCAAAAGACATGATAGTAAGACCTATGAGCAGGAGTGCATATCTTTTCGCCACTTCGGCAGCCATTTTTTTATATGGTTTTTTCAACGTGATCCTTCCTTTCATACTGGTATATTATAGCACCGATAAGCTGAAAGGAGAGGATATTCATTGAACATTTTTTTTCAGTACATTTATGAAATCATTGACGTACTTGTTCCTGCTTTCAGTCTTGAGCATTATCGCGTAGAAAAAGTATGAAACCTCATCGTTCAGAGGGCGCGCAGTGTATTCGGAGTGAAGATGGCTGACGCCGTATTTTGTAAGAGCGAAAAATATGGCATCTGTGTTGGACAGGAGATTGTATATGGTGGAACGGCTGCTGATAAAGAAATTCTTGTCAGAGTTTATATATTCGTTAAAATTGAAATTGGCGTCGTTGTCGTAATAATTTATGTTGGTTGAGCTGGTTCTTATCTGAGGATATTTGAGCAGCATCTCGTTTGTTATATTTTTTTCTTTTTCGAGCGGATGACCTTTTCTGAAAATGATATAAGGTACTGAATCGAACAGTTTTACGTATTTTATATCCTTTTTTTCAAACAGATTGATATGCATCATGTCGGTGTGCAAGTTGGTGTGGATGATGCCCACGTCGGATTTTCTGCTGAGGACATCCTGGATCACCTGGTTGCAGTCTTGCTCTTCGACCATTATCGAGTACTTGTCGAAGGATGATACCTCATTGTTGTAGTAGTCGATTATGCTTTCCGATACGAAAGAATATCTGCTGGAGGATATGCGCAGAACGGGTGCTGATCCTTCATTGTTTTCGTCTATATACTGTTCTTTTATGTTTTCAAGCTTAAGAAATATATCGCGCACAGTATTGATAAAAGCTGTCCCTGCCGGAGTGGGACTTATTCCTCTGCTGCTTCGTTCAAATATTACGAATCCTATCTCCTTTTCCAGTTCTTTTATGGCGATGCTCAGTGTGGGCTGAGTGACGAAAAGCGTCTGGGACGCCTTGTTTATCGATCCCTGCTTGTAGACTTCAAGTATGTATTTCAGCTGCTGCAAATTCATCTTATCACTCCCATGCATGTACAAAAACAGACTTTATCCTATTGATATTATATCATAACAGCATTTGCATTATGCGAAAGTTGTATTCCTGTAAGATATAAAAACATCTTATAACAGCATTAGATTTTAACAATTTTTAATTTTCTGACTTTGGATTTAAAATGAAATAAAGTTGGATTGCAGTCCCAGATAAAATCGACAAAGGAGGAAAAAATGACCGACAGCATTAAACTACTTAACTATATGGAGGAGCATTTATCCGAGATCCTTGATACGGTCCGCGACAGCGTTGAATTGGAGTCGCCGAGTCATGAAGATAAAGCTGTCTCAGACAGGTGCAGTGCGTTTTTTCAGAAACTGCTCGGCGAAACGGGATTTGATGTTGAAGTCATTCCGCAGAAAGAGAACGGCGATCATATACTCGCAAAGATGGGGAGCGGTAAGAGAGGGACACTTTGCGTAGGACATTACGATACGGTGTTTCCCATAGGCGGTATTTCACGAAATCCTTTCCGGGTATCAGGAGAAAAAGCATACGGACCGGGAATACTCGATATGAAAGGCGGAATAGTAATGGGGATATTCGCGGTGAAAGCTCTTTGTGAGCTTGGAATGATGCCTGACAAAAGGATAGCTTTTTTCATAAACGGCGATGAAGAGTCGGGAAGCTTCAATTCCAGTGAAATGATAGTGAATGAAGCTCAAAATTATGATAATGTGATAATTTTAGAGCCTGGATATGATGAGATCGGTAGTATGAAAAAAACGAGATACGGCAGAGGAACATACACGATAACAGCTCACGGTAAAGCAGCTCATTCCGGATCAAATCCGAAAGAAGGAATAAATCCGATAACGGAACTGTCGTATCAGATACAGAAAGCGATATCTTTCAATGACGAAGAAAGAGGCGTAAGCGTCGTGCCCATATTCTGCGGAGGCGGGATAGAAGGAACCTGCATGATACCGGAAAAAGCTTCTGTGCGTTTTGATGTGAGGACCGAAACAGCAGAGCTTTCTAAAGAAACCGATGAGAAAATAAGATCTCTCAAACCTGTTTTAAAAGGAATAAAGCTTCAGATAGAAGGGGGGATCGATAAGCCTCCGCTTCCGGAATACAAAGAATTGATAGATGTCGCAGGACATTTTGCAAAGGAGCTTGGCGTTGAGCTTAAGCCGGTAAGCTGCATGGGCGGAAGCGACGGCAACTTTACGGGTGGAGCAGGCATACCTACTATAGACGGCATGGGAATGTCCGGACTGTATCTTCATACTTACGATGAGTACGTGAACGTCAGTCATATACCGAAGCGTACTGCTTTGGTGGCGCAGCTGATAAGAAATCTTTGATCTTTTCGTATCACGCGCAAAGATGAGAAAGGAGAAGTTGAAATGAAAAACGAAAAATTTCCGGTTTGTCTGTCTTTTGATGTGGACTGCCAGACTATATGGACCGCTCGCGACAAGGCGTATTACAGGAAGCCGGTAATGCTGTCGCTGGGAAATTACGGCGCCTATGAAGGCGTGCCGAGGATACTGCGCATACTTGAAAAACACGGCATAAATGCGACATTTAACGTTCCTGGCGAGGTGGCGGATCTCTTTCCTGACATGGTCTGCGATATATACAGTGCAGGAAATGAAATAGGAAACCACGGGTATACTCATGTATGGCCGGAACATTTTGAGACGAAAGAAGATGAAGCGGAAGAATACGCCAGAGCGCAGGAAAGGCTGAAGGAATTGACGGGAAAAGCGCCGATAGGATTCCGTTCTCCGGCGTGGGAATTCAGCGAGTATACGCCGGATATACTCGTAGAACTCGGTATAAAATATTCCAGTAATATGATGCACACGGACAGGATACATCAGCTGGAAGTGTTCGGAGAGAAGAAAAAACTTGTGGAATTCCCGATACACTGGGCGATGGATGACGCGGCGTACTGGCTTTACAGCACGAAACTTGTGGGCAAAGCTATGCAGCCCATGGATGCGGTGGAGCAGGTTTTCATAAGACAGTTTGACGTGCTCTACGATGAATGGAAAAGTGTGCCGGGCAGAGAAGACACCGTGTACGTGCTGACCTGCCATCCTCAGATAATAGGGACGCCGCCGAGATCTGTAGTGCTGGAAAACGTTATAAAGCACATAGAAAAATTCGATGATATAGAATTCATTAGGATGGGCGATCTGGCGGAAAGGTATTCGTTTCTGACGCAGTAGCAGAGAGGTAATTTCTATGGGAAAACTCATTTTAGGTATAAACGGAAGTCCGAGAGCCGGTGGAAACACCGAATATCTGATGAAGACGGCGCTTGAGGCAGCAGAAGATTTTGCTGAAGAATCCGGGAAAGAAATCAGGACTGAACTCGTAAATCTGAGGGATCATGAGATAAATCCCTGCATAGGCTGTTTCATGTGTACGACCAATGCAAAAGAAAAAGGCGGCAAAAGAGCGTGCGCTGTGTTTTCAGACGGTATGGATGAGATATACGAAAAGCTCCGCGAATGCAGCGGGCTGATTATCGCGGCGCCTGTGTATTTCGGTTCGGTGAATTCACAGACTAAAGCTTTCATGGATAGGACGGAGCCGCTTTTGAGATATGGAGCAAGCGTATGGAACGGCGCGCTGAGAAATAAAGTGGGGGCCGGCATAGCGATGGGCTCAAACCGCAACGGAGGACAGGAGTTTACGATACAGTGCATACATTATTTCATGTTTATCCATGACATGACGGTAGTAGGAGCCGGGCCTGATGAAATGCCGACGTGTTATCTCGGCGGAGTGGGAAACAATTTTCCTGAGAGAGGCAGGGTCAAAGACGCAGCATCGAGAGATGAAGCGGGATTGAAAAGCTGCCGGATAATAGGGCGCAGAGTGGCTGAAAAAGTCCTCGAAAAGTAGGAGCTGAAGCAGTAGCTGAGGTCAATAGTATACGCGTTTTGATCAAAGGAAAGGAGGAAAGGTTATGGGAGATGTTTGGTTGATTGCAGGATGTCTGTGCGGAAGCGGCGTGCTTTACGCCATAATACTTGCCATATTTGCGGTGAAAGCGGAAGCGACCCCAAGACCTGATCTAAAAGAAGAAAGGAAGGAATAAAATGAATATATATATAATTGTTTTTATTGTTTATTTAGTGCTTCTGCTGGTACTGGGCTCTATGGCGGCCAAAAGGAAAAAAGACACCACGGAAGATTTCTTTGTAGCCGGGAGAAGCATGTCTATGTGGGTTGTGGCAGGTACTTACGGAGCCAGCTTTTTGAGCGCAGGCTCGTTTCTTGGCACTATAGGATATAATTACAGATTCGGATGGGCAGCGGGATGGCAGCTCATAGGCACTCTTACCTGTATGTTCATACTGGCGGTGTTCTTCGCCAAAAAGTTCTGGAGATTCGGGTATTACAACAATGCATGCACGATGCCGGATCTCATAGGCAAGAGATACCCGTCCAAGTTCGGACGCGGATTTTATTCGATAATGATACTCTGTATATATACTGTGGGAATGGCAGCTATGTATATGGGATTTGACGCTGTGCTGAGCATGGTATCGGATATTCCGTATATGGCAGGAATCATAATCGGCGCTCTTGTGGTCATGATATATACCTGGTCAGGAGGGGCAAGGGCTGTAGCGTGGACTGATACGGCATGTATGATCCTTATGATATTAGCTATAGTGATAACTATTACGGCGGCTCTGCACAACAGCGGCGGCTTCGTAAATCTCGTAGAAGAATACGGCAGAAGCACGACTCCGCAGGGACAGACCTGGCAGGAGGGAGAATCTCTGCTGAGCGGCACCAATGCGTATCTTACATTCGGTATGAGCATGTCCTGGTTCCTCGTATGGTGTACGGGAAATCTCTGCCAACCTCATCAGATAACGAGAATGTATCTTGCGAAAAATGAAAAGCACGCCATTGCAGCAGTTGCTATAGTAATGATACCTTTTGCCGTAGTTTACATAGGCGGACTTATAATAGCTAATTACGCGAGAGTAATAGAGCCGAATCTGGCAAATACCGATGCGGCATTTCCTACGGTAGTGCTTGAGATAATGCCTGACGCTGTTGCGGCGATAGTGCTTGTGGGTATAATAGCCGCGATAATTTCAACGTCGAGCACCATGCTCATCATAACTTCTCAGTGCACCAGCTACGATATATACAAGAAGCTTATAAAACCTGAAGCTTCTGAAAAAGAAGTCCTTAAAATATCGAGAGGAACGATCATAGTCTGCACTGTACTGTCTATAGTGATAGCATACTTTGCTCAGAATATTTCGGGACTGATATTCCTGTGGTCATCAGCCTTTGCTATGATGGGAGCCGGAATACTGCCGTCGCTTATAGGTGCGTTTTACTGGAAGAGAGCCAACACACCGGCAAACATCGCATCGATGCTTGTGGGATTCATTTCGACAGCCTGCATGTATCTGTTCCCGTCGCTTCTGCCTGCATGGGCGCAGCATCCTATACTTCCGGGCCTCATACTGTCCTTTGGAGTGTTCATAATAGTAGCGCTGGTTACGAAAAAACCGGAAAAAGAACAGCTTGAGCCGTTCTTTGGAGAAGATCTCAAGGATTACAGCAAGAACAGAAAAGTCAATCCTGTACAGCAGTAGATATCTACAGCGGCGGATGAAGATGCCGCAGACAATTTAACAGCGGAGCATATGGAGAGGATGATCTATCGGAGAGCTTCATACTGCCCGCTGTTTTGTTTTGCCCGCTTCCTTTGAGTCTGTTATTTTTTAAATATGTGCTTTCGCTCTTGTTTTGTCATTTTATGTAATATATCATGTATATGTGATCCGCAGACATTAAAAATTCGCAGTAGAAGGAGAATGACATTGAAACAGGATGCACCGGGAGTTATTAAACGTGCCGAACGGTTTCAGATTATATTGATTGGAGAGGGGATAATCGTAGGTGTCGTTTCAGGACTGGCAGTCCTTTTATACAGACTGGCTCTGGAGTATGCAGATACCTGGCTTGGATATATACTTGAATATGTTAAGGGAAATGCACTTTTGACGGCAGGATGGTTTGCAGCTCTTCTGGCGATGGCGGTGACAGTAGCCGTGCTTGTAAAATATGAGCCCATGATATCGGGAAGCGGTATTCCTCAGGTGGAGGGAGAGATAGCCGGAAAGATCGAGACAAAATGGTATCGGGTGCTCTTATCGAAATTTGCAGGAGGCTTTCTGTGCATGCTCGGCGGACTGGCGCTGGGCAGGGAAGGTCCGTCTATACAGATAGGCGCGATGGCGGGAAAAGGAGTTTCCAAAAGGATGGACAGAGGGAAAACCGAGGAAAAATTTCTGATAACGTGCGGAGCCAGCGCCGGACTTGCGGCGGCTTTTCACGCGCCGCTTGCAGGAGTGATGTTTTCACTGGAAGAAATACATAAAAACTTTTCCGTATCGTTGCTGGTGTCGGTTATGACTGCCTCTGTCACTTCCGACTGTCTGTGCTCGCTGATACTGGGAAGCGATTCTGTTTTCAGATTTGAGATCGCAGGAGCGATACCGATACAGCATTACTGGATGATAATCATCCTGGGGATCATTCTCGGATTTGCGGGAGCCTTTTATAACTGGTTTACACTTAAAGTACAGGAGCTGTTTCGCAAAGTAAAATGTGCAGGCGGCACGGTAAAGATCGCGATACCGTTTTTGATCGCCGGAGTTATAGGATTCATATATCCGCAGGTTTTAGGCAGCGGGCATGATCTGGTGGAATCTCTGGCAGGAGCGGGAATGTCCCTTGGAAGTATCGCAGTTATATTCGCTTTGAGGTTTGTTTTTTCGTCTATATGCTTCGGATCGGGAGCGCCTGGAGGGATATTCTTCCCGCTGCTCGTTCTGGGAGCGTACATAGGAGGAGCATATGCAGTCCTGTGTTCGGAGTTTGCGGGACTGGAAGAAATATATGCCGGAAATATCGTAACCCTTGCAATGGCGGGGTATTTTGCAGCTATAGTAAGAGCTCCGCTTACAGGGATAATACTGATATTTGAAATGACAGGGTCTCTAAATCAGATGCTGTCTCTTTCGCTTATATCGATAACGGCATATATAACCGCCACTCTGCTCAAGTCGAAGCCTATATATGAGAGCCTGCTTGAGAGACTGCTCAGCAATAGAAATGAGAGCATCTATGACGGAGAAGATGTGAAAGGAGAAAAAGTGCTGATGAACCATGCGGTGCAGCAGGGATCTGAGCCGGAGGGAAAGACTATAGGTGAGATAGCATGGCCAAGAAGATGTCTGCTCGTAGCAGTGCAGAGAGGGAGCGAAGAGCTTATCCCGAAAGGAAGCACCAAGCTTTATGCAGGGGATATCATAGTAACGATGACCGATGACAGAGATGCGGCAGTAACCAGAGAAAAGATGAACGAGATATGCAGGAGCATTTGATAAGTATTTCAAAGAGATTAGGTATTTTGAAGATGTTGTAAGAAACGCTGTATTTCTTGGAGGCGACAGCGATACGCTGGCGGCCATAGCGGGCAGCATAGCCGAATGATACTACAGTGTGCCGGATGAACTTCGAGAGAAATCGTATGAAATAATAGATAAAAATTTATTGAAACTGATTGAGAGCATCTGAAAGGAGAGGTATTATGTCATTTGAATCAGTAAAAGAATATTTGAAGGGATACGGTCTTGACGACAGAGCAATGGAATTTTCCGTATCGAGCGCATCGGTGGCCCTGGCGGCGGAAGCAGTCGGGTGTCTTGAAAAGGAGATCGCTAAAACCATGGCATTTAAAGTCGACGGGAAAGCTGTGCTTGTAGTCATGGCGGGAGATTCAAAGATAGATAATCCTAAGTTCAAGGCTGCATTTAAAACAAAGGCTGTAATGCTCAAAGGAGAAGAAGTGGAGGATATGACAGGCCATCCTATAGGCGGCGTATGTCCTTTTGATGTGAAGGAAGGCGCCGACGTTTACCTGGACGTGTCTCTCAAAAGATTTGAAACGGTTTACCCCGCCTGCGGCAGCAGCAACAGTGCAGTGAAGCTTTCCATAGAAGAGCTGGAAAGAGCATCCGGCTTCAAAGATTGGGTCGATATAGGAAAAGGATGGGAGTGATAGACGATGAAAGATGTGGATGAAGTATCATCGACAAAGGCAGAAAAGTTGCAGACGGTGAATAAAATGGAGGCAAAGCCGGTGCTTCCGCTGATAATATCGATGTCTGTACCGCCTCTCATATCCATGTTCATGCAGTATGCGTACAATTTCGTCGACTGCATGTTCGTTTCGTGGATAAGCGAGGATGCGCTTGCGGCAGTATCGCTGGCCTTTCCGCTTACTACACTGATGATAGCCCTTTCCATATGGGTCGGCGTGGGAGTGAATGTGCTCATTGCCGGAAGCCTGGGAAGAAAAGAGCAGGATAAGGCTGACAATACGGTCACCAACGGTATAATACTTTCCGCTGTTTTCGGCATACTCATAACAGCAGTGATGCTGTTCATACTGAAGCCTTTCTTTGCTTCCTTTACAGATGATGCGCAGATATATGATCTGGCAATGAAATATATGCGTATATGCGTATTCATGCAGGTGCCGAATATGGTGCACATATGCATACAGAAAATAATACAGGGTACGGGGAATATGATCGCACCTATGTGGTTTCAGATAGCGGGAGTGCTTCTGAACTTTGCTCTCGATCCGGTGCTTATATTCGGATATTTCGGATTCCCGCAAATGGGCATAGAAGGCGCGGCGGTCGCCACTGTGGCAGGCTATACGTTCTCCATGATCCTGGCTTTTTACGTTCTCATATTCAGAAAGCAGAGGGTAAAGATAAAAGTAAAAGGCTTCAGGCTCGATCTGAAGACATTCAGGGATATATTCGTCATCGGTTTTCCTTCATTTGTGATGAACGCTCTCGGAGCGCTGATGACTTATTTTACGAATATATTCTTAGTGCTGTATTCAAATACTGCCGTAGCGTTTTTCGGCGCGTACTTCAAATTGCAGCAGGTAGTCATAATGACGCTGAATGGACTTGTTCAGGGCTGTATACCTGTAATGAGCTATAATTTCGGAGCGAAAAAAAGGGAAAGACTTGATCAGGCGCTCAAATGCGGTACAATCATAGGAGTGATACTTACAGGAGCAAGTATTGTGATTCTGTGGCTGTTCCCGGAACAGATACTGAGACTGTTCAACGCTTCTGATGATATGATGTCCTTCGGAGTTCCGGCTCTTAAGATAATGTGTGTAAGCTATGTATTCGCAGCAATATCCACTATGCTGGCGTCCTATATGCAGTCTACGGGACGTGTAAAGATAAGCATCATAATAAATTTCCTGCGTCAGCTGGTACTGCTCATACCTGCCATGTGGCTGCTTTCGAATCTTTTTGGAATGACCGGCATATGGTGGTCTTTCATAGCAGCAGAGCTGATAACTGTGATCGTTAGCTTTGTTTTGTACAGAAAATATCCTGTAAAAATATGATCATATTATATAGTTTGATATGATTGACAATAAAAAGGAGACTTGCGTTTGCAAAGCAGATATGCAAAGTCTCCTTTGGTTTTAGTTTTTTGTTTTTATTCAGCCTTCAAAAAGAGGGGTAGAGAAATATCTTTCTGCTGTATCCGGAAGAACTGTCACTACAGTTTTTCCGGGACCGAGCTTCTTCGCAAGCTGAAGCGCGGCGGCCACGTTTGTACCGCTCGATATACCGCACATGAGACCTTCTTTTGAAGCAAGATCGCGGGCCGTCTGAAGAGCCTCTTCATCTTTTACTATATATATGTCCTGATATATGTCGAGATTGAGTATATCAGGTATCACTCCGTCTCCTATGCCCATCTGCAGATGAGATCCGATGGATCCGCCGGACAGTATAGCGGCGTGTTCAGGTTCTACTGCCCAGATCTCAATATCAGGGTTTGCTTCTTTAAGGATCTCGCCTATACCTGTGATAGTACCGCCGGTTCCAACGCCTGAGCAGAAACCATGTATCGGTCCGTCCACCTGCTCGAGTATTTCCTGTGCAGTGTGGATACGGTGTACCTGAGGGTTTGCAGGATTTGCAAACTGCTGAGGGACGAATACATTGGGGTCTTCTTCTGCCATGCGCAAAGCCGTGTTCAGACATTCATCGATACATTCCCCGATATTGTTATCGTCATGGATCAGTATGAGCTCAGCACCGTAGTGGTTGATCAGTTTCCTTCTTTCTTCACTGACGGAATCCGGCATTATTATTATGGTTCTGTAACCTTTGACAGCGCCTACGAGAGCAAGGCCTATACCCTGATTGCCGCTGGTAGGCTCTACGATTATTGTATTTTCATTGATGATTCCTTTTTTTTCAGCATCGCAGATCATATTGTAAGCAGTCCTTGTTTTTATGGAACCGCCTACGTTAAGACCTTCGAATTTTACGAGGATCCTTGCGGAATCATCCGATGTCATATGATTTAATTGAACTATGGGAGTATTTCCCATAGCCTCCAAAATATTGTTGTATACCATTTTTTTGCTTCCCTTCATACAAATTGTCTTTAATATTATACAGCAAAAAGTTTATGATTTCTATCCATTATACAGATATCGCTTTCAGAGTTTCAAGAAATTTTTTGGATGCTCTTGAAAATACTCTGTGTTTTTTCCACGCTATAAACAGATCTGCCGTGACTTCGGGGTAAAAGGGCCTGAAACACAGCTCGCTTTCGCTGGAAGTATCGGCTATATTTCCTATACATACTGCGGAGCCGATTCTCTTTTCCGTCATTACAGAAGCGTTGAAGATCAGATTGTATGTACATTTGATGTTTAGTTTGTCCTGCGGGCCTGTCCAATCTGAGAGATCGTTGCGGTCAAGGACCTGGCGCGGAAATATAAGCGGTATGTCATGTATGTCATCTGCAGTTATGACATTAAGCTCAGACATAGGATCATCTTTTCTCATTATTAAGCCCCATTCATCGTAGGATGGCAGCTTTATGTAGTCGTATTTGCTCATATCGGCAGCACCTACGAAGAGAGCAAAGTCGAAGAATCCGCTGTCGAGCCTTTCCGCAATATCCTCCTCATTACCGCTGTACAGATTTATTTTTATATTCGGATAAAGTTCAGTGAGACGCTTTATAGCTTCTGCTATATATGATATGCTGCGTGTTTCACCGCTTCCTATGTTGATCTCACCGTTTACTATGTCTTCATCGGCTTTGAGCTCAGCTTCAGTAGAATCTGCAAGATTTACTATTTCGGTGGCTCTGTCGTACAGAAATTTTCCTTCTTCTGTCAGCGTTATTTTTCTTCCGCCGCGTAGGAACAGAGTTTTTCCCAGTTTGGATTCAAGCTCCATAAGCTGTTTTGATAATGTGGGCTGTGTGATATGAAGTTCGTTTGCAGCTGCCGTTATGCTGCCGTTTCTTACAGCTGATAGAAAATAACGCAGCACTCTAAGTTCCAGATCCATTCGCATCATCCTTTCTTTAAAAAATTATACATCCGGGATAATATTCCTGCAAGTTATGAATAACTATATCATATAGGTATTTGATATTTATATTTTTGATGTATAATATATAAATAAGAAAATTCAATGGAGGGTGTGAGCGAATGGATATAAATGAATATTTAGCCCGTCTTGATTCAGGAGAATATATAGAAGCAGGATCGCCGACACATATGTATATGCATGGGGTTTCCCAGGAAGCGCTCAGGCTGACGGCAGAGCTGAACGGGAAATATCATACGCCCGAGGAAATAAGGGCAATACTTGAACAGATAACAGGAAGACCTGTAGATAAAAGTGTGGGACTTTTTCCTCCTTTTCATACTGACTGCGGTAAAAATATACACCTTGGAAAAGGAGTTTTTATAAATATGGGATGTAAGTTTCAGGATCAGGGCGGTATATATATAGATGATGGAGCGCTTATCGGACATAATGTGGTTTTAGCCACGATAAATCACGATATGAACCCGCTGAAAAGACACGGTATGACTCCGGCGCCTATTCATATAGGAAAAAATGTATGGGTCGGCTCCAATTCCGTAATACTTCCGGGCGTTACGATAGGAGACGGAGCCGTTATAGCGGCAGGTGCAGTAGTAGGTATGGATATCCCTGAAAATATGGTAGCCGGAGGAGTCCCGGCAAAGATACTAAAGAAATTGAATGAAGACATTTAAGCTTGCAATTAAATAGAAGCGGATATGTTAAACGGCGTCATATATCATACAGGCGCCGTTTTATAGTTGCTGATTTTTTATCTGAAAAGGAAAAAATGTATATAAAACATGAGAAAGGCGAACCCTCCGGCGCAGATGAGCGGACCTGTTACGGACTGGCCTTGTTTTTTATTGTGGAAGATCTGTACGATCGAGGCTGCGATAAAGAAGAGCAGCGCGGCAGTGGTAGTCATTAGACTGAAGCCCGGACCATAATATTTGTTTTGCGCCATCAAAAGGAATGTGGGAAGCAGTGCCGACATGACGCCCATTAGAGCGAGCAGATTTCTTAGAGTCTTGTATTTCATAGCTGGTCTCCTGTGTTTATTTAATGATGCTTTGATTTTATCATATTTTGTTGTTGATGGCTTTAAAAAAAATTCATGCTCAGCAATCTAATCAATTCTTTTGACAATCTAATTATTGAGCGGGGATTTCAAATGCAATATCATATATAAATAGAACAGTAGTATGAACGGAGGGATGAACATGTTGACAGAACGCGTCAGAAAAATAAGAGAAAAATACTTCGATACTATACCGTGCATAACAGCAGAACGTCTTGTGCTTGCAACGGAAGCCCACAAGAAATTTGCCGGAGACGCTATCCCGGTATTCAGGGCAAAGATAGTCAAATACGTTATGGAAAACATGACTACTCTCATTATGGACGGAGAACTGATAGTAGGAACGCCTACTAATAAATATAAGGGAGCCAATCTGTTCCCTGAATATACATCGAGCAAATGGCTCATCGAAGATATAGATGATTTTCCTGTAAGAAAGACGGACCCGTATTACATAAGTCCTGAGGACAGGGAGACGATCCTGGAGACTTTAAAAGAGTGGGACGGCAGAGCTATGGAGGACATAGCGGGAGAAGTGCTGCCTGCATATATAGAAAATGCAAGACAGAAGGATCTCATATCCATCGGATGCAGGAACGGAGTATCGGGAGAAACGACTCCAAATCATCAGAAGTTTATGGATATAGGACTTAAAGGTTTTATTGAAGAATGCCGTGCAAATATAGAAAGAGTAAAGGGCGGCACAAAGGAAAAACAGGAAAAGGTAGACTTCTGGCATGCATGCATAGTTATCTGCGAAGGTATAATAGCATATGCTCACAGGATGGCTGATGAAGCTGAAAGACAGGCAGCTTCATGCAGCGATGAGAAGAGAAGACAGGAGCTGCTCCAGATAGCGGAAAACTGCAGAGTTGTTCCGGAAAATCCGCCGCAGACATTCCATCAGGCACTTCAGATGCTGTGGTTTATACAGGTTTCATTCCACATAGAGGCGCCTACTACTGCATGCGGATTCGGAAGGTTCGACCAGTACATGTATCCGTTCTTTAAAGCTGACCTTGAGTCGGGCAGGAGTACTAAGGAAGAAATGCTTGAGATGCTGGAATGTTTCTACCTGAAAGCCTGCGAGGTATACGAAGTCAGAGACAGGTGGTACGCCAAGTCCTTTGCAGGATATCCTATGTGGGAAATATTGGTAGTAGGAGGGCAGACTCCTGACGGAAAAGACGCTTCCAACGAGCTGTCGTATATGTGTCTTGATGCTGCGGCTGATTTACAGACCAAGCAGCCGGTACTGGCAGTCAGAGTATTTGACGGCACGCCTGAGTCCCTCATAAGAAAGGGTGCTGAAATGATACAGGCGGGCATGGCAAATCCTGGATTTTTCAATGATGAAGCTGCAATAAAGATGACTTTGGGAAAGGGCTGCACTATGGAAGAAGCAAGGGACTGGACCATAGTAGGATGTATACAGCCGGGACCGGGAGGCGGAAGCACGGATGGATCGCCTGATGCCGGATATGTAAATGCTCCTAAAGTACTTGAGCTTGTTCTTCACAACGGAAGGGATCCGAAGACAGGCGAGCTTCTGGGACTGGAAACGGGAGACCCAAGGGATTTCAAATCGATAGATGATCTTAAAGATGCTCTTAAAAAGCAGCTTGCATATTTCTACAGAATGATAAAAGACGGCTATGACCTTATGGTGCCTTACCATATGCTGAGATACCCTGTTATATTCGCATCAATGGCGATGAAGGGATGCGTAGAATCGGGAATGTCTGTTCAGGAAGGCGGAGCTAAGTACAGTACGGCAGGAATGTTTATAACCGGTTCTGCAAATCTGGCAGATTCCATAGTTGCTATAGAGGATGTTGTATTCAAGGATAAGGATGTTACAATGGACGAGCTGATAAGCGCTCTTGATAAGAACTTTGAAGGGGAAGAAAGGCTCAGACAGCTTTTGATAAACAAGCCTCCTAAATACGGCAATGACAATGAGCACGTGGACGGAGTGGCAAGAGAAATGCTCGGATACTGTGCAGATCTTGTACAGTCCTGGGAAGATTCAAGACACGGACATTATTCTTTCTGCAATCTTTCGCAGACTGTAAACATTTCTCATGGAGAGGCGTGCGGAGCGACACCGGACGGAAGACTGGCAGGAGAAACGTACTGCGACAACTGTTCACCGACTATGGGAAGAGATCTCAAGGGCCCGACAGCTACAGTAAAATCTGTCGCTTCCATAGGCCAGTGCAATTTCCACGACGGGGCTTTGTTTAACTTGAGATTCGATCCTAAGGGTATCCAGGGAGAAAAAGGGCTTGAGATAATAGAAGGTGTTATAAAGACGTATTTTGAAAACGGCGGAGAGCATATACAGATAAATGTCGTAGACGATAAGACTCTCAGAGCAGCTCAGGAGGAACCTGAAAAGTACAAGGGCCTCATGGTAAGAGTCGCAGGATATATGGCTTACTTCACGGAGCTTGATAAGGCTGCTCAGGATAGTATAATAGACAGAACAGCGCATTTGAGCGCTTAATAGATAAAAGAGAAGAGCATCTTGGAGAAGTTTATGAACAGAGAGGAACTGAAAGCGCCTGTGGGAGGAATCCAGAAATTTTCCACTGAAGACGGTCCAGGAATAAGAACGACCGTATTCTTGAAGGGATGTCCTCTGAGGTGCAGATGGTGTCATAATCCGGAGCTTATAGATTTCGAGCAGCAGCTCATAAAACTTCCAAATAACTGTATCGGTTGCGGATACTGCATTTCCGAATGTGAAAAAAATGCAATAAGCTTTTCGGATGAAGGAGTCATAGAGATAGACAGGAAACTGTGCGATAAATGTATGAAGTGCGTTTCGACCTGTTATGCGAAAGCGCTTCAGCCTGTGGCGCAGTATATGACAGTGGATGAGATACTCAGCGAAGCAGAACAGGACAAAGGCTTTTATGAGCATACCGGAGGCGGTATAACTGTGAGCGGAGGAGAGATGCTGTCGCGCCATGGATTCGTCGAAGAACTTATATCAGAAGCCGGAAAAAGAGATATGCAGGTATGCCTTGACACATCAGGATACGGGGACGGCAGCGTGCTGAAAAAACTGGCGTCCATGTCTAATGTCACGGATGTGCTTTATGACATGAAGTCCATAGACAATGATATACATAAGGAATATACAGGTGTAGACAATTCGTTGATATTGGAAAATCTAAGGCTGCTTGCAGGAGATGAAAAAACAAAAGATAAGATAATCATGCGGATGCCTCTGATCAAAGGAGTAAATGATTCGCAGGATATCATAGAAAAGACGGCTGAATTTTATCGGGATAATAATCTCGGGAGAGTAACTTTGCTTCCTTATCACAACCTTGGGATGAGCAAGGAGAGAAATGTGGGAGGATTGCAGGAGGAATTTGAGGCTCCGGATGAAGAACGTGTCGATGAAATAAAGGCTTACTTTGAAAAAACAGCAGGAATGAAAGCGGAAATATTGGGAAAATTGTAGAGATTGGGTTTTGCGTAAGGTTTTAGCAGAAAAGAACAAAATTATTGAGGAGGAGTGCCTTTATGGAGACGCGAGGAATGGAAACTCAGGAAGGCAGAGTCCTTAAGAGAGGACTCAAGAGACGTCATCTGACGATGATAGCAATAGGAGGCTCTATAGGAACCGGATTGTTCCTGGCTATGGGAGGAACGATAAGAGATGCAGGTCCCGGAGGAGCGCTGGTAGCTTATGCGATAATGGGAGTCATAGTGTACTTTATGATGACTGCCCTTGGGGAAATGGCTACGAGACTGCCGATACCGGGAGCTTTTACAGCTTATGCGGACAGATTCGTTGACAAAGCGTGGGGCTTTACCAACGGCTGGTCCTACTGGTTTGGAAGCGCAATGACGGTGGCTGCAGAGCTCATAGCCGGTGCAATAATAATAAAATACTGGTTCCCGGATAGCAGCTCGTCTGTCTGGGCTATGCTGTTCTTAGCCATACTTCTGGCTATAAACCTGTTTTCGGTAAAAGGCTTTGGGGAAGCCGAATACTGGTTTGCGGGCATAAAGGTAGTCGTAACGATAATATTCCTGATAGTCAGTGTACTTATGATAATAGGCATACTGAGCGGAACGGGAAATCACGGATTCAGCAACTGGACTTTAGACGGCGGAGAAGCAGGGAAAGCTCCGTTTGTAAACGGACTTGGCGGAATAGTCGGCATTTTCATGGTGGCTGCATTTTCTTTTTCCAATACAGAGCTTGTCGGACTTTCGGCGGCTGAATCGGAAAATCCTAAGAGCGATATACCGAGAGCGGTGCACAGCATATTCTGGAGACTTATAATATTCTACATGGGAACTATTTTCGTAGTAGGTACTCTTATTCCGTTTACGGAGCCTACGCTTCTGGATGCAGCTGAGGATAATGTTGCAGCGTCACCGTTTACGATAATATTCCAGAGAGCAGGGTTTGCAGCAGCAGCTTCTCTCATGAATGCGGTAATACTTACATCGGTACTGTCCTGCGGTAATTCATCCATGTACAGTGCTTCAAGAACATTGCAGCACATGGCTCAGAGGGGAGATGCGCCAAGATATTTTTCGCGTCTGAGCAAGAACGGAGTGCCGGTGAGAGCGATAATAGCTACGGCTTGTATAGCAGCGACAGCATTTTTTGCTTCGCTTATAGGCGACGGAATGGCTTACACAGCGGCGTATTCTCTCTGCGGTATAGCGGGCGTATACAACTGGCTTACCATAAGTGTAGCACATTACAGATTCAGAAAGGGATGGCTCAAACAGGGACATACGCTGGACGAGCTTGAGTATAAATCGCCGTTCTATCCGTTTGGCTCCTGGTTTGCGATAATCATGTGCATCATTATATGTTTCGGAGCTAATTACACGGTATTCCTCGATTTCGACTGGTTCAGCTTCATAACGTGCTATGCGATAATACCTCTTTCGGTGATAATGTTCTTCGTTTATAAGAAAGTGAAAGGGACGAAGTGGGTCAAGTATGAGGATATGGATTTTAATCCGCCTGAAGATGCGGATAAAAAGAACATCTCCGCAATTTATTGATGATAACTTAAAATGTCAAGCTTAGATAGTTTGATCGATTATCCTTAACATAAAAACAGAAAGCGCTGTACATGGGCTGGTGATTCGTGTGCGGCGTTTTTTGATTTTTTTGAAAAAGTCTGAGAAATCATGTATTGAGAAAAGGATCTAAAGATATGATAAATCGAGATCAACCTATTTAGGGTCCATGATCTTGGCAACTTCGATAATAGCCTTTTGTCCGCGCTTATCGGAATTTCTGTAGAAGTTCAGCAGGGTGATTTCGTCTGTGCTGAGATTGAAGCTTTTTTTGAAACTGCTGTTTCCAAGCAGATAATCAGTGCTGACATTGTAAAGTCTGGCAGCAGCGCAGATGGTGTCGTAATTCATCTGGCGTTTGTTTGTTTCATAAAGAGAATAGGCTTCTCTTGAAATATTGAGAGCTTTGGCAATTTTTTCCTGAGTCATGTTAGCCTCGGTACGCAGCTCCTTAAGGCGCTGTCCGATGATATCTCGCATAAAACTAAAACCCCCTTTCATGATATGGATATTGAAAAGAAAAAACGTAATATCAATATGTTACTTAATAATAGCACCAGCAGATTTTCGAGGCACAAAAAGTAACAAATAGTAACTAATAAGCGTATTATTCTCAAAAAAGGTGTTGATAATGTAACAAATTGTTGCTAAAATGATTAAAGAACACATTCTTTACATTTAAACTATTGAGGAGGATAGAAAAATGCGCAGAAAATTTATAGCGTGTCTGGCGGTCGGGGCTATGCTGGCGACTATGGTGCCTGGTGCAGTTTCGGCAGCTGATACGGAAAACGCGGCTAACGATAACAGCGGCAAGGTGCTCAAGGAAGAAATTACGACGCCACAGACATATAATATCAATGGTGAAGTCGTGAAAACTGTTTATGTTGGAGCACTGAACGGAGGTAAGGTAAATGTAATAGTTACCAGTGCATCGGGTTATATTGAGCCATCAGAAAGTGGCTGGAGTTATTATAACGAAGGGCTTTATGGAAAGCAGTGGCATAAAGTATATGATGTGAATGCAGATAATGAAAAAGTAACTTTCAACGCAAATTACAATTCTAATACGAATTCATGGGATGACAGTCAAACTATAACTATAGATTTCCACAAATTTGATACTGAAGCTCCGGTGATAAATACAGACGCTGTTCCTACAGTTTTACCTGATGCGGAGCTTGGTGAAGACTATGAACTCCCATCCCTTCCTGTAACGGATGATACTACGGCAGATTTTATGACAAATGAAATAGGCTCGGTGTATTATTCAAAGACCGGTGAAGACGGAACCTGGGAAACGGCAGATTCCTTCAGTACCGATAAAGAAGGATATTACAATATAAGATATAAAGCTACCGATCTTTCAGGAAAAACTTCCACAGCCTCCGCGTATAAGCAGGTGCATGTAGTAGATACTACGGCGCCGACTTCTGCGATTGAAAAGATCGCCGATATGGAAAAGGGAGACAAGCTCAATATATCAGATGTTAAAGTTAACGCTGAAGACAAGAGCGGTATAGACAAAGTATGGCTCAATGAGATTCTTTATTCCGAGACAAATGAATCATGGGAAGATTATGAAAGCGTATGGAAGCTGGGATATGGAACAGATCCTATCACTGAATACGAAATGGATAAAGCAGGATACTATAAGCTGAAATACAGAGTTACAGATAAGGCTGAAAATCAGAATACTGCTTATCCGTCCGTCATCGTAAAAGTCGATGAGATATACGGTACCGGCGGATTTACGCTCAACTATGTCGATAAAGACGGAAATAAAGTCGGAGATTCCACATATGTAGGAAAAGAAGCTGCAGTTTTAGATTACGAGTATGATGAAAACGGCGATAAAGAAACTTTTATGGAGTTCAAATACAAAGAAGACGGATTTGAAGCACAGCCGCCTGCAGGATATTACATTGCAAGCCAGGATGACTTCAACGATGTAACTGATCCGATGAGAGTATATGTTGAAAACGGCAGTGAGAACACCGATGCACAATACGATATAACAGTTACTAAAGAAAAGGCAGAAGCCGCTTCGGATAAAGAAGATAAAGGTGAAGTGACACCTCCTAAAACTCCAAAGACCGGAGACGATATGAATATCGCACTGCTTGCCGGACTCATGGCATTAACAGCAGCAGCCGGAGCAGGAACAGTCTTTGCAAGAAAGAAAGTTATGAAATAAGAAACGATATGATATCAAATAAATATATATGATAACATTAAAGGGGCTGAGCATTAACAGAAAATGATAGTTAGTGTCCGGCCCTTTTTCACTTTAAGTGAAAATCCGGTGTGAATGGGGGTTCCTTTGGCAAACGCCTGACGGCAAGCTGTTTTATCGTGAAAGGCTATTTGATAGCGCTTGTGATATCATAAATATTGACACTGATAATCGTGCATGATTTTAGCCTGCATAAAAAACAGGACTGAACGCCAACGGCCATTTTCCACTAACGTGACAGTCCCGTTTTACTAACCTATATCCACAGGCTCTATGACAGCTATCTGAAGACCTGTGCCCTTCAGCGTGAAATTAAGATGAAGGGAGTTTTCTATATGATCTGTAAACGTATCGGTTTTCGGTACGGTGTAGTAATTAAGGTCAAAATCCATATCTGAGCTGTAGTTCTGCGGAAAATCCATCTTAGACATAAAGTCAAAAAGGGTGTCTGTATTGTCAAAAGCATATTTTTTGATCGTGTATTTTCCGGATATGTTGTATAGAGTCGCGTTGATATCCAGCTCGTCCTTATGATTTTCCACGGCCTGCTGAGCGTCGCGCAGAGTCGTTGCCCCCGAACATATGCGGCTCGTATTGTCGTCAAAATTCATTACGGATATTATAAAAGAAGGATTATCTTCTCTGGTTCTTACGGCAGCATAGTACTTGTCGCTGGAAATAATATCTCCTTTGAACCTCGACAGCATCAGGTGGGCGTAATAAGCAGGTTTAAAAAGTCCGGAGGAAGTCAGCAGTCCGTTGTCTCCCTTTAATATGACCGTTTCGTCTCCGTCATCCATGAGCTTTGTTTCGACAGTATCTGAGGTCATTAAATATTTCTGAAAAGTATATACGAGACCTGCTATGGAATCCATGCCGAATACGCGTGATGTATTCATCAGAGTCGGTTTTTCTTTTGATGAAATGCTTATTCCTTCTTTTTCAAATTTTTCCTTGAGCTTTACAGGGACCTCATTGTACATGAAGACCTTGGCGCAGCGAAGTTTTTTCAGCACGGAAAACATGGTTATGCCGAGCTTTTCATAATCCTGAGGGTAGATATCTATTTCCAGATTGCGCTCAAGAACGGTGAGGGGACGCTCCTGTGCATTTATCCTCACATACAGATTGAAATGCCTTACCGAAGCATTGTAGGATTTATCCAGCAGCTCGGAAAGCTTCTGCTGCACCATTGAAAGAACGGCGCTGGTTCTGACTGAAACGACTTTTTCCGGCCGCAGAGGTCCTTTTACCATTTTGGTGTATTCGGATCTGTGCTCTTCTGGGGACATGCCAAACCATCTTCTGAAGAATTTTTCGTAGTAGGAAGTAGTGGAAAATCCGACGATCTTCGCTATCGTGTTTACCTTCTTATCGGTCTGCAAAAGATACATCTCTGAAAATTCAACTCGGGCAAAGGCAAGAAACTCCCGGAAGCTCAGACCGGTGCAGGTCTTTATCATGTGGGAGATGTAGTAAGTGCTGAGGTGCTCTATTCCGGCGAGATCATCCAGGGTTATTTTCTCTGCGTGGTGCTCGTAGATATACGGAATTATGCGGCTCATGCGCTCTATCAGAAGCAGATTGCCGTAGGTAGGGCTGACCACAAGATCTCCGTCAAAGGAGAACAGATTGAAATTTTTGTTCAGGAAATCTATCAAAGATATGCACTCATCTATGCACTGCTGTTTATAGTCTATCCCCTTTTTGAGATACAGGGAAAGTATGCCGAGTACCGTTTCACGCAGCTTATCAAATCGATCATCGTTTTCTTTTTTTGCAAAGGTCCTGTAGGAACTTTTTGAAAGATAAGGAAAATGCTGTGAAAAATAAGCGTTGTCTATATGAAGAACTGCTATTGTGTTTTCTTTTCCTGTGCTGTAGAGTCCGTGAACCTCACGTCCGTTGTTTGCGAATATGCTTCCCTCCGGCAGGATGTAGCGGCATGAGCCGTTTTTTAATTCTATTTCTCCCTGCAGTACGACCAGGATCTCGATGTCGTGATGGTAGTGGAGAGGGTACTCCGTGATTTCACAGAAGGATATATCGAGGGGAAAATCCCGCTCATATGAGATTTTTTCAGGCAGCATTCTCTACTCCTTAACAATAATCACACTCAATCTGATATAATTATATTATACTTAACTGTGTTCTAAAATCAAACTTGAAATAAATGGAGGACATCATGGACGTTTTATCGAAAAAAACAGGTTTAATGAAAAAAATACTTCTGCCTGACGGGACTTACATGCCTAAGCTGGGGCAGGGCACTTGGCAGATGGGAGAAGATGATTCAAAATATGAAAGAGAAATAAAGGGATTGGAATACGGGATACGCGCAGGTATGAATATGATCGATACTGCGGAGATGTATGCAGACGGGAAGGCGGAAAATATCGCAGGCAATGCTGTAAAGGCTTTTGACAGAAGCGATATTTACATAGTGGACAAAGTTTATCCGCAGAATGCCGGCAGAAACCATATATACAGCAGCGTTGAAAGATCGCTCAAACTTCTCTGCACGGATTATATAGACATGTATCTGCTGCACTGGAGAGAAGATGCGGATCTGTCGGAAGTCGTCTACTGTATGGAGGATCTGAAGGAGAGGAAGCTCATAAGAAGATGGGGCGTTTCTAATTTCGATGTGGAGGATATGGAAGATCTGTGGAAAGTTCCCGACGGCAGCAAGTGCTGTATCAACCAGGTGCTGTATAATCTGGGGACGAGAGGAATAGAATATGATCTCCTCGACTGGCAGAGAGAAAAGGGGATACCATTCATGGCGTATGGTCCTGTGGGACAGGCCGGAGCAATGGTGACGCAGGACGGCGTATCAAAAGCAATGCTTATGGGAGATAATAATGTAAAAGAGGTCGCGCAGCATCACGGTATATCGGTGGTGCAGCTTCTTCTCGCATTTGTGCTCAGGTATGATGATATGGCGGCGATACCGAAAGCTGTGAGCTATGATCACATAGATGAGAATGCAGCTGCTGCGGAGATAACACTTGATGAAGAAGATCTGGAAAAGCTGTCGCTGTCGTTCCCGGCTCCGACCGAGAAGGTGATGATGGAAAAGTATTAAGATTGTTTTAAGAACGTGGATTTTTCAATATCTATATGTTATTATTAAGGAGATTTTCAGGAAAAATCAGGAAGAAGAGGGATCGAAATGCGTTTGGCGGATTTATGTGAAAAAATAGACTGCGAGATCATTCAGGGCAGTATGGAAATCGATATAAAGGATATAGTATATGATTCGCGAAAAGCGGAGAAGGGATGTCTGTTTGTCTGCATGGTGGGAGCCGAGACTGACGGACATAAGTATATACCGGATGCTCTTGAAAAAGGAGCTTCTGCCCTTGTAGTGGAGAGAAGTGAAGAATGCCGTGAAGTTCCAAAAGAGGTTGCGGTGATAAAAGTGGATTCGGCGAGATACGCTCTTGCTCTCATGTCCGCCGCATACTTCGGATATCCGGCGGAAAAACTTACGACTATAGGAGTTACCGGGACAAAGGGAAAGACGACGACGACCTACATCATAAAAGATGTGCTTCAGCAGGCAGGAAAGAGATCCGGTCTCATAGGAACGATAGCGACGGTGATAGGAGAAAAATCTACGCCGGCAAAGAATACCACTCCGGAATCCTACGAGATCCACAAGGCCATGGCGCAGATGGTGGATGCAGGCTGTGAATATATGGTCATGGAAGTTTCCTCCCAGGGGATAAAATTCGACAGGACTGCCGGGATAATATTTGATTACGGCGTGTTCACCAACCTTTCTCCTGATCATATAGGCCCTGCGGAACATCCTGATTTTGAGGATTATCTCGAGTGTAAGAGCAGACTGTTTAGACAGTGCAAAACAGGCATAGTAAATGCGGACGATGAACACACAGAAGAAATTTTAAAAGGTCATACCTGCAGAGTAGTTACTTTTTCCACTGAAAAAGACGCGGATATAACGGCGGAAAACATAAGATTTTTGAATGAAAGCGGAAAGCTTGGGATGAGCTTTGATGTGAAAGGACTTGTGAACTGCAGCGCGAAGATCCACATTCCGGGGAAGTTCTCTGTTTACAACGCACTTACCACGATAGCCGTATGTCATGAGCTGGGTATATCTGAGGAAGCAATATTAAAAGGACTGGAAGACGTGCAGGTCAAAGGACGAGTGGAGATGATACCTGTGTCCGAAAAGTTCAGCGTGATAATAGATTACGCCCATAATGACGTAAGCACGAGGAGTGTGCTCTCGACCCTTAAAGAGTACGATCCAGGAAGACTCATAGCTGTGTTTGGATGCGGCGGCAACAGGAGCAGAGTCAGGAGACATGATATAGGAGAAGCCGCAGGAGAACTGGCTGACCTGTGCATACTGACCAGCGATAATCCGAGATTTGAAAAGGTGGAGGACATAAACCGCGACATAAAAGTAGGCCTCGACAGGCATCATGCGAAGTACGAAGAGATCAACGACAGGAAAGAAGCCATAGCCTACGCGATAACCAATGCCCGTGAAGGCGATATGATAATAATGCTCGGCAAAGGTCATGAGGATTATGTGGAAATAGAAGGTGTGAAATATCATTTTTCGGAGCATGAAGCTATAGAGGAGATAGTTGAGGATATAAAAAGCGGAAGAAGAAGTATGAAGAATATAGAGCTGTAAATATGTATTCGGGAGGTATTGGTGCAGTGATACAGTTGAAAAACGTTTCAAAATTCTATTACAGCAAGGGGATGATATCCAGCGGAATATCCAAGATAGATCTGGAATTTGACAAAGGAGAGTTTGTTGTAATAACCGGGGAGTCGGGAAGCGGTAAAACCACCCTTCTCAACGTCATATCCGGACTGGATTCCTATGAAGAAGGGGAAATGTATATAGACGGCAAAGAGACAAGCCATTTTCTTGCTTCTGATTTTGAAAATTACAGAAAAAAATACATAGGCAATATTTTTCAGAGTTTTAATCTCGTAAACAGCTATACGGTATATCAGAATATAGAGCTGATCCTCAGGATAAACGGATACAGCAGATCGGAAATGGCTGACCGTATACCGAAAATAATAGAAAAAGTAGGATTGACGCCTTACACCAGGACAAAGGTTTCGAAGCTTTCGGGCGGACAGAAGCAGAGAGTATCCATAGCGAGAGCTCTGGCAAAGGATACGGATATAATAGTAGCCGATGAGCCTACAGGCAATCTGGACAGCGTTTCCGCCGAGGGAATAGTAAAACTTCTGAGCGAAATTTCAAAGGATAAGCTCGTAATAGTGGTCACACACAATTACGAGCAGTTTGCGTCTTATGCAATGAGAAAGATAAAGATGCACGACGGAAAGGTCGTGGAGGATGAAAAGCTCACAAAGCCGATAGACGTAGCGGATACGATAAAATACGGATTCACCGCAGGTGATGATATAGGAGCAGACAGAGCCAAAAGAGCGTACACAGGAGATATCAGCATGGGGAGCAAGGTCAGACTGGGAGTGAGGAACACTTTCAATATACTGCCGAAGTTTTTCCTGCTGCTCCTGGTATTTTTGTTTGTCGTATTTGCGGTGATATCTGAATACACTTCACTCCAGCACAGCGAAGAGGAAGCTTCCAATCTCGGATACAACGATTTCTTTTATAATTACAGTCAGGACAGGATAGTGGTCAAAAAGGGTGACGGATCTCAATTTACCGATGCCGATCTGAAAGCAATGAAATCGATATCAAATGTCAGGGAAACTGCGTCCAACGATATATTGCTTGACAATACCCTCTATGTGGAGGAAGGGGACTTTTCATATGAAGCGGTCCCAAAACCTGTAAGCGAGTTCGAAGGTAAGCTGGTGGACGGACGAATGCCTGAAAACGCCAATGAAGCAATCATTACAGGAAACAAGGATGATTATTATTTTTCCGATGAAATGATAAATGATATATGCGGCAAGGATTATACAGTTTATATAGGAGACAGCAAACAGATAACCGTAAGTGTTGTCGGGGTTGCATACAAGGACGATTCCCAAGGAAGCTATGTTTACGGAGGAGAGCTTTATATGAGCGATGCGATGATAGGCGAGCTCCTCAAGGAAACATATAACTATAACAGCAAAATAACCACTACGATAAACGGCAGCGAGCAGGAGTATGTGGAGGGCAGCTCGCTTTACAGGATAGTTCCTCTGGACAGCGTAGCGCAGGGAGATGCTGTCGTATCCGAAGAGGTAAACAATTTTTACGATGACGGCAAAGCGGAAGGCAAACAGATAACCGTCAAGTCGGAGAACATATACTACAGCGAATCTGTGAGCCTGGAGATCTCAGATGTATACAACAAGCGGAATTTTGAAAATATCACTGGTATAAATGATTTTGAAAGCAACAACGGCACGATCTATGTGAACAGCGCCGACTACAATACGCTCTTTGGAAAGGGCAATTACCAGGCCACTGTATACGTAGACGATACGAGGCAGATAGACACCGTAAAGAGTGCGCTGGAAAATATGGGGTATGAGCCTCTGGCGCTCAGGGAAGCTATAGTGACATACGGTAATGATATTGTGTCCATGATACAGGTGCCTATAGCCGTTGTGATAGTGGTAGCGCTTTTCTTCATAGCGTATTTCGTAATAAGGCTGATACTGCGTTCAAGAATAAGCTATTTCAGCATACTCAGGATGCTGGGTATGACTAAGAGAAATATACGCAGGATACTCGATGTCGAGCTGTTTGTGGTGATAAACATAGCTTACGCCATATTCATAGCAGTGGTGGCTCTTGTAAATCTCGATGTGATAAATGTCGAATACATAAGGACTCTTGTGGAATACATGAGGCTTTCTGATTACGTGATACTTTACGCAGTGCTTATAGTTATGGGGTATTTGATTTCCGGTAAATTTTCAAGAAATCTGTTCAAAAAAACGGCTATGGGATCGTACAGGGAGGAGGATTAGTCATGGTTAGGCTGGAACATGTAAACAAGTATTTCAACAGGCGAAAGAAAAATGAAATACATGTGATAAACGACACATCGGCAGAAATGGAAGACCGCGGACTCATTGCTCTTCTCGGTCCGTCAGGATGCGGTAAAACAACTTTGCTCAATGTCATAGGTGGACTGGACAAAGTGAACGGGGGAAAAGTCTACATAAACGGCGAGAGAATAACCGGAAGACGTTCAGGTAAAATAGATAAAATAAGAAATCTGAACATCGGATATATTTTTCAGAACTATAATCTCGTCGATAATATGACGGTATTTGATAATGTTGCAATAGCTCTCAAGATGGTAGGCGTGAAGGACAAGAAGGAGATCGATGAGAAAGTCAGCTATGTTCTTGAGCAGGTCGGTATGTACAGATACAGGAACAGGTATGCAGATATGCTTTCCGGCGGTGAGCGTCAGCGTGTCGGTATAGCGAGAGCTATAGTAAAAAACCCTGCTATAGTGATCGCCGATGAGCCTACGGGCAACCTGGACAGCAGCAACACAATCGAGATAATGAATATCATCAAAAAGATATCTGAAGAGAAGCTGGTCATACTCGTGACCCATGAAGAAGAGCTGGCAAAGTTCTATGCTTCGAGGATAATCAGGATACTTGACGGAAAAGTCATTTCTGATGATATCAATGAAAATTCGGATAATCTCGATTACAGGATAGACAATAAGATATATTTAAAGGATATAAAGGATCACAAGCGGCTGAGAACGGATAATTATACCCTTGATTTTTACAATGAAAGCAACGGGAAGCTCGATCTTGACATAGTCATAAGAAACGGCAACATATATATAAGGACCAACGATGCAAAGAACAGGCTTGAAATAGTCGATGATAATTCCAGTATTGAATTCATAGATGATAACTACAGGGAAATGACCCTCGCTGATTCCGAAGATGATAAGTTCGACACCTCGAAGCTGAAAGCGGACGGGGTGAGAAAATACAGATCAATACTTAATCCTTTCGAATTGATAAAAAGAGGATTCAAAACAGTATTCAACTACAACGTACTGAAAAAGATACTGCTGCTTGGATTCTTAGTGGCCGGTATGTTTATAACTTATTCCATCAGCAGCATTTTCGGGGTTTTGAATATAACAGACGATGAATTTGTTGAAAAGGATAAATCTTATATAACGGTAGTTGGAAAAAAGATAGACGTGGATACATACCTCGGGTATGAGTCTGAGGAGATGTTTGATTACATAATGCCCGGAAGCTCTCTTGTAAGCATGAGCATGGCATACGATGATTATCTCCAGACCAGCGGCAGCAGCGCAGCGATAACAGGCTCGCTTTCAAGTATTGAAAAGCTGGGTGTAAATGATCTGGCGTACGGAAGACTGCCTGAGAACGCAAATGAAATAGTCGTAGACAGGATGGCGCTCAAAAAGGTCATAGACGATCAGGGGAGTGTAATGGCAGGCTTTGGGAATGTGAGAGATTTTCTTGATCAGACTGTTTCAGTGCCTAATATGCCGGATATGACTATAGTCGGTATATCGGATCTGCAAAGCCCTTGTATATATACAGACAGCAGTCTGTTTATGAATATAATTGCCAATTCTCAGTCTGCTGATGAGATCTCAGGAGGTGAAGCAGCATCCGGCGGATCTTCGGAAGGAGCGGAGCAGGCGGACGTGATAGATTACAGTCTCAAATCCTCATCGGTGACCCTTGAGGAAGGTGAATGGCCGGAAAGCGATTACGAAGTGCTCGTAAATGAAAAGAACAAAGAGGATATGAAGATAGGAAGCGAGATATCCACTAAAGTCAACGGCAGGAATCTCAGGGTGTCCGGATACTATTCCGATGCCCGGGACAGCGATTTCATGCTGGTCAATGCCAATACGGTCAAATACAATGTGGTGAGCACTACGTCTAATATCACCATATCGCCTGCTGATAAGGATCAGGCCCTTAAATGGTTTGAGGAAAACGGTATAAACGCAGTAGATGATTACGCGGAGAGCGAGCAGGACTACAGAGATGAAATGTGGTCGTCGATCTTTTCGACTTTAGTGATGTCGGGAGTTATACTCGCTATATCGTTTATAGAAATTTTCCTGATAATACGCGCATCCTTCCTGTCAAGAGTGAAAGAAGTCGGCGTGTACAGAGCGATCGGTGTGAAGAAGAGCGATATATACAAGATGTTTACGGGAGAGATACTCGCTATAACCACTATGGCAAGTCTGCCGGGATATCTGTTCATGGCGTATGTACTTCACAGATTGTCGGGAATATCCTATTTCAGTCAGATGTTCGTTGTGAATCCGATGGTGCTCATAGTGAGCATCGTGCTGATATACGGATTCAATCTGCTGTTCGGACTTCTTCCTGTGTTCAGGACCATACGCAAAACCCCTGCGGAGATACTGAGCAGAACAGATATAAATTAAAAGCAAAAATATGGAGATTTTTTGCTTTTTTAGGTTTCTTTTCTGCGATTTTATGTTATAATCTCATTTGTAACAATGAGATATGCTCTCTTGGTCAAGTGGTCAAGACGTCGCCCTCTCACGGCGGAATCAGGGGTTCGACTCCCCTAGGGAGTACCAGTAAGCCTTGAAACAAAACGTTTCAGGGCTTTTGTTTTATTCATCTGTTTGGGGGAATTCTATGAAACAGGTAAAAGATATTCCTATGAAAACTATACTCACAGCTTTTGAATCTTCCTATGACGGACTTCATATACTTGATAGCGAAGGCAGGACAATTTATATAAATGAAGCGTGTACAAGGATAGAAGGTCTTTCCCGGGAAGAAGCTATGAACAAGGATATACGTCAGCTGGTTTCCGAAGGCATATATTCAGAATCCGTGACCTTGAAAGTGCTAAGAACGCGAAAGCCGATGACTATAATACAGACCGTCAAAAACGGCAATCAGATACTTGCCACCGGGACGCCTATATTTGACGAAGACGGCAGTGTAAGCAGTGTTGTGGTGAATTCACGCGATATAACGGAACTTAATAATCTGAAAAGCAGACTTTCGGCAAAGGAAATGGAGCTTTCGCGATTGAAACTGGAACAGGGGCAGATAGAAGGCATAATCGCAAAAAGTGAGAAGATGCGGAAAGTACTCAGCTTGGCAATCACTGTTTCACAAGTCGATTCGACTATACTTCTTACAGGAGAGTCAGGGGTAGGAAAAAGCCTTATAGCCAAGTTTATTCATGCAAACAGCAGCAGAAAGGATGGTCCGTTCATAACGGTTGACTGCAGCAGCATACCGGAGAGCTTGTTTGAGTCAGAGTTGTTCGGATATGAAAAAGGAGCGTTCACCGGTGCGGATAAAAGCGGAAAAGCCGGACTTCTTGAACTGGGCAGCGGTGGAACGGTTTTTCTTGATGAAATAGGCGAGATGCCGCTTTCTATGCAGCCGAAGCTCATGAGAGTCATACAGAACAGGGAAATAATCCCTGTAGGCGGTCAGAATGTGAAAAAGCTTGATATAAGATTTATTTCAGCAACAAACCAGGATCTGATGAAAATGGTGGAGGAAAGAAAATTCCGCCAGGATCTGTATTACAGGCTTAATGTAGTGCCTATACAGATCCCTCCTTTAAGGGAAAGAAAAGACGATCTGATACCTCTTGTAAAATATATCATGGAAAAGATAAACAACAGGTACGGATTTGATAAAAAGCTTTCTTCTGAGGTACACAGAGTACTTTTGGATTACAGATGGGACGGCAACGTAAGACAGATGGAAAATTTTATAGAAAGGATACTTGTAAGCACGCCTAAAGATTTTATAGAAAAAGAAGATATAGCTCAATTCATGGGTCAGAAGGAAGAGACGAAAGATCTTTCCTTTGATTTTGAAAACGACAGTTACAAAAATATAATAGGAAGATATGAAATCTCAGTGATAAAAACAGCGATAGAACATTACGGCTCTATTCCAAAGGCGGCAAAGCAGCTTGGAGTAGACGCAACTACTCTGAGAAGAAAATTAAACCGTTACAGCAGAGATTAAACGACAAGTGATGCATTTTTGCACGGTATTCGTGCAAAAATGCTTTTAAGTGGGAATATACTGATGTACAAGTCACGAATGAATGCATAAATGCACGATTTCGTGATTTTTTTTATTTTTAAAACTTGTTTTACATAGATGCAGCACAAAGAAATAACATGAAAAAGATGATTGTTGGGCAAATTAGTTATGAAATTGCTGTATATACGCAGATAAATCTTGGCATTGATCTTGCTTTTATATGTATATGTAAGAAAGAGCAATATGAAAGTATATGGAGGTAAAAGAAATGAGCATAAAAAAATATGAGCCTTTAAATTCCCTTGAAATACCGCGCTTTGCGGAGATAAAGACGTTTATGAGACTTCCCAATGTCAGGACGACGGAAGGAGTGGATTATGCTGTTGTAGGTGTGCCTTTCGATACGGGAGTTACTTACAGGCCGGGCCAGAGATTTGCACCTTCGGCAATAAGAGAAATTTCTTCCTTAATAAAACCCTACAATGTGCCGCAGGATATCAATACAGTGGAGATACTTTCCGGGGTGGATTATGGAGATATATCGGTGAACCCCGGATATATAGAAGACACCTATGACAGGATGGTGGAAGGACTTCTGCCGCTGTTTGAGAGTGGTGTTATTCCGATCTGCCTTGGGGGAGATCACTCTATAACTCTCGGAGAACTGCGCGCTGCGGCAAAGGTGCATGGACCGCTTGCTCTCGTCCATTTTGATTCCCATTTTGATACTATAGATGAATATTTCGGCAAGAAGTACAATCACGGGACAGTGTTCAGAAGAGCTTTGGAAGAGGGACTTATAGATGTTGAACATTCTATACAGGTGGGCATGAGAGGCACCTTTTATTCCAAGAAGGACCTTACGGACTCCAGAGATCTCGGATTTGAAGTTATAACCAGCTTTGAAATGAGAGAAACAGGCATCGAAGAGACCATTGAAAGGATCATAAAGAGAGTAGGAGATTCGAAAGCATTTCTGACCTTCGATATAGATTTTGTAGACCCGGCTTATGCTCCTGGAACGGGTACTGTAGAAGTAGGCGGATGGAGCGGCGCAGAGGCGCTGCACATGGTCAGATCACTGAAAAACGTGGATTTTGTCGGATATGATCTGGTTGAAGTGCTCCCTGCATATGATCCGTCGCAGATAACATCTTTTCTTGCGGCGAATATCGTATTTGAATTCATATCGCTGATAGCGCTGAAAAAGCAGAAATGAGGAGCAGAGAAAGGAGAAAGGACAATGAGCACTGTATTTATGCAGGAAATGACGTGGCAGGAATTTAATGAAAGAAAGAAGGAGTCAGTGGTCATACTTCCCGTAGGATCGACTGAACAGCATGGTCCGATGCTTCCTCTTTCAGTGGATGCGATAATCAGCACAGGACTTGCGGAAATGATCGCTGAAAAAATCGGAGGCATAGTTGCGCCGTGCGTCTGTTACGGATATAAATCGGCTCCGCTGTCGGGAGGCGGACCGGCATTTCCGGGAACCATAGATCTTAACGGAATAACATTGATGTCTTTGGTAAAGGATATTCTCGAAGAATTTATAAGAGATGGTATAAAGAAAATATTTATAATCAATGGGCATTTTGAGAATGAAGCCTTTATCCTTGAAGCCATGGATCTTGTTTCAAGGGAGCATGAGGATGTGACGATGATAGAGTCCAGCTGGTGGGATCAGATATCTGAAGATGTGATGGACAAGGTATTCGATGAGGTGGAATATCCGGGGATAGAGCTGGAGCATGCAGGAATACTGGAAACATCGCTGACGCTTTACTTCAGGGAGGATCTGTGCCATATGGACAGATTTATAGAGGACGGTGTAGACGGACTTTTGGGATATTCCATATATCCTTCGTCAAAATGCGCTGTAACGGAAAGCGGGCTTTTGACGACAGCAAGGACATCGAGCTCAGAAAAAGGCAGACTGCTTGCGGAGAACATTTCTGCGGCCTATGTTGATATTTTAAATAAAAGATTCGATTGAGAAAGGAGGCGTCTATGGAAACTAAAAAACAATTCAAGGATAATCCGGTGAACGGAGCAGAGGAACGGTTAAAAGAACTGGGGTACAAACAGGAGCTCAAACGAGGACTGTCTGTGCCGCAGAACGTTGTCATGGGACTTGCGAACGTGTCTCCGGTAATGGCGGCGTTCACCTATGCGCTTGCAGCATTTGCGACGGTGGGAACGGCAACGGCAGGAGGAACTCTGCTCCAGTGCATAAACGTACTGTGCATAGGTCTGATTTTAGGTGAGCTGGGATCTGTATATCCTGTATCGGGAGGACTGTATTCGATCACGAGATACGTGCTCCCTAAACCTCTGGTATTTTTAGGTGTATTTAATTTTATGATCCAGGCGTTCATATATATTCCGGCCATAGCTATGGGAGTGGGCCAGTATCTGCAGATATTGTTCCCTCAGCTTCCGCAGGGAGATATGGCGTGCAGTGTGATATCGGCGCTTTCAATAATAGTTGCATTGCTTATCGGACTTAATTCCATAATAACAAACAGCAGAGTAACTCAGGTTTTCCTTATACTTCAGCTTATCGTAATTGCAATATTCTTATACGTGTGCTTTGCAAATCCTCAGAGAAGTCTGGGTGATCTGGTATTTCATCCTCAGGTCCTCAGCGCTGACGGAACATCTCTTGAGCCGGCAACTTTCGGTACTGTGCTCATGGGAATGGGTATAATGTGCGCTGCTATAGACGGCTACGGCGCTTCCCTTGGATTTTCCGAGGAAACCAAGGGCTCGTGCAGAAATGTGGGAAAAGCAGTGTTTGCGACAGCTTTTCTTACGCTGCTTCTCATAGGAGCATGTGATATATTCTCAATGGTTGCAGCGCCGGATATAAAAGATTTCCTTTCAGCTGATTCACCTTTGCTGTATGTTGTGGAATCTTACCTTGGACCGATCGGAACCACTGTTGTGAATGTTGGGATCATAATCGCATCTTTTGGATGCAATGTAGTACTTATCAATTACATGGCGAGAGTCCTCTGGACAGGCGGAAGGGACAGGCTGTGGCCTGACAGGATAAACAATGCTCTTATGAAAGTTTCCGGCAAATCGCAGGTGCCTTGGGTAGCAACCATCGTAATAGCGGTGGTAGACTGCATTCTGGTATTTGCTTCTGATATAGTGACGATGATAACTTTCGGAGGAATGAGCGCAGCTGTAGTATATATGCTGATAGCCATAGGCTCTATAAGGAGCAGGATAACTCAGAAAAGTATAACAAGACCGTTTAAAATGCCTCTTTTCCCTGTTCCGTCTATCCTGGTGATATGTTTCTTATGCGTAGCTATAGCGTCCCAGACACCTTCTGATCTTATGATAGTCGGCATAATACTTGCGACAGCTATGCTTTACTATTTACTTTACTACAGACCGAGAGAAAGGAGAGAAAGTTTAAATGAAAGTGGTGAAAATAATGAATAAAACCATATTGATCGCGGGATGCTGCGGCGTGACGGGAAAAGCGGCGGCAAGGCGGTTTCACGATGAAGGCTGGTATGTCATAGGGCTGGATGTGAAATTGAACGAGAATGAAGATAAATATGTTGACACTTATGTCCCTTGCAATTTGAGAGATATGGAAGGAGTAGAGAAGACGATAGCTTCTATTGAGGAAAAGTTTGAGCTGGATGCGGTGTTCAATGGAGCGGGCGCAGAGGCAGGTACGGGATTTGAAGATACAGATAGCAAGGTGTGGGATGTACTTCTCGATACGATCCTCGGAGGAAATGTAAATCTGTGCAGAGCGGCGGCACCATATATGAAGGACAGAAAAAGAGGAAAGATCATCATGCTGGCTCCGGACTACAGAGACGCGGAAGGTGATAATGTACTCAGTGCTGCCGCATACGGAACACTGCATGGATTTGTAAAAAGTTTCGGAATGGAAATGGCTGCCGACAATGTGCTGGTAAACGTGATCAGTCCGGCGGTACCATTTGATGCCGATTTAGTTGCAGATACAGTTTTTTATCTTGCCGATAAAGATACGTACACTGCTGCTCAGGTAGTTTCGGTATCGGGAGCATAAGGAGGTGATATAATTGAAATACGAAGAACTCAAAGATAAAAGGATATTGATAACAGGAGGAACTCAAGGGATAGGCGAAGCTATGGCTGAAAGCTTTTCTGCTGAAAAGTCTAAAGTTTTCATAAATGGCAGAAAGCTCAACGATAAAGTAAGGAAGGTCATGGAAAAGACGGGCGCAGAGGCTGTATGCTGTGATATTTCCGATGCTTCGGCCGCGGAAGATGCAGTCAGAAAGGCGGCGGGAGATGAAGAGCGCCTTGATGTTCTGGTGTGCAATGCGGCAGGTATGAATATGGCGCCTTTCCTTGAAAGCGATATGGAAAAATGGTGGAGCCAGATAAAGATAAACCTGTCGGGGCATATAGCTTGCATAAAAGCGGCAGTGCCTTTTATGAAAAAGTGCGGAGGTACAATAATCATAATAAGCTCGTTTTTCGGAACCATAGGATGGAAAAACGCTACAGGATACGGAGCTTCAAAGTCGGGACTGTTCACACTTGGGCAGTATCTGGCCGCAAAATATGCAGAAGAAAACACTGACATAAAAGTATGCACTATAATACCTGGAGTGATAGATACAGCACAGCTCAACGTAGATGCAGAAGATCTGGGTATAACTCTTGATGAGGTAAGAGCTATGTATGCTGATGACATAGCTATGGGCAGGATAGCAAGACCCGGTGAAATAGCTGAAACAGCTCTTTATATGGCAAGCTGCGCGGGAAGGAAAGCCTTCAACGGACGTTTCGTAACGGTGAGCGGAGGTGAATATCGGGTAACGCCTTATTACGTATAAAAAATGACGATGCAGGAACAGATCATACAGGTTATGAAAGGAGAAAACAGGATGAAAAAACTGGAAAACAGAGTTGCGGTAATAACAGGCGGGAGCAGAGGCATAGGCAAAGGAATAGCGCTGACCTTTGCAAAGGAAGGAGCTGATATAGTATTTTCCTATCACAGCAATGCAAAGGCTGCTGACGAGACAGTCAGAGAGATAGAGGCGCTGGGCGTAAAAGCTGTAGCGGTTAAAGCAAATGCCGGAGATGAAAGAGATGTAAAAAATATGGCGGAGATCACGGCAAAGGAATTCGGGAAGATAAACATACTCGTAAACAATGCGGGCACCATAGGAAAGGAAGTTCCTGTTGTCGATATGGATACAGAAGAGTGGGACAGAGTGATAAATACAGATCTTAGAGGTGTATTTTTAAGCTGTAAATATTTTATCCCGCTTATTGAAAAAGGAGAGGATGCTCCCGTAGGAAAGATCATCAATATATCTTCAGAGCTTTCAAAGAAAGGCAGGGCATGTTACGGACATTATGCTGCAGCGAAAGGCGCCATAAATTCCTTTACCATGTGCCTTGCCCTTGAAATGGCTCCGGATATACTTGTGAACATAGTTGCGCCTGGACCTGTGGAGACAGACATGATACTTGCGGATATGGAGCCTGAGTGGGTGGAAAAGGAAAAGGATATACCTCTCAAGAGACTTGGAACAGTTGAAGAGATAGGCGCCGCAGCGCTGCTTTTAGCATCTGATGAAGGCAATTTCTTCTGCGGGCAGTTCGTAAGCCCTAACGGAGGCGCAGTATTCTTTTAAAGCATAGTATAAGATAACAACAAAGTATTGGTTATTTTGCGGATAATGAAATAAAATACAATTAAGAAAAACAACAAGATCAGGGGAATAAAAATCAGGTAACGGAGGTTTCAAAATGGAAGAAAAATTGAATTTAACCGAAGCTTGGGACAAGACTTTTCCCAAAAGCGATAAGGTGGAGCACCGTAAAATAACTTTTCATAATCGATATGGTATTACTCTGGCGGCAGATATGTATAAGCCAAAAGGAGCAAAAGATAAGCTTCCTGCTGTGGCAGTATGCGGACCTTTCGGAGCAGTAAAGGAACAGGCCTCAGGCCTTTATGCTCAGGAAATGGCAGAACGGGGATTTCTGACGATAGCCTTTGATCCGTCATTTACAGGGGAAAGCGGAGGCAGTCCGCGCTATATGGCTTCGCCGGATATAAACACGGAAGATTTTCAGGCGGCTGTGGATTTTTTATCTCTCTGCGATGAAGCAGATCCTGATAAAATAAGTATAATCGGTATCTGCGGCTGGGGAGGGATGGCTCTTAACACAGCGGCCCTCGACACAAGGATAAAGGTTACTGTCGCTTCCACCATGTACGACATGACGCGAGTGAATGCGAAAGGTTACTTTGATGATGAGGATTCGGCAGATGCGCGTTATGAGAAAAAGAAGGCGCTGAATGAACAGCGGATAGAAGATTATAGAAGCGGAAGTTATGTCCTCGGCGGAGGAGTGGTGGACCCGTTGCCGGAAGATGCGCCGTTTTTCGTAAAGGATTATCATGATTACTATAAGACGGACAGAGGATACCACAGCCGTTCGCTCAACTCAAACGGAGGATGGAATGTTACAGGATGCATGTCCTTTATGAATCAGCCGATCCTTGCATACAGCAATGAGATACGCAGTGCCGTATTGCTCATACATGGTGAAAAAGCTCATTCATGCTATTTCAGCAGAGACGCCTTTGCAGATATGACAAAAGATAATCCTTATTCGGATAATAAGGAATTATTGATCATTCCGGATGCAGTGCATACGGATCTGTACGACAGGATGGACGTGATACCTTTTGACAAGATAGAAGAATTTTTACGCAAAGCTATGGATTGAGCAGATCTAAAGCGTGTGAAAGGTATATAAAAAAGCTGTCTGCTATGTGATTTTTACATTCACGATGGCAGGCAGCCTTTTATATTACTTAGCCTTTATATATCAGCGGAATCAAAGTCTTTCAAAATCGGCAGCCCCATGCTTGCATACAGGGCATATAAAGTCTTCCGGAAGAGGGTCGCCTTCATATACGTATCCGCATATTTTACATACCCATCCTTTTTTAGATTCCTTCTTAGGACTTTCTTTTATGTGTTTATGATAGTAGTCATATGTTACGGAATTATCATCGGAGAAAACTTCTCCGTCCGTGACATCGGCTATGAACATGGTATGCGTACCGAGATCTGAATGTGAGATCACTTCTCCTGAGAGATAGCTGTTGGCTCCGTTTGTGATGTATGGGATGCCGTTGCTGCTGATCTCAGCAGGGTAACCATCGAATTTATTCACGTCTCTTCCGCTCTGGAAACCGAAATGCCTGAAAATATCAAAGCTTGCTTTTTCGCTTAAGATACTTACATTGAATTTACCGGTGTTCATTATCATATCATGAGTGAAATTGTTTTTGTTGACTGTTACTGCCACGCGGTTAGGCGTAGTTGTAACCTGTTGAAGTGTGTTTACTATACATCCGTTCTGTTTGCCGTTTTCGTTGGCTGTGAGAACGTAAAGACCGTATCCGATCTTGAACATTACATTGTTATCCATGGATTTATATCCTTTCCTGCGGACATGATCTAAGTCCGCAAAGCCAATAAGGCTCTAATCAGTAATTTTCAGGCTTGATCTGGAAATATGCCTGAGGATGTGCACATACAGGGCAAACCTTAGGTGCATCTTTTCCCTTTACTATATGACCGCAGTTAGCGCACTGCCATACTACTTCGTCATCTCTTTCAAATACGAGGCCCTTTTCGATGTTTTCTATGAGCTTTCTGTATCTTTCTTCGTGTTCCTTCTCAACTGCTGCAACGCCTTCGAACAGTGCGGCGATCTGATCAAAACCTTCCTCTTTTGCTTCTTTTGCAAAAGTTGCGTACATGTCAGTCCACTCATAATTTTCTCCGGCAGCAGCGTCTGCGAGATTTTCCATAGTATCTTTTATTGCTCCTCCCTGGAGAAGTTTGAACCAAATTTTAGCATGTTCTTTTTCATTGGCTGCTGTTTCTGCGAATATGTTGGAAATCTGAACATATCCGTCTTTTTTTGCTTTGCTTGCGTAGTAGGTATACTTGTTAGTAGCCTGTGATTCGCCTGCGAAAGCAGCCATTAAGTTAGCTTCTGTTTTCGTTCCCTTTAAGTCTTTCATTTTCTTTACCTCCTTGAAAAAATACTCAATTGAGATCATCTTGTTCATTTTTCTGACATCTGCTGCAAACGCCTTCAAAAGAAAAATTCACTTTGTCGATTTTAAAACCTTTTATATCCGATATATTTTTTATATCAGAAAGGCTTTCAACCTTCTCCATGATGGCTTCGGAATCATCTGTATCGATATCGAAGACCCTGTTGCATTTGATGCATCTGAGATGTAGATGCTCGTCAGTTCGGCAGTCAAAACGGTCTGCAGTATTGGGTATAGTTACTTTTTTGATGCAGCCTTTATCTGAAAGCTTCTTTAATACCCTGTATACAGTGGAACGTCCTATGGAAGGATATTTTTCATGTACAGCTGCAAAGACTTCGTCTGAAGAAGGATGATCGGTCATGTCTTTTACAGTAGAAAGTATTATGTCCTGCTGTATAGTGTTTCTTGACATCTGCATCACTCCCTTACCTTATATTGGTATTATATATTAAATGATACAATATGTCAATAAGTTTTTCGAAGATAAGTTTGTTGTTTTCAAAATCACTTATCTCCACTTTATTTCTATATTAGTTTTGCGTATTATTATCCAGAATATAAGCGATATGACGGCGAAGGTCATAAGCAGGATGCCAAGACCTGTAATATAGCTTCCCCAGTTAAGAGCTCCAAGTATCATACCGATACTGCCTAAAACCGTATGTGTGAAGTTTATAAGTGATGAAGCAGAGCCTGTATCCTTTTCCTGCTGATTGAGAAGTATGGCGGTACTGAATGGTCTGAGAGCGCTTTCAATGATCGTAAAGGGCAGAAAGCACAGTAGAAATACCAGCGGTGCCAGATGTCCTACTCCCAGCAGAAGGGCTCCGCATACAAGGGTTATGATTATGCAGACATTCATCATGATATTTGGTTTTATACGCTTCATAGCCTTTATATAGCATATTGGTCCGAGGATGGCTGCCGCAGAATTTACGGCAAAATAATAGCTATATGTAGTTTCGGAAAGTGAAAAATAGTCTACGTATATATATGAACATACTGCTACATATGCCATATACGGAGCAGACATCATGGCAGCGGAGAGCAGGAATGTAGTAAAGCCTTTGTTTTTTCCGACTACGAAAAGCCTTCCCACAGTGCTGAGTACACGTCCTGTGTATCTTTCGCTCGTATCGAGAGTTTCCTGAAGAAAGAATACTGCGACAGTACACAGCAGACCGAGCAGAGCCAGGATCCAGAAAGTCATTCGCCATCCTGAAAGGGTAACGACCCATGCGCCGAGTACAGGGGCTACCATAGGAGCTATTACCGACATTGCCTGGACTACAGCGAGTATAGTGTTTCTCTTTTTTTCTTCAAAACAGTCTTTTATGAGTGCTGTAGATACTGCCATCATGCATCCGGCGCCTAATGCCTGTATTATACGTGCGGCTATCATTATATGTATGGTAGGCGCAACAGCGCATGCGGCGCTGAATACGGTATAAAATAAAGTACCGGTTATAAGCAACGGTTTTCTGCTGTATTTATCGCTCAAAGGCCCGAAAATAAGGATACCGACAGCCATGAAGAAGAAGAATCCTACGAGGGTAAGATTGACCGTCGTTTCGTTTGTGTTGAATATCTTTGCCATCTGAGGTACAGCGGGCAGATACATATCAAGTGACAGGGGCACTATCATATTCATGAAAGTGATAAGTAAAATACATCCTTTTGCTTTAAGATACTTCTGTTCTTTTATTATTGACAAAAAAATCCCTCCTTATGTATTGTTTTAAAATAAAAAAGAGCCGGATAAAGAAACAGGCATTTCAGCCTGTGCCTTATCCGGCTTGTCGTTTCGAAAACGATTTGCCCTCCGTGCAACTGCCATTTATTATAAATGTTGTATCTCTGTTGTCAAGGAGTAATTTCCTCAAGCGACATCAAAATATCTTCGATTGCTTTTTCGTTGCTGTCATAAGAATCGCTTACAGCCATTACTGTATATGTGTAGTAGGCATTTTCGCTTTCCATAAATACTACGATGCCTTTTAGAGTATCATCTCCGTTTTCTATGGTATAGCTTTGGGCATAGCTGTCTGTTATGAAATCCGGCGTATCGATGTCCATGTCTTTAAAATTCATGCTGGAAAGCATATCCCCCAGAATATTTACCGTGGCGTATCCCTGATAGGAAGCAAAATCAGAGGCTATATACTGAGCGGATGATTTGGGAAGACATTGGATCTGGAAATTTACAGCGTCGTTTTTATCGGTAAGATCGAGGATGTCTGCCGAAGTATCTTTGTTGATATTCCAGAAGTCTTTTTCTGGGGAAGGAAGCTTTACGGAAAATGTTTCATCTGCATTGGTGTATTCAGCGGACTCTCCCTCTATAGTCGTGCTGTTTTCGCAGGCATAGAGCGTTAAGGAGAGCATGAGAATAACGGGTAAGAAAAAAATCATTCTTTTTAACTTCATGAGTTAAGCCTCCTTGCGGTGGTTTGCAGCCTGCGGAATAAATGGGTAGTCCGCAGGCATAAAACTATGATAAAATAAGTATATCATAAACTGCATGAAAGTACATGGAAAGTTGGGCGCGCAAGTTGACATGCAGAAGCTGAAAGGCTATAATTCAACCCGTGAAATCTTTATGTAAAAAGGACAGGTCAGACTATGAAAATAATGATTACCGCAGGAGGTACAAGCGAGAGGATAGATGATGTGAGGACTATCACGAATTCTTCTACAGGAAGGCTCGGATATGCGGTGGGAAAGGCTTTTGCCGAAAAATACAGAGACGATATAGAGAAAATATATTATCTTCATGGAAAGAGAGCATCTTACCCTGATTATGACAATATAGAGCCGGTTGAGATCGAAGGCGTTGCGGATCTGCAGGAAGCGATGGAGAGGATACTTAAAGCGGATAAGATAGATGCAGTCATCCATGCCATGGCAGTGAGCGATTATGTGGTGAAAGAAGTCACCACTCTTGACAGGATACAGGGCAAAGACGGCGGTGAAAGCGGAGGTCTTTCGGGAAATAAGATAAGCTCGGATATAGATGATCTTGTAATACATATGAAGAGGTCTCCGAAAGTAATAGGGAAAATAAAAGGCTGGAGCGAGGATTCTGTACTTGTGGGATTCAAGCTTCTGAGCGGAGTGCCTCATGAAGAGCTTATAGACGTAGGCTTCAGACTTATGGAAAAGAACGGATGCGATTTTGTCCTGGCTAACGATCTGAGGGAGATCGGCAGCGATTTTCATAAAGGGTATCTTATTCATAAAGACAGGACTTATGATATAATGGAAACCAATGAAGAGATAGCGGATATGATCGCGTTGAGGGTTATCAGCGAGTGCAGGACACGCATATGAAAGGAGAACGATATGAATATAGTTCTGGGAGTGACAGGCAGTATCTCGGCATATAAAGCGGCAGATATCGCCAACAGACTTACAAAGGACGGACATGAAGTAAATGTGGTACTTACTGACGGAGGAAGCAGGTTCATAACACCGCTGACACTTCAGACCCTGAGCAAGAGAAAAGTCCATATGGATTTTTTTGAAGAAGGAATACCGGAAGAAGTAAAACATATAAATCTGGCTGACAATGCAGACGTGGTACTTATAGCGCCTGCAACGGCAAATATAATAGGGAAAATAGCTTCAGGGATAGCGGATGATCTTTTGAGTGCTACGGTCCTTGCTTTATCCAATCGTGCGCCTGTGTATATAGCGCCTGCGATGAATACGAATATGTATGAGAATGTAATAGTCCAGGAGAATATAGACAAACTCAGAAGTCTGGGATACAGATTCATAGAGCCGAAGGAATCGATGCTGGCATGCGGCGTCGTAGGAAGAGGCGCGCTGGCAGATGTTGATGAGATAGTGGAAATAATCGAAGGGAGCATGGAATAGATGATCATGTACAAAAGCACGAGAGGAAGTTCGGATTATAAAACAGCCGCGCAGGCGGTGATAAAGGGTATCGCGGAAGATAAGGGGCTTTATGTTCCGGAGACTGTGCCTGCTCTGCCCAGGAAAGCAGAAGAATTCAAAGGTATGGACTATAAGGATATAGCCTACGATATAATAAGATCTTTCTTCACGGATTATACGGAAGATGAGATGAGACACTGCGTCGACGGTGCTTACGACGAAAAGTTTGAGGAAAAAGAGATAGTCCCTGTGAAGGAAGCGGGAGGAGCATATTTTCTGGAGCTTTATCACGGAAAGACAGCTGCTTTCAAGGATATGGCGCTGTCAATACTGCCGTATCTGCTCACGACTGCAATGAAGAAGGAAAAGGAAAATAAGAAGGTTTGTATCCTCACTGCAACTTCCGGAGATACGGGAAAGGCAGCCCTTGAGGGTTTTGCAGATGTTCCCGGCACGGAGATAATAGTTTTCTTCCCTAATCAGGGCGTGAGTGAAGTACAGGAAAGACAGATGATCACTCAGGAAGGTGACAATACTCATGTGTTTGCAATAAAAGGAAATTTTGATGATGCTCAGACAGGGGTCAAAAAGATTTTCAGCGATGAAAAATTTGCAGAAAAGCTTGCAGCTTCAGGATGCAGGCTTTCCTCGGCAAATTCCATAAACATAGGAAGACTTGTTCCTCAGGTAGCCTATTACGTTTACGGATATGTAAAGCTTCTTGAACGCGGCGTTATAAAGCCGGGGGAAAAGATCAACATAGTAGTTCCTACGGGTAATTTTGGAAATATACTGGCGGCGTATTATGCAGGCCAGATGGGGATCCCGGTGAATAAGTTCATATGCGCATCGAACAAGAACAAAGTGCTCACTGACTTTTTCAATACTGGTGTATATGATATAAACAGAGATTTTTATCTGACGAATTCACCGTCCATGGACATACTCATATCGAGCAACCTGGAAAGACTCCTTTATCATCTTTCAGGAAATGACGGAGATGAGATCAGCAGACTCATGAAATCCCTTGATGAAGATAAGAGATATGAAGTGAGCGACAGAATAAAGCAGGGACTTTCGTGCTTTTACGGAGGTTTTGCTACAGTTGATGAAACCAATGAAACTATAGGAGAGATGTACAGGGAAAACGGATATCTCATAGATACACATACGGCGGTTGCGTACAAAGTGTATAAGGATTATGTTGAGAAGACGGGCGACGAAACGCCGGCCATTATCGCTTCCACTGCAAGCGCATATAAATTTGCCGACAGCGTTGCACACTCCATAGGGCTTGGCGATGAAGAAAACGGATTCGAATATGTGAAGGCGCTTCACGAAAAAACGAATGTAAGGATACCTGCCGGTCTTAAGGATCTCGATAAGAAGCCTGTAAGACACAGCGGCGTGATAGAGACGGCTGAAATGGCGGAAACCGTTGAAAATAGCGTTATTCGCTGATTTGATTCTGCGATTTAACGTTGAATGTTAAATGTTTGTAATAAAGGACAGGATATCTCTTGAATTCTGTCCTTTATTGATTATAATAGATTTTAGGTACGATGAAAAAGAAAGGAGGGGAGATGAATGACAAAGACTGTAATGAACGAACAGAAGACTATAGCTCTGATAGCTCACGATCATCAGAAGGAAGAGCTTGTCGAGTGGTGCATAAAAAATCAGGATGAATTGAAGAAGCATTTCCTTTGTGGGACCGGAACTACATCGAAACTCATAGCAGATGCCACCAAACTGCCGGTAAAGGCTTATAAGAGCGGACCGCTTGGGGGAGATCAGCAGATAGGCGCAAGGATAGCTGAAGGCGACATAGATATGATGATATTCTTCTGGGACCCGCTGGAAGCGCAGCCTCACGATCCTGATGTCAAGGCTCTGCTCAGGATAGCTGTCGTATATGATATTCCTGTAGCCACCAACAGAGCGACTGCGGATTTCTTAATATCTTCGGAATATATGAATTCGCCTTATACGCATGAGGTTTTTGACTTCAAATCGGAGATAGAAGAAGACTCTGAAAGGATCATACTGAGATCGGAAAGATAAAAATACCTGCATGGAAATATGCGAAAGTATGATCCGGCAGGTATTTTATATTGTCTTTGTTTTTCGGTATTTTATTTTGACCCTGTTATCTGATAATCCGCTCCTATGCAGCGTTTTATAGATCAGTGTATATGAAAGAGTGTGGACAGCTTGCGATGATGATATATTCTGTATGGGTATACGATCTTGCCGAGACCTCTGTTGTATATTTTGAATCCCATACGTCCTATCCAATGTTCCTTTCGCTTTGCTTTTTTTGTGATATTGCGTTCTGTTCCGTAAGCCTGTAAGGCAGCGCCGTTTTGTACAGCGTATATAAAATCATTGTTGTTCTTTATATTCGCATTGATCTCGGTGCATGCCATCCCGATATAGTCCGGAACATGAGAATCAGAGCCTGCGAAAGTCGGAAGGTTTAAATTTGAAGCAAGTCTTGAAGCCCGCTTGTTGGATTCCGGAAATTCACAGGTGTTGAAAGTTTCGATGAAATCCATTTTTTTCAAAAGTGATCTGTCCATCTGTTTGAATCCCATGGCGCTCGATGTGGATACGCCGAAAGGATGAGCCGGACCTAAGATCCCTCCCAGGGAATGAACGATTTTTATAAGAGCTTTGCAGCTCATTCCTCTTATACGCAGTATAGGCAGATACACCTCGTCAGGCATTATCACGAGGATATGTCCAGCGTCCCGAGTATCGTATTCTAGTCCTCTTATAACAGTAAGATTTTTATATTTTGGATTTTTTCTGATAGCGTCCCACGCTCTGCATCCCTTGTAGCTGTTGTGATCTGATATCATGAAACCGTCAAAACCGAGTTTCATAAATTTGTCTGCATATTCGGCAACTGATACTTTGGAGTCGATGGAACCTTCTTTCGTATGACAGTGTAAATCGAATTTCAAATTTATCGCCTCTATTTGTATTGGTGTTTATAAAAGATATATTGATATATCCCTACAATATTATATTATGACTAAAAACAAAAAAATACAATGAAGAATTTGTGAAGAAAAATATTAAATTTTGTTAAAATGGAATAAATATAGATGGAGTTTTATCTGTAAAATTTGTTGGCGGAATGAATGAAGTGTGTTTTTTTCCTTGCATAAAAAGGTGTTTTTTGCTATAGTATATAGGTAATTCATTGCATATATATCGTATGTCATTGCGGAGGATTGACCGAGTGGCTAAGGAGCTCGCCTGGAAAGCGAGTAAGGTGTAACAGCCCCGCGGGTTCGAGTCCCGTGTCCTCCGCCATACAAATAAAAACACCCATAGTCAGATGGGTGTTTTTATTTGCAGAGAAAAAGGGACGGGACGAGAAGAGACCGTGCGCATTCCGCCAGCGAAAACGAGCTTGAGATGTTTGAGCAGCAGCGGAATGCGACAGCGAAGGCAGGCGGATAATTGGCCCGCCTGCCGGAGGAGCGGAAGCGGCGAAGCCGCGAAGCGATGTCCTCCGCCATCTAAACCGTTGAGTTTTCAGCGGTTTTTCTTTTTATCCCCGTCATTTGGTGGAAATTTTGGTGGAGAAACAGATGTAAATGGTGGTTTTGAAAGAAGGTATGTCATAGAGATAAAAATCAGAAATTTTATATGTTGAAGCTCAATATAAACAGCTTGTAAAAGAAAGTCTTGGCGTAATTCAGCAAAACATAGAGTTTCTAAAGGAGCTTATTGGTGATTAAATAAAAAAGCGTGTCCTTTGACACGCTCTCAGACTGTAGACAAAGGTCCAACTTTAAAGTGAGAGGTTGGACTTTTTCATGTTAAAAACGGAATGGAATATTGAAATTCAAACGATTAGAGCGGTAAATATGATATAATATAGTCAGAATAAATAAAAGGAGCAAGCCGTTTTGATTACGAAAATAGATACGGAAGATAAGAAAAAACAGATACAGATGATCTCAATAGATGAACTCGTCCCCGAAGATCACCTGCTTAGAAAAATAGATAAATATATAGATTTCGAATTCATATATGATCTTGTTGAAGACAGGTATTCGCAAGAAACCGGAAGACCATCAATCGATCCGGTAAC
>JABLTR010011753.1_pt1 | contig 100203 bp, 96 predicted proteins | sample 7160071 | NCBI WGS metagenome assembly JABLTR01 (sample SAMN14651230, study PRJNA627086) | human gut metagenome | isolation source: feces | host: Homo sapiens
AGATAGTTCTTTTTTGCTGTGTGATATATTAAAGCCCGTGGGCTTCCATATCGAGGGAATCCACGGGCTTTATTGCGCTTTTTTTACAGCGCCTTATAATCATTTTCAATATACTTTCTCACAAAGGTACAAGCACGATCATCACGAAGTTGTATTTCCCACCTTACCCAGTGAGAGAGATCGAAACGGTTACGCTCCTCTTTTTTATCATAAATACGAAACATAAGATTAGACTTCTTAGAACCAAAATAAACAGTACGTTCTTTTTTAGCATTAAGTATGCCAAGTTCCCAGAAACCACGACGGAACGTAGTTATCATATGGTCACGCTGGAGAGATTCGTGATAAATAATATCCATATCAAGAACATTATCAAAATCATCATAAGAAACATCAAGACGTGAAATATGATAATCTTCACAAGAAACTAAAAGAGCAAGTAAGCTATTCCAATCACAGTTAGAAGAATGTGTTTCATAAGCACGACAGCCAGAACCAGACATATTAACATAAGTCGTATCTTTGTGATAATCACCGCCCCAAGTCTGAGGCACACCCCAACAAAGTGTAATGCCATTAAAATAAATAGAATGAGTATAACCATTAAAAGGACGATCAAGTTCTATCCACTGGACATGAGATAAACCAAGAATAGCCTTTAAATCTTCCACACCATCAGAAAGGGAGGTAAAAGATAGCCAGTCAAAAATAATAGCATTATGATTTTCTGACATATCAATACCTCCCTTTTTATTTCTTATTATTCATGACTTGCGCACCATAGGTGCGCAAGTCTATTCACCATACTTTTTATTATGACGTGGTTGAAGTGGTGCAAGTGATTTACGCTCGAAACTGTCAAAGTATTTATAATACAGTGGTCTGAAATACCACCTTGTTGACAACAAACCCTTCATACGATAACCGCACTGAATTTCGTTTGTGAAATCATTTATAACGATTTTACGAACAATCGGAGTAGTGAAAGACCACCACATAAATTTACGAATGTATAACAACTCAGCCGTATTATTTCTAATCTTTTTATCAACATCATCATAAGCCTGCGTAAAGTATACAACATCACAACCATAATGACGGTGATTAGAGAAAAAATATTTAAGTTCAGCAGTGAAACTCTTGAACCCTCTGCTATCAGCTTCATTCATAGCTTCATCAATAAGGATTAAACTATTTTCAAAGTTGTAAACACCAAGGTCTTTGAACTCTATAGGATAAGCACCTTTAAGATAGAAGTTACAATAAACTTTATCGTACCTCTTCCCTTTTAAAGCAGACTTGCACATCTTAGCCATAAGAGTTGATTTACCGCTTCCAGGCAAGCCAAAAACACACGTAATCATTTATACATCACCCTTTTACCGCTCACGAAGTGCATAGCCATATGAAACAGCGAGAGAACAGCATAAGCACAGCAAGCAAAAATAAATAAGTCTACCGAGCAGATAGACGATATAAAGCGAATAATAATGCCACACAAGGAAAGCATATAAAAACCCCCTTAGAAAAAACTAAGCACATAGTCCAAAGCTGAACTATGTGCTTGAGCGTTATAGTCCAAAACGCTATAACGGAATTATCGACCAATGAGACGTTTTGCAAGACCTATGATAGCACCGCAAACGAAAATACCGACAGGAAGAAGAAGCAACGGCTGTGAAGCGATCGTTGTAACAAGGTTACCGAATTCAGTGAAAATATAAGTAACAACTTCCTTAACACCAGTAAGACCAGCAGAGATTGCACCGTCGGCAAGAGGAGTAACAACGTTAGACACAGAATCAACCATAAGTAAAAACCACCTTTCAAAAAAAATAAAGTATCTTAACGAATGAATATATTAAGGAGCCCAGTAAAAGCCTTGATAATCAAGCCTACAAACAAGACTGCAATAATAACTAAAGTAATAACAACATAATCGCCGTAAGCCGTGGTATCAATGCCGTTGAAGATATACGTTATAAGCCAATCATAAAGAGACATATCATTTACCCCCAAACAGAATTGATTTAACAGCACCGCCAAGGAGACAAGCACCGAAGACGATAGCGAACACAAGCGGATAATTTATATCAAGATCATAGTTATATGAACCAGAAGTCTGATAGATAGTAGGATAAAGAGGAGTTGCAGGAGTTGAAGTGTAACACATGGTATCTTGAACAGGAATATCAAATGAAACGTCTTCACCCTCAGAGATAGTCTTTATATACTCATCATGAGACATTTGCATATAAACAGCCTCTTTTATATCAAAATGAGAACCGTTGACCTCAACAGGAGACTTGCTAAGATAGATATGTATCAAACGATTATTAGCACCAAAAGATTCAGGATAAACAACATAATAAGGATAACCAGAATCAGTTACAACACCTTTAAGAAAATCCAACTCATCAGCGTTTAGCATTTTTTTTATCATTCCTTTCACTTGTAGCCTTATGATACTGATATTCACTATTACCACGAGCCACAAAAGGCAAGAGGACAGTGAATAAGAAGCCCATAAAAGTTATACTAAGGATAAGCCAGAAAAGAGAAACAGAATAACCATAAGCAGTGAAAACAGTTTTATTCATAATTCCATAGACCTGAGAGAAAAGATTAAGAATATAATCAAAAACAGCCTGCATATTATTCACCAGCCTTATGATTTATCACCAAAACGGCAATACGAACAGTAACCACAAACATGGCAGCGGACAAAAGAACAGTCGGAAGCAATCCAATAGAAGCAGTAACAGTTTTTATTATATCAGGTAAAGAGGTAAAAAGCTCAACACCTGCATTAATGATATTATGGATAAAGTCAAAAAGAGTTTTAAAGATATCTATGATAGCCGTAAAACCATTTTTAATTGTATCAAGCATAAAATCACCGCCTTGAACCGAAAATAAACCAGCCGACAACAGCAACGGATAGAACTGTAATCATGAAACCGCTAAGCCCAGCAGATTGAATTATTTTATCAAACAGTGTACGGACAAGACCAGCACCCTGCGTTAAATCAGTAGAAAAATCAGAATTGAAATCAAAATCAGATATATCTTGACCCGAACCATTAACAGAAGGGTCAACAGAACTATCAAACTTATAGACAAGCTTGTCCTTATCGACTTCCGCACCAGTATTAACGTTATAATAATTGTAGGTGCGATTATCATTATTCCACGTCTTCATTATAGGGTCATCAGGGTTGTCAGGATCCTTTAAAGACGGATCAACCGTAGAAATACCCTCGGACGATATTTTAAAAGTTAAATTAGCGACCTCAAAAGGTTTTGAACCATTATAAACATACGCACGAGCAGTATAATAATAATCGGTCTTGCACCCTGCATGAAGCAAAGTATCAACAGAAATGCTATAATGAGGACCGACCGAATTTGCAAGAAGATAATCACCGATAACCTGCTCAAGTTTGTTAGGAACGTCAGGAGAAGAAGAAGTAATTGTTTTAGTATAAACGTACTTATAAGGCTTATAAACTAACGTTTCAACCGCAACCAAAGTGTCATATACTTCAATCCAAACACGATTATCAACAGGCAAAGAAGTAACATTATCATTCAAACAACAGAAGAATTCAATATCAGACTTGAAATCAAACTGAGCATTAACAGGAGATTTAAAGGAAGCATTAGTATCGGTATAAATAGGGACATCACCCTCATAGACAGGTAAATCAGAATAAATTATATTAAAGTCTTTAATATCAACATAAACGATATTACCAAACCTAACTTCACGATTACAAGAATATTCCTTAAAGCGATGAACAAATGAATCAATAAATGTTCCATCTGTAGAAACAGTTCTATCAGACGAATTATAAAAAAACTTCAAAGAACGAGAAACAACAAAACATTGATAAAATGAAAAACTATTAGATTTATAAGATACAACCATATAAGAATATGAAGAATGAGGATATGAATCTTCTAAATTTGAAAAAATATGATCAGTAAAAACAGAATCAGAATCATCAGCACTAGCAGGAATAACAGAAATAAAAGAAAGGGTGAGCAGTAAAACGGAAATGAAAGACACAACAAACTTTTTCACATTACCACTCCCCTCTCAAATATTTTAACGATTATTCATGAATGAGCCGTATGCTGTCAAGATTAGCGTACTGATCGAATGACACGTCAAAGCTCATACCGATCATGCTGAAAAAGTCATGGAAAGACTTAACATCATTTGTAAGAGACGGAACCTTATTTGTAGGGAAATAGGTTGAACGTGGTGTAACAACCTCTTCACCAGCCGACTCATCAGAAGTACAAGGTTTTGTGAAATAAAGCTGAAGTTTATCATACTGTCTTCCCTGATACTCACCGCACTTATGTGCAACACCGATTAATTTAACGATCATTTTAGTTTACCGTCCTTTTCCATAATTTTTTTTGTGCTCTTATAAATACCCTTGTTGTTACGTTTCTCAGCTCGAGAGTAAATGACGTTCGCAATAATTAGCAGGAACAAAACCACCAAAGCAATTATGAGAAACCAGTAACCTATACTTGCTAGCATTTATAAACACCTCCTATTATTTATTTGTTCCATTTTGGAACAATTTAATTATAACAGATATGGTTAATAAATGCAATCTACAAATGTGCCAAAACGGAACAGACAAAATTATATAAAAGTGCTAAACTAGAACAAAAGGAGGTACAAAATGTACGGCGAAAGACTAAAAAATGCAAGGAAAAGTAGAAACCTGTCACAAGAAGAAGTAGCACTAGAACTAAACATTTCAAGAAGTAACATATCAAAATACGAAAATGAGGAACTAGAACCAAATTTACAGACACTAAAAGAATTATGCAAGATATACGAGACAAGTGCAGATTATATCATAGGGCTAGTACAAAAGCCAATGACAACAGAGATAAAACAACAGAATAACGCAACAACAATCATAAATATTAACAGCAAAGGAGAATAAAAATGACAGAAGAAAAAACAAACAGAACAGAATTAGACGGATATACCACAACAGATATATTTAATGAATCTGAACTACAATACAAAGTTGAATCAGATGAAAAATATATATACTACACTGCAGTATACAGACTAAAAAAGAATGACAAGGACACATTAAAAAAACTAAAGAAAGAACTAAAAAATCAAAAATCACCTCTAACGGAAGCACTACAAGATACAGAAAAAAGAATAAGAGAATTGAATAGTGAGCCAAGACTTAACACACTAAAAAAATTATCTGAACTTGAATAAAAAAAGCCCCTCAGTCGAACAGACCGAGGGACTTAATTCATGCGGCAAATGGTACTTGTACACGCAACACCCCTGTTAGTAAGGGGTGTTACGTACAGACCCACCACAACGACAGATAAACACTATAACCAAACGTAATGAAATAGCTGCACATGCGTGCAGTTTTCGGCTCTATACCTTATCCAGATAGGAAAGAAATAAGCCGAAAATCTCCAAAGCCGACGGCTTCGACGCTTACAGCGTCTGAAATCGCCCTGAGGGCGACCCCGCATGAGCGGGGTAAAGCTAAGAAGAACATAGGGAGCGAAGCAGAAAATACGAGAAATCCCATTGTAATTAAATTACAATGTGATATGCTGAATTTTTATTTAGTGAAACTTTCTGTACACACTGTGTGAGGGGCTGTTTGTGGCTCTTTTACGCTTTGTCGGCTCTCCCCGTTGTGCACTGCTTTAAGTATACACCCTACTTTGTGAGCTGTCAAGCTATGCTACATTTGCGGTAATCCCTTGACAACAATTGAGGGACAGTTTATAATAAAAAAAGTATACAATTATATCAATTTATATATTTGCAAAGTTGAAGGAGAAATAATTAATGTGTGTTGTTATTCCTGATTGCACTTCTTGCAAGAATTTTAAAGGTAAAAATAAGAATGGATTATTCTACTGTAGTGCCTTTCCACAAGGAATTCCAAAAAAATATTTTTGTGGAAATATACCTGTGAGAAATATATCAGAATGTGCAAATAAAATCAGGTTTGAAAAAATTGATGATTAATATAGAAAACAATTATTTTATAAATTTCCTCCAAACAGTTGATTTTACAGTGAAAATATGATAAAATTATAGTAATATATTTTATGAAAGGAACGATAGTTAATGAACGACAAGAAACCTATGGTCATGAGAATACTTGTTCTCGCTTTGGTTGCCGCACTTATACTCGGTCTGATCGTCGGAACTGTCATTAGTGCTGTATAATGGTGCATATTGGAAATAGCTGGGATGATATTCTGGCTGATGAGTTTAAAAAGGAATATTATTTGAAACTCCGTGAATTTTTGAAATACGAATATTCACACTTCACTGTTTATCCTGATATGCATGATATCTTCAATTCATTGAAGTACACGCCTTATGAAAACGTCAAGGCTGTTATCATTGGACAGGATCCTTACCATGGTCCGGGACAGGCTCATGGTCTTTGTTTTTCCGTTAAAGCTGGTGTTAATCCACCACCGTCTTTGCAGAATATTTTTAAAGAACTTAATGCTGATCTTGGTATCTCTATCCCTAATAACGGCGAGCTTACCGATTGGGCTAAGCAGGGCGTGCTGATGATGAACACTGTTCTTACTGTTCGTCAGGGTCAGCCTAATTCTCATAAGGGTAAAGGCTGGGAGCAGCTTACTGACGCTGTAATAAAAAAGCTTAATGAGCGTAATGTGCCTACTGCGTTTATCCTTTGGGGTGGCAATGCTAAGGCTAAGGCACCACTTATAACGAACCCTATTCATGCAGTATTCAAGGCAGCTCATCCATCTCCATTGTCTGCGTATAACGGTTTTTTCGGATGCAGACATTTTTCTAAGGTTAACGATTTCCTTGTAAGCAACAATATTCAGCCAATAGATTGGACAATAAGCAATAAGTAAAAAATAACCTCGGTTTGTATCACTACAGGCCGAGGTTTTATTTTTATAGTTTTTTGATGTGCTGTATAAGCAACGCTACTCCCATTACAATGAGGTTGTAGACGATAACTAGCGTTGGAGTAAGCTGAACAAATGAACCTGCCAGCATCATTATAAGGGCTATGAGCGCCGCAAGTATCGTTGCACCATACATCACTGACGCACCAAGTTCTGCGGTAAATTTGAGCCTTTTTGCGCCTATCACAAGCATTGCAAATGACGGAAAATGTCCGCTGCAAAGCATTGATGAAGCCTGACGTGGAACGTACTCGGTTTCGCTTTCGTAATCCTTGTGATATCTGAAGCTGAGAAGCTTAACGCTGTCGCTTTCAATATCAAAGAGATCAGAGAGAAAACGCTGTGAAAGAAAGCCGTCAACTGTTCTTATTACTGTTGTGATACCTTCAAGTTCAAGCTCCTGAAGCCAACGTGTAACGGACAGATTAGGCGATACCTGAATAACAAACATTGCTGCTGTTATTCCAGAAATAGAAAGATATACAGCAACATTCCCATTTGTATACTCCTTCTCTTTTGCTTCTGACGGCAGACCGTCAATAGAGTGGTTTTCCATAAGCTCTCTTGTACCAAGAAGTACACGTTTGTTTTCTATCCAGCCCGAAAGTCCAAGACCGTCCTCATAAATGTAGCTTTCAACAGGATAAAGCAGCTCAGTCTTGCCTCTTAGCATTTTGTAGAATGTAGACTTAAGAACACTTCCCGATTGACAGCTAAGGCTTGCCGCCATTAAAATGCAGTCTTCAATAGAAATAGCTGAGAGAAGCTTAAGGTTTGCAAGCTCAATGCTTCCTTTAGGGAAAAGCTGTTCAGCGTCAACAAGAAGTGAATTTGTGTCAGCAAATTCATCAACAGAAGAATATCCCAGCATTACCGCTGAATACTGCAAATACTTCTTTGTAGCTCTTGCCAAAGGTACATTTACTATAAGCATTACCGCAAACGAAGAACACATGGTAACAGTGCCTGAGAAAGCCGCAAGTGCTATAAACAAACGTTCTTTCATGTTTGACGCACCCTTATCAAATATAAGTGACAAAAGTGCTATAACTACGCCTGCAATGAGGATATAAGGGCTTATTTTCTTTGAATACTCATCTGAGATATCAGAAGTGTAGCTGTTCTTCATAAAATCGTCCACAAACTCGGTTTTGCGCATAGCTGCTATCTTTGGCTCTGCAACAGCGCCTCTTGTGAAGTTTTCTGCTATTTCCTCATCTTCAACGGATGTAACTGCATATCTCTCAAAATCTCCTGCAACGTACCTAAAATTACGCTCAGTACGTTTTACCACCATAAGTTTTCCAAGAGTATTGAATATCAGACCCACGATTGCAACTGATATGTAAACATGGTAAACACTGTCACGAATAGACTCAGGGTCAAATAGATTTATTATTCCTGCAATGACTGTAATAAAAATACCTATCGCTGCTATTGTATCATTATCTGCCTCTTTTTTAAATAGGCTTTTCATTCCTGCAAGAAGCACGTTATAGCACACCGCTATAGAAATAAGACCCAAAATAGTGTTTGCAAACAGATATGCCGCAGGGGTTATAGTTCTGTCAAATGTCTTTATAAGAGGCAGTTCCAGGTCATTTGCAACCGTTATGAATGTGCTGAAAATGCCCGTAAACAGAAGTACACAAAGCCTTAGAACAAGGTTGCTCTTCACATGACGGATAGAGCCAAAGACCTTTTCGGCGTCATCAAACTTCTTAAACTCCGTCTGCCCTGCCTTGTCTTTATCGTTTGTATCATCACTGTCAGGCTCGCTTTCCTGCTCGTTAGTTTTAAGAACAAAGCTGTCAACTTTCTTCTTTCTGTGCTGTGACAATATAGAGGATTTTTCCTCATAGGTGGCGTCATCAGGGATAAGTGCCTTGTCAAACTCCTCTGTTTTCGGGATTATTTTTCCCGTCAGTCCCATTTTGATATCTTTAAGGCTTGCCCTGTTCACAGGCGGAATGCTCTGCTTTGCAGCCTTGCCTTTTTTATGTTTGGTGAGATTATTTATAAGTGCAGCATTTTCCTCGTTACGTTTTTTTTCGTTCGTATGATCTGACGCCAATTCATCATCAAAATCTGTTGCTTTTATTGGATCATAGCCGTCACTATCTATATCGCTGATATCATTATCTTTTTCAATACTCTCATCAATATTAGTATCTTCATTAGTATCTTCATTTAAAATTTCATCGTTTTCCTGTGACTCATCAGTTTTTAAATCGTTTTCAACTTTTTCGCTGTATTCTGAAATTATATCGTCTATTGAGAATTTATCAGCCAAAGCTTTAACCTCCCTGTTCCTTATAGATTTCTCTGTCTTACGGCTTCATACATAAAAATGCCCGCCGCAACGGAAGCATTCAAAGAATTGACTTTGCCTGCCATAGGCAAACTAAGCAAAAAATCACATTTATCTTTAATTAAACGTCCCATGCCAAAGCCCTCAGAGCCGACTATCAGCCCTATAGGACCAGTTAGCTTAACTTCAGTATAGCTCTGTCCCTCGCCGTCAGTTCCATATATCCATACACCGTTTTCTTTAAGCATATCAATAGTTGCTGCAAGATTTGAAACTCTTGCAACAGGCAACCAGCTTGCTGCACCTGCGGACGTTTTGAAAACAGTTGCGTTCAATGATGCACTTCTTCTCTTTGGAATGATAACACCGTGAGCACCTGCCGCCTCAGCCGTTCTGATTATTGCACCAAGATTGTGCGGATCTTCTATCTCATCGCAAATGATAATGAAAGGAACCTCTCCCTTTTCATTTGCAATGCTGAGAATATCCTCCGGAGACACATACTCCGCACACGCACCCATAGCAATAACACCCTGATGTGAAGCTCCCCTGCTCATATTGTTGAGTTTTGTTTCGGTAACACGCTTGACATTTATGCCTTTTTCCTTTGCAAGTCTACAAATAAGTGTTATAGAGCCTTTAGCATCAGGGTTAATATAGATAGTGTCGATCAGCTTATTTGCTTTTAAAGCCTCGATAACAGGGTTTCTGCCAATTATAAGCTGAAGTTCATTTTCTTCGTCTAAATTATTTTTTTTATCTTGATAATTACTCATTGAATTTTCCTTTTCAAAAAAAATATACTACTCATAATTATACCACAAAAAAAACATAATGCCAATAGTAAACAGGCTTTTTATATAGACTTTCGACGATTTACACAAATTTTATCAATGATATTTATGCTTATCACATACACAATGCGATAAGCAGCAGAACAAGCATTGCCACACCAATTATAGTTGATATCACAGCCGCAAAGTTGAATTTTCTGTTGGTCGAAAACATTTTGTCCCCCGTTATCGCACTTGCGATATCAACAGCATTTTTTCTTAAAATATCAGGGTGTAGATGATTTTTATTTGCGTTTACAAATAATAGAATCTTATCAAAGCATTCATTTTCTGTACACTTTATTTCGATGATTTGTTTATTAATTCCTTTGAGCATGACAGTCAACTCCTCTAAATACCAATTACTTGATTATATTACTGATTGTTGGCATTAAAAAAGTGCAATATTCAACATTTCAACGCAAAAATGTTGAATATGAAAAGTTTTCAACATTCGTAGGGGCATTTTCTGTTGAAAACCATGTTGAAAACGTTGAAAACTCATGGTTTTATCGGTATTTGCAGGCTGTTGAAAACTTCATATTATAACGAAAATCGACCATTTAAGCGAAAAAACGCTAACTTTTGGGAACAAATACACACGAGAATGTTACGAATATATTAACATACAAACTTGTCTGTTGAAGGTTATTTGTTAGCAGCGGAATGACCGCACTTTACATAATTTTTGAATTTGTTTGAGAATAAATTTACAATGCTAGATCCAAAGTACAAAAAAATGCCCCGATAAAAGAACAATGACCTATTAAATGATATAAGCTGATCTTCTGTACATATAATTGTACTTTTACAATCTTCTGCATAAAATCTAAGCTGTAACCATTGTAACGAAAAGTAACGAAAACTTCTTATCTTGTGGTAAGAAATTTTATAGCACGCTCTATGGAGTCTTTTGAGTTTCCCCAATCGGCATTTGCTCCTGTGTTACGGTAGTCATACATCTTGCAGTAGTGTGATACGTCCGCTTCAAGAGTGTCAAGATATTTGCTTGTCAGCTCGCCGCAAGCGTCAATAAACTGCTTCTGATATTTCTTATCCATATTTTCAGTACACATAGACACTAAAAGGTCATAGTGCGGCAGACAAAGCATTTCCTGCTGAGCAAAAAGATCTCTGAAATCACGCTGTTGAACATACATCTCAAACAGCGTAACGAGTATCCTTGACATTCCCCAATCCACCTTGCTGCATACAAAGCATTCGTTATTTACTGCACTTACTTTCTTTTGCTTGGCTGTCTTGCCCTCGAACATTTTCTTTCGTGTAAAAATATGCTTTTGCATATCCTGCAAATGTGATTGAAGCATAAGCGCAAGTGACAGTCTATTTTTGCAGGCTCTCATCTGTTCAAAATGTGTTTTGCAGAAACCGAGCTTATTGGTCTCCATACGCACGTCTGGCTCCATCATAGCCGCTCCCATTATGTACTCAACAGTTCTCTGCTCCAACGTATCACGCAGGCGGCATATTGGACAGCCGCATTTCGGCTCAAATATATCTGTGACAGGTATTGTCAGAATGCTTTCTCTCATATGATCTATCCTTTCTTAGATATGTTTATTTTATCCGCTTGAAAAATACTAATATTTATAGTATAATATTTTTTGTAGAATTTTGCAAGTAGATTCGATGATTTTATGATAAATAGGAGCTGAATTTTATGGATTATACACAAAGCGGCAGTGACATTTTGCTGAAACAGCCTGATTTTGGACTAGATGATACACTTGATTGCGGACAGGCTTTTCGCTGGGAGAAGATAGATAAAAAAACTTACAGCGGAGCTTTCCTTAACAACAAACTTACCATAAGTGAGGAACCCGAAAATGGCGTGTTTAGGTTTCATGACACTACTGTGCAGAACTTTGAAAACATTTGGATCGATTATTTTGACCTGAATACTGATTACGGGGAGCTTAAACGCCGCTTCTCTGAGAACGAAACTCTGTCAAAAGCCTGCTCATTTGCAGGCGGCATAAGAATACTCAGGCAGGACAGTTGGGAGGCGTTATCTTCCTTTATAATAAGTCAGAATAACAATATCCCAAGGATAAAGGGCATTATAGGACGTTTGTGTGAGCATTATAGCGGCTACCCTTCTGCAGAAGATATGGCAGATGAAACTATAGACAGCCTTGCATATCTGCGTTCAGGGTTCAGAGCAAAATATCTTGTTGACGCCATTGAAAAGGTTTTGAGCGGTGAGATAGACTACCAAAATATAAAAGAAATGCCCCTTGACGATGCACGAAACGAGCTTATGAAGATCAAGGGCGTTGGTCCGAAAGTTGCTGATTGTACACTGCTTTTCGGCTTTTACAAAACGGACGCCTTCCCAAAAGACGTGTGGGTGAAGCGAGTGCTTGCACAGTGGTATCCGAACGGACTTCCCTCTTGTGTGAAGGGTGTCGAGGGCATTGCACAGCAATATCTATTCCACTACATAAGAAATACTCAGAAATAACAAAAGACCCTACCGTAGAGTTTTCCACGGTCGGGTCTGATATTTTATTACATAGACTCTGGGCAAGTTATCTTGAGCATATCAAGAATATTCTTTATTACCTGCTTAACTGCAAGTGAAAGTGAAAGTCTTGCCTGCATAACGCTCTCGTCTTCTCCCATGATACGGCAGTTGTTATAGAACTTGTGATACATTGTAGCAAGGTCTATAACATACTTTGTTACCTTAGCTGGGTCATAAGCCTTTGCAGCCTCGTTTATAACGTTCGGCAGAGTAGCAAGGTGTTTTATCATCTCCTGCTCCTCAGGCGCTGTGAGGACGCTGAGAGCCGCCTTGTCGAGGCTCTTAACTTCAATGCCCTCTTCGTTCATCTTTTTAAGGACAGAACAAATTCTTGCGTGTGCATACTGTACATAGTAAACTGGGTTCTGGCTTGTCTGAGATACGGCAAGGTCAAGGTCAAAATCAAAATGAGAATTAGGCTCACGGAGATTGAAGAAAAATCTTGCTGCGTCTATCGGTATTTCGTCAAGAAGAGTTGACAGAGTGATAGCTTTGCCTGAACGCTTGGAAAGCTTATACTTTTCGCCGTTACGGACAAGGTTTACCATTTGCATGATAACAATGTCAAGTCTGTCAGCGTCAACGCCAAGTGCTGTCATAGAAGCTTTAATACGAGCTATATATCCGTGGTGGTCCGCACCGAAAATATCTACAGCCTTATCGAATTTTCTTACTGCAAGCTTGTTGTAGTGATATGCGATATCAGGCACAAGATATGTTGGCACACCGTTTTCACGAACGAGAACTCTATCCTTTTCGTCACCGAACTCTGTTGTTTTAAACCAAAGGGCACCGTCTTTTTCATAGGTATGACCGCTTGCTTTGAGCTGTTCGATAACTCTCTGAACTGAGCCGTCCTTATGAAGTGTGCTTTCGTTGAACCACTTGTCATACTGTATTCTATATTTGCCAAGATCGTCGTGAAGCTTCTGAATGTTCTTTGGCAGAGCAAAATCGCAAAGTGCCTGACGGCGTTCCTCGCTGTCAGCATTCACATACTTGTCGCCGTATATCTCATTGAATGCGTTTGCATGGTCGATTATGTCCTGACCCTGATAAGCGTCCTCCGGAAGCTCAGTTTCAGGCTTGTATATCTGAAGATATCTAACTTCGAGTGAAGTCTTGAACTTCTCTATCTGATTGCCTGCATCATTGATATAGAACTCTCTTGCTACCTCATAGCCTGCCTTTTCAAGAACAGACGCAAGACAATCGCCTATAGCTCCGCCTCTTGCATTGCCGATGTGCATAGGACCTGTTGGATTTGCAGAAACAAATTCCACAAGAACGCTCTTCCCAGCGCCAAGGTCAGTTTCACCGTATTTCTCTTTCTGATTCAAAACAGTGGCAACTACAGTTGCATACCATTCAGTAGAATAGAAAAAGTTGATGAACCCAGGACCTGCCACTTCACATCTTGCAAAGTATGAGCCGTTAAGGTCTATCTTTGATACGATAGCTTCTGCTATTTTTCTTGGATTGTTTCTGAAAGGTCTTGCACATACCATTGCGGCATTAGTGGAAACGTCACCGTTTTTTGAGTCGGCAGGTATCTCCGTATTAAATGCAGGAACAGGCTCTGCTGGAAAAGTTCCGTCTGCAACAAGCTCGCCCATAGCCTTCATTACAAGCTCCTTAGCCTGAATAAATGCGTCGCTTATGAGATTAGTCATATTATTTTTCCGTCCTTCCAAATATAATTATGCGACAACATTTGCCGCTTTTACTTCTATAGCTATCTCAAAATCACCGATATAGCTTGAATTGACATCTAAAACATAGTGAAAGAAAAGCATTCCACCGTTTTCGTCAAGATCTGATCTTATGGTTTTAGCGGTTATGCCTATCATAAAATCACCGTATGGAGTGCCATAAACGCAGTGCTGCTTTTCGCCTATATCAACAACAAGATTCGCTTCAACCGTTCCGGTTCTGTTCATAGTCACCTTGCGGCAGCCTTCGGTTTCTAGCGTTGTAACGCTTCCTTCAAATCCTGTTGCCTCAGACTCCTCATACGATATGCGATATCCTTTTTCGGTTGCTTCATAAAGTCCTGCTGAGATAAGCTCTGTTTCTTCTTTTGTATTACCGTCGCTTTGACGGCTAACAAGTTTTATTGATACTTCCTTGCTGGTCAAATAAAATCCTCCAGTTTACAGCTTTAGGCTGCATTTTGATATTTGTGCATTGATATTGTTTCCGAGAAAGCGTTCAACATTCTCAGAAAACAGCTCAACGCTGTCGGTACAGTAAAGCTCAAGGCTCTCACGCTCTTCTCTTTCAGCCGTATCATCGCTGTATGAAAGGGAGTTGAGTGCATATTTCGCAAGCTCCGCACCTGATGAAACAAGTGTTACGCCCTCGCCCATTATATCTGAAATTAGTTCAGTGAGGTGTGGATAGTGAGTACAGCCGAGAATAAGCGTATCAACGTCTTCTTTTTTCATTATTTCAAGATACTCCTGTGCGATATATCTTGCAGGCACGCAATCAGGGGCAGTATAGCCATTCTCTACCAGTGGCACGAACATAGGACAAGCCTTGCCAACCACCTTGATGTTAGGGTTAATGCTTCTTATAGCTTTGCCGTAAATGCCGCTCTTTATGGTCGCACTTGTGGCTATAACGCCTATCCTGTTATTCTTTGTAGCAGAGCAGGCAGCCTTCACCGCAGGCTCAACAACTCCGCTTATGGAGATATCTGACTTTATATCCATTGCAGGCAATACAGAAGAAACTGTACCGCAAGCAACGAGAATCATTTTAACGTTATGCTGTTTAAGAAACTCTATATCCTGTCTGGCATAGCTCATTATAGTCTCTCTGCTTTTTGAGCCGTATGGCACTCTTGCCGTGTCGCCAAGATAAACGATATTTTCATTTGGCAGAAGCTTTATAAGCTCTTTCACACAGGTAAGCCCGCCAACTCCTGAGTCGAAAACTCCAATGGCGGCGTTATTCATAATCAACCTCCGCCTTATCAAGTGCCAGCTTGATAAGCTTATCTTCCTGCTGTGCAGGGGTCATTCCCTCGTACTGCATAAGCTGTGGATACATACTTATAGGCGTGTGACCTGGGAGAGTATTTATCTCGTTAAGAATAACAGTGCCGTCTTTCATAAGGAAGAAGTCTACTCTTGAAAGTCCGCTGCAGCCCATTGCTCTGTATGCCTTGACAGCCGTCTTTCTTATTTCTTCAATGCTTTCCTCGCTCATTCTTGCAGGGATAAGCGTTTTGGAAGCGGCGTCATTATATTTTGCGTCAAAATCGTAAAACTCGTCATTTGCGGAGCATACTTCACCGACAGTTGATGCAAAAGGCTCGTCATTGCCCATTACCGCACACTCGCACTCCATACCAACTATAGTTTCTTCTACAATGACCTTGCTGTCATGAGCAAATGCAAGCTTGATAGCAGCTTTAAGCTCGTCTCTGTTTTTAGCTTTTGAAACGCCCACAGAAGAACCGCAGTTTGCAGGCTTGACAAACATTGGATAGCCAAGCTTGCTTTCCATTTCGTCACACTTTTTGTCAAGATGTGAAAGCTCTGAGGTTATAATGCCTACCCACTTTGCTGTCTTTATGCCGTTTGCGTCAAGAACAGTGTGTGTAAGTCCCTTATCCATGCAGTTTGCAGAGGATATGCAGTCACAGCCTACAAATGGTATCTCAGCAAGCTGAAAAAGTCCCTGAATAGTGCCGTCTTCACCGTTCTTTCCGTGAAGGACTGGGAAAATAACGTCAACTTTTACATTCTGATATTCGCCGTTTTCGCCAAGAGCGATAAAGCCCTTGTGAAGAGGGTCAGGGCTGAGAACGCATGGAACATTATCAGGGTGCTGTTCCCATTTGTTTGACGCAATATCGTCAACATCTCCTATATATTTCATCCAGTGACCTTTTTTTGTTATTCCGATACAAATAACATCATATTTGTCCTTTGGTATACTCTTTATAACGTGAGTTGCAGAAACAACAGATACGTCGTGCTCGTTTGATTTTCCGCCGAAAATAACGGCAACTCGGATCTTAGACATAAAAATTCGTCCTTTCTGAATTAGTATCATAATATTATAACATATTTCCGCTAAAATTGCAAATCTTTTTGTGCCAAAATATACGCAAAACTGCCTTGAATATTGTGTTTATTGCATAAGGCAGGACTATTTGCCGTAGGCAGCGACTTTTTCAAAGTTCATATTTCCACCAAAAATGTCAAGGGCAGAGCCAATAGTGAAGTCTATCTTCCCTTTTCCAAGTTCTTTCAGGTTATCGAGATCCTCAAATGACGAAATTCCTCCGGCATAGGTCGATGGAATGGTGCAGTATTCTCCCATTATCTTTGCTATCTGCGGCTCAATGCCCTTTGCTTTGCCCTCTGTGTCAACGGCATGGATAAGAAACTCATCGCAGTATTCTGAGAACATTTCTAGGGTCTGGCTGTTCATTTCGATGTCGGTGAACTTCTGCCAGCGGTCTGTCACCACATAATACTTCCCGTCCCTTTTGCGGCAGGAAAGGTCAAGAACAAGTCTGCTTTTGCCAACGGACTTCACCAGTCTGTTCAGATTATCGAAATTAACAACACCGTTTTTGAAAACAAAGCTCGTCACGATAACATGGCTTGCGCCCTTTTCAAGAAATTGTGCGGCGTTTTCATCATTTATTCCGCCGCCTATCTGCAATCCACCCTCAAATGCGGATAATGCACTGTAGGCTTGTTCGAGGTCTGCGTTGTAAAATTCGCTGCCGACAGGGTTTAATATAATAATATGTCCTCCTGTCAGTCCGTATGACTTATAAAGCTTGCCATAATAAGCTCCGTCATATTCTGAAACGAAGTTATCCACAGCATAATTGTTTTTGTCAGAAAGGCTTCCGCCCACTATCTGTTTTACATTACCGTTATGGATATCTATGCAAGGTCTGAATTTCATTGCTATCTCCTATCTGAATTTTCTCATGTATATCACCAAAACTATATCATTTCCGTTTTGGACGCGTTGACAATATACTTGATGATCTGTATGCTTTTCGCAGAAGCTGTCAAAAACTTTGCTAAGCCCTTTGATATTTCTCTCATTGAAGTTCGTGTCTATCTGGTCAGTTTCACTGAATTGGAAATCACTCATATCTGACGTTACCGCCACGCTGTCTTGCATATTATCCAAAGCCTTTTCCATAAGGCTCTCTATCTCATCTACTGAGTTTATATGCGTAACTGTCTGCGTAATATAGCTGAACTTTGTACTATCTGTATAAGGAAGCTCTGTATCGTCCCAGACGTGTTTTGTTTTCATGTATTCTTTTGAGACGTTAAAATACTTGTGCCTTACTGGTCTATCTGTAAAGTCAGGGATAGGGTCGTCCCAGCAGACGTCAACATAATACCAACTACCGCCTATCTGAACTATGTTCCATGAGTGATCGTCGCCCTCAAAATCTGTGGCATATATGGTCTTGCAGGGTATTTCCAACATATCCATAAAAAGCTGAAACGTTGTGGAATAGCCTGAGCATATTGCTTTTCCGTTTATAAGACAGCCATATGGATTATCAGAGTTTGGCAGGCCAATACCAAGCGCATTGAGATGTGCTTCGTCATAGCTTGCACACTGCACTATAAAGTCATGTATGGCAAGCTCTTTTTCATAATCGCTCATGTCAGGTGTGATAAGGTCATTTATCGTCGAAACTGCTTTGTTGTATATTTCAGTCTGCTTTTCATCAAGACTTGATGTATCTCCTGTTAGGTATGCCTGCGAGATAGGTGTGCTGTCATAGTATTTATCATTGCCGCTTTCGCTGTCAGCACTTGATGACGTAGTCACGGCAGAGGAATTATCCACAACTGTTGTGGGCTTTTGTGACTCTGTACAGCCTGTAAGACATAGCATCACCGCCGATAATAATATCAAAACAGTTTTTGCTTTCATGCTTTTCACCGCCTTGTTTTCTCTGATAACACAACTATTATATAATATACGCTTTGCCGTGTCAAGTAAGGATATCGTAAGAAATGAAAATTTATACAGTAAATTGACGTATACCATGCAAAAATATGCACTAAAACGCTATAAAATCAAGCAAATGTTTATATTTACCTTGACAAAAATCGCAATTTGTTATAAAATATTAATATCAGTTATTTTTGAAAGGATTGTTGTTACAATGGGACTTACTTTAACAGAAAAAATACTTAAAGCACATCTTGTTGACGGCGAATTTGTTAAGGGTCAGGAGATCGGTATCCGTATCGACCAGACGCTTACTCAGGACGCAACAGGTACAATGGCTTATCTTGAATATGAGGCAATGGGCGTTCCTCGTGTCAGAACGGAAAAGTCTGTAGCTTATATCGACCACAACACGCTTCAGTCAGGCTTTGAGAATGCCGACGACCACAGATTTATCGGTTCTGTCTGCAAGAAGCACGGCATTTATTTTTCACGTCCCGGAAACGGCATCTGTCATCAGGTACATCTTGAGCGTTTCGGCATACCAGGTAAGACCCTTATAGGCTCTGACAGCCACACTCCAACAGGCGGTGGTATCGGAATGATCGCTATAGGTGCAGGTGGACTTGATGTTGCAGTTGCAATGGGTGGTGGTGCTTATTACATCACATATCCTAAGATAGTAAAGGTAAATCTCACAGGCAAGCTTTCTCCATGGGTATCAGCTAAGGACGTTATCCTTGAAGTTCTCAGAAGAATGTCTGTAAAGGGCGGCGTAGGCAAAGTTATAGAATACTGCGGCGAGGGCGTAAAGACACTTACAGTCCCTGAGAGAGCAACTATCACAAATATGGGTGCTGAACTTGGTGCAACTACATCTATCTTCCCTTCTGACGAAACAACACTTGCATTTCTGAAGGCTCAGGACAGAGCTGACGTATGGAGCGAGCTAAAGGCTGATGATGACGCTGTTTATGACGAACAGATAGACATCGATCTTTCACAGCTCATACCACTGGCTGCCTGTCCTCATTCTCCTGACAACGTTAAGAGCGTAAATGAGATCGGAAAGCTTAAGATAGATCAGGTTTGTATCGGCTCATGCACAAACTCTTCTTATGTTGACATGATGAAAGTAGCTCACATTCTTAAGGGCAAGACAGTTGACCCTAGCGTTTCACTTGCAATCGCTCCAGGCTCAAAGCAGGTACTTAACATGATCGCTGAGAACGGCGCACTTGCTGATATGATAGCAGCAGGCGCAAGAATACTTGAATCCGCATGTGGCCCATGTATCGGTATGGGTCAGTCACCTAACTCAAAGGGTGTTTCACTTAGAACATTCAACAGAAACTTTGAGGGACGTTCAGGTACAAAGGACGGTCAGATCTATCTGGTATCACCTGAAATGGCTGCTGTTTCAGCTCTCACAGGCTACCTCACTGACCCAAGAACACTTGGAGATATGCCTGAGTTCAAGCTTCCTGAACATTTCAAGATAAACGACAATATGGTTGTTCCGCCAGCTGACGAGGCTGATATGGACAGCGTTGAGGTTCTTAGAGGACCAAATATCAAGCCTTTCCCACAGACTTCACCGCTTGATGACAGCATTGATTGTCAGGTATCACTTAAGGTGGGCGACAATATCACAACCGACCATATCATGCCTGCCGGTGCGAAGATACTTCCACTGCGTTCAAATATCCCTGCCATTTCACAGCATTGCTTTACAGTATGTGATGAGGACTTCCCAAGACGTGCAAAGAACATGGGCAAGTCAATAATTGTTGGCGGCTCAAACTACGGTCAGGGTTCATCAAGAGAACACGCAGCACTTGCTCCTCTCTATCTTGGCATAAAGGCTGTTCTTGTTAAGAGCTTTGCAAGAATACACAGAGCTAATCTTATCAACGCAGGTATACTTCCGCTCACATTTGTAAATGAAGCTGACTATGACAAGATAAATCAGGGCGATGAGATCGTTCTTGCTGACGTTCGTGCAGATGTTGAGGCTGATATGTCTAAGCTTACTGTTGTGAATAAGACAACAGGTGTTGAGATACCAGTTCTCTGCGAGCTTACAGGCAGAACAAAGGATATTATCCTTGCAGGTGGTCTGCTTGACTACACAAGAGAACAGCTCTCAAAATAATAAAGTCTGATATGGAGGTCCCTATGGGGATCTTCTCGAAACTTTTCGGCACAAAGGACAGCACTCTCAAAGGTGCTTGCATATGTATGATAGATATTGACAGCGACAGCTATGAGCTTATCATTGCAAGTCTTGACGTTTACAAAAAGATATCTGCGATAGCTAAAAACAACGGATATTCCATTATTACTTTATAGGAGGTCTTACCAATGGCAAAAATTCAGATGAAAACACCGCTCGTTGAAATGGACGGCGACGAAATGACCAGAATTATCTGGCAGGATATAAAGGATATTCTTCTTACTCCATATATTGACCTTAAAACAGAATACTATGACCTTGGTCTTGTTCATAGAAATGAGACCGACGATCAGGTAACTGTTGACTCTGCAAACGCTACAAAGAAATACGGCGTTGCTGTTAAGTGCGCAACTATCACACCTAACGCTGCGAGAATGCCTGAATACAACCTCAAGGAAATGTGGAAATCCCCTAACGGCACTATCAGGGCTATTCTTGACGGAACTGTTTTCAGAACTCCTATCCTTGTTAAGGGTATCACTCCATACATTCCTACATGGACAAAGCCTATCACTATCGCTCGTCATGCATATGGTGATGTTTACAAGAATGTTGAAATGAAGTGCCCTGCTGGCTCAAAGGCAGAGCTTGTTTGCACTGACAAGGACGGCAAGGAAACTAGAGAAACAATTTACAACTTTGAATGCGACGGAATCATTCAGGGTCAGCACAACAAGTCGACTTCCATTGCATCATTTGCAAGAGCTTGCTTTAACTTTGCTCTTGACAAAAAGCAGGATGTTTGGTTTGCTACAAAGGATACTATTTCAAAGAAGTATGACCACACATTCAAGGATATCTTCCAGGAGATATACGACAACGAGTACAAGGCTAAGTTTGAAGCGGCTGGTATCGAGTATTTCTATACTCTTATCGACGACGCTGTTGCGAGAGTTATTCGCTCAAACGGCGGTTATATCTGGGCCTGCAAAAACTATGACGGTGACGTAATGTCTGACATGGTAGCTACAGCGTATGGCTCACTGGCTATGATGACTTCTGTTCTTGTTTCACCTGACGGAATCTATGAATATGAGGCTGCTCACGGCACTGTTCAGAGACACTATTACAAGCACCTCAAGGGCGAAGAAACTTCTACAAACTCAGTTGCCACACTGTTCGCATGGACAGGCGCTCTGAGAAAAAGAGGCGAACTCGATAACCTGCCTGAGCTTATGAACTTTGCTGATTGTCTTGAAAAGGCAACTATCGAAACTATTGAAGACGGTGTTATGACAGGTGATCTTTATCTGCTTTCTACACTTGAAAATAAGAAGAAAGTAAATACAGTGGACTTCCTTAAGGCTGTTGACGAGAGACTTAAAAAGCTTCTGGGTTAATTTTCATATCACAAATATTAAAAGCTGTAGCACTTTGCAGTGTTACAGCTTTTTTTAATAGAATATTATGCCGAGAAAGGCGGAGCTTACGATAATTGTAATCGGTGAGAGCTTGAATTTCTTCAGTTTCAAAAGAAGCACATCTGCCAAGGCTATGAGCAGGAATATTATCAACGCTTTATAGTCAAAAGTAGGCTTTGAATTTATGGTGGTGATATTTAGCAGTGAAGATAAAGCCATTGTAATGCCAGTGGCAAGTATCATTGCAACAACGCATGGACGAATGCCTGAAAGCATTGCTTTTACCCCTGAGTATTTCAGCAAATCTTTCATGATCGAAGCTATGATGAATATTATCACGAACGAAGGCAACACAACGCCAAGAGTGGCTATCAATCCGCCTATGAAGCCTGCCTGCGATGAGCCTACAAAGGTCGCCATGTTCACTGCAAGTGGTCCAGGGGTGGACTCAGATACGGCAATAAAGTTCACAAATTCGTCCTCACTGAGCCAGCCAAAGGTAAGAACTTTTTCACGGATAATGGATATCATTCCATAACCGCCGCCGAATGATACCGCACCGATCTCAAGAAAGGTGAGAAATAGTTTGAGATATATCATTTTATCGTACTTCCCTTTCTGAGGGTTTTAATCAGATACACGGCAATGCCCACAGCACCACTTATGATAATATAAAATACTGATGAAAACTTCACAGAAAAAAGTGTGAAAAGTATCATCATTATGAAAACTCCAAGAGTTATAATTTTGTCAAGCAATGTGTTATCAAGTGCTTTCAACATTCTTAGTCCTGCAGTAAGTATGAGGTATATTACGCCCACCTGAATGCCACGGAATCCAGCGTAGACTACTTTTAAAGACAGAAATTTGTCAAAGAAAAGTGATATTATGTAGATTATAAAAAACGACGGTATGCACACACCGACAGTTGCCGCAATAGCACCCAGCACACCGCCTATTTTGTAGCCGATATATGTAGCACTGTTTACAGCAGTTGGTCCGGGAGTGGACTCTGATATAGCTGTCATATCGAGAAATTCTTTTTTATCAAGCCAGTTTTTGCGCACACAAAATTCTGTTTCAAGCAAGGCTATCATTGCATATCCTCCGCCAAAGGTAAAAACGCCTATCTTAAGAAAGGTCAGAAACAATGTTTTTATATTTGAATTGTCGTTTTTCAAAAAAACTCACCTCTTTTTATATTATAACGAACTTGTCCTAGCAAGTCAATGCTTTTATTAGCATTTGCTGATTTATTACGAAACATTAAAATAATCTATAATTATGTGTAAAACGGTTGACAATAGTCGATATATGGTGTATAATATATTTTGTTAAAATTAAATAGCCTTATCAAGAGTGGTGGAGGAAACAGGTCCTGTGAAGCCCAGCAACCTAGCGTTAGTTAAGGTGCTAAATCCTGCGGTTATTTCCGAAAGATGAGGAAATTGAGTAATTTCAAGCGTTTCGGAATGAAGCGCTTTTTTTGTGGCTGTTTTTAGATTAACAAATATTCAGAAAAGAGGTATTTTTATGTCAAAGTATTTATTTACATCTGAGTCGGTTACTGAGGGACATCCTGACAAAATATGCGATCAGATCTCTGACGCTATACTTGACGCTCTGCTGGAGCAGGATCCTATGTCAAGAGTTGCCTGCGAAACGGTCACTACAACAGGTGTAGTAATGTGCATGGGCGAGATAACAACAAAGGCTATAATCGACATACCACAGATCGTTAGAGATACAGTTGTCGGTATAGGCTATGACAGAGCCAAGTATGGTTTTGATGGACACACCTGTTCAGTTCTCACAACTATAGACAAGCAGTCGCCTGATATTGCAATGGGTGTTGACAACGCTCTCGAAGGCAGAGCTGAAAACGCATTCGATACAGGTGCAGGCGATCAGGGTATTATGTTCGGTTTTGCTTGCGACGAAACACCTGAACTTATGCCAATGCCTATATCACTTGCTCACAAGCTTGCTCTTAAACTTACAGAAGTTAGAAAAAACGGCACTTTGCCATATCTCAGACCGGACGGAAAAACTCAGGTAACAGTTGAATATGATGATGGCAAGCCAACAAGAGTTGACGCTGTTGTAGTTTCTTCACAGCATGATGACGCTGTAACACTGGAGCAGATAAGAGAAGATATTATCGAGAACGTTATAAAGACAGTTATCCCTGCTGAACTTCTTGATGAGAACACTACTTATTTTGTAAACCCAACAGGAAGATTTGTAGTCGGCGGCCCTCAGGGCGACAGTGGTCTGACAGGAAGAAAGATAATCGTTGACACATACGGTGGATATGCTCGTCATGGTGGTGGTGCTTTCTCTGGAAAAGACCCTACAAAGGTTGACAGAAGCGCAACATATGCTGCAAGATACGTTGCAAAGAATATCGTTGCAGCAGGTCTTGCCAAGAAGTGCGAGGTTGAGCTTGCGTACGCTATCGGTGTTGCTCACCCTGTTTCAATCATGGTCGACACATACGGCACAGGAAAGGTTTCTGATGAAAAGATAGAGGCAGCTGTAGAAAAGGTATTTGACCTTCGCCCTGCTGCAATAATCAAGAGCCTTGACCTTAGAAAGCCACAGTACAAGCAGCTTGCAGCTTATGGTCATATGGGACGTGAGGATCTTGATGTAGCTTGGGAAAAGACAGACAAGATCAATGATCTTCTTGAAGCAGTTAAATAAAAAATATCAAAGCCTTGACAGGAATGTGCCTGCCAAGGCTTTTTTGTGTTCAGCATTAATTTTGTTTTAGTCTTTGCCTTTAAGAATAGGCGACAAAGGCTTATAAATAAGAATTGTGACCAATGCACAAATAATACCCTTCACAAAAGTAAAAGGCAGATTGAAAATACACAGTGCAGAGAAAATATTCTTTACGCTACCCATTATCTGCTGGTACATACCGAGTATAGCAGCTTCTCCGCCGAATGCTTTAAAGTATATAGGATAAACGATAAAATAATTCAACGGCAAGCTTATTACTGTGAAAACCAAAGTGCCAATGATACAGCTTATGATAGCATTCTTTCTGGTTTTTTTCTTGTGGTATATAACAGAAGCCGTCAGCACAAAAGCTGCGCTTGTTACAAAGTCAAAGATGTTGCCGATACCCATTGTTGTGCCTAGTCCCTTTATAATCAACTGGATAACGTTCTTGATAAGGCAAACGATCACGCCTGCAATAGGTCCCATTGAGAAACCTGCCAGCAGGGATATAACGTTTGAAAGGTCAAGCTTGATAAATCCTGGCATAAGTGGCACAGGGAAATCAAGGTAATATATTACAGTAGCTATGGCGCTGAGCATTGCCACCGTTACCATTTTTCTTGTTGTAAAAGTTTTATTTCTTGGCATAGTGTTATCACTTGTCATTTTAATTCCTCCAAATAATAAAATTATCGGGAGAAACAGCAGCAAAAGCAAAAGCACCCTGAAAATAAAATCAGGGTGCAATTTATGCGTTATTGATCTGTCGTTTCTTCCATCCGGACTTTACCGTCGGTTTCGGATTTTCACCGAATCAGCGCATTTCTGCGGTCGAGGACTTACGAATACTATTCGATCACCTCCGGTGTGGAATTTCACCACCCCTGAAACACATTATTAAATTTTGCTGAACACTTTTTATGAGATCAATCCTCGTTGTCCTCGTCCTCAATTTCTGAGAAATCAAACTCAAGGCTCTCTCCACAGTTTGGACAGTCAATAGAACCGTCAGCGATAATGTTTTCGCCAAGCATTATTGTGTCACCACAGTTAGGGCACACACACTCATACATAGCGTCCTCATCATCGTCATATTCGTCATCACAGCAGCAATCGTCGTCACAATCACAGTCGTCATCGTCATCATCGTCGCCGTAAATAAGCTCTTCTATCTCGCCGAGATCCTCGTCAAGAGTACCTACAAGCTCAACTGTCTCGTCAACTTCTTCTGCAATATCCTCAACTGTAGCAGACATCTCATCAAGAATATCAGCCATAATTGTCAATATCTTGCCTTCGTTTGTGGAATCGTCAATCTTAAGACCTTCCATAAGTCCCTTTAAATATGCAACCTTCTTTGACAGCTCCATAATATTCCCTCCGTTTCTAAAAAACCGTAAAGGCTAAAACTTATGCTCTTTCCATGTACTCACATGTACGAGTATCGATTCTTATTCTGTCGCCTGTGTTGATGAACAGAGGAACTCTGATCTCAGCACCAGTTTCAACTGTTGCAGGCTTTGTAGCATTTGTAGCTGTATCGCCCTTGATACCAGGCTCTGTCTCTGTTACTTCAAGATCAACAAAGTATGGAGGCTCTACGCCGAATACTGTACCCTTGTAAGAAAGGATCTTACATACCATGTTTTCCTTTACGAACTTAAAGTTATCTGAAAGCTCAGCCTTGTTTACTGGAACAAGCTCATAGCTCTCTGGATCCATGAAATAATAAAGATCGCCGTCATTGTAAGAATACTCCATATCCTTTCTCTCAACATATGCTGTTGGGAATTTAGCTGTTGGATTGTATGTCTTTTCAACAACAGAACCTGAAATTACATTTCTAACCTTTGCTCTGACGAACGCTGCACCCTTACCAGGTTTAACGTGCTGAAACTCAACGATCTGCATTACGTTACCGTCCTCTTCAAAAGTCACGCCGTTTCTGAAATCACCAGCAGTTACCATTATTTAGTACCTCCATAAACATTCTTAATTAATGTGTACACAGTTCAAAATGTCCGCATACCTCTATATTTATTTTACCATATTTATTTGTTTATTGCAATAGCTTTTGAAAACTTTTTTACCAAAAAATCAAAAAAAGTTACAAGCAAATAAGCTCTTTAGGGGCTTTTGTCATATTGATACAGCCGTTTTCTGTAACAACAACAAAATCTTCTATTCTCACACCAAACTTGCCCTCAAGATAAATACCTGGCTCTACTGTTACGATCGAATTTTTAGGCAATATATCTTCCCTGCTAGGCGAAGCATAAGGGCTTTCATGTATCTCAACTCCCACACCATGTCCGAGAGAATGGCCGAAATTATCTCCATAGCCTGCTTCAGTTATGATATCCCTTGCTATTTTGTCAAGTGCTTTTCCTGATATACCTGCCTTTACTGCGTCCAGAGCTGAAAGCTGTGCAGTAAGAACAGTTTCGTATACAGACTTCATCTTGTCACTAGGTTTGCCTACGCATACAGTTCTAGTCATATCGCTGTGCCAGCCATCATAAGTTGCTCCGAAATCCATAAGCACGAACTCACCGCTCTCAACTTTTTTGTCAGATGGTACACCATGTGGAAGCGAAGTATTAGAGCCTGAAAGTGCAATAGTGTCAAAAGACAGAGCTTCAGCACCATTTTTAAGCATATAATAATCAAGCTCCAGCTGAATTTCTTTTTCAGTTCTGCCTACCTTGATAAAGTCAAGCATATGTGCAAAACCCTTTTCAGCGATACGCTGTGCTTTGATTATCTTGTCTATCTGCTCTTGGGATTTAACTGTTCTGATCTCGCGTATTATTTCCGCAAGCTTTGTGTCTGCGATGACCTCAGCATTAAGCTTTTGCTGATATGCGATAAGCTCGGAAAGTGTGCAGGTATCGGCATTAACAGAAACTGTTTTTGCACCATGCTTTTCAATAAGGCTGTTTATCTGCTCATAGAGCTTGTCCTGCAAAATGACCTCGCAAGCTGTGACAGTTTTCTTTGCCTTTTCAATATATCTGAAATCTATGATAAAATACGCTTTTTCTGGAAAAACCACCAGTGTTCCTGCACTTGATTTCATTGCGGTGAAATATCTTCTGTTCACATCGTCAGTGATAACAGCACAATCTGCCGCTTCTGTTACTCGTGAACAAAGTTTTTCAAGATCAGTCATTATCTGCACCGCTTTCATTTTTCCATTTGTAATACAAAGCGTCAACAGCCATGTAGTATGAATACTTTCCGAACCCGCTTATCTGACCCACGCATACAGGTGCGATAACAGAAGTGTGTCTGAATTCGTCACGGGAGTGTATATTGCTCAGATGTACCTCAACGACAGGAATCTTTATTGCGGCGATGGCGTCTCTGATAGCATAGCTATAGTGTGTATAAGCGCCTGCGTTAAGTATAACGCCGTCATAATTTTTTCTAGCAAGGTGAAGCTTGTCGATTATTTCACCCTCATGATTTGACTGATAAACGTCGCAGTGAAACTCATATTTCATTGCATGCTCGATTATCTCGTTGTTTATGCTCTCGAATGTATCTGTACCGTAAACTCCAGGCTCACGCTCGCCCAGAAGATTAAGGTTAGGACCATGTATAACAAGTATTTTTTTCATATAAATACTCTCCTATCTTTATTTCACCGACAAATAATAATTCTTCATTGTCAGTGCGTCTTTGTCCTGAGTGCCTGCACTTTCACAGACGAATATAGGCGAAAGATCTTTCTTTGCGACTATCTCCATAAGCGGCTCATAGTCAGGTCCAAAGCCTTGATTATCGTCAAAAGTCAGATGCTTTTTCTCGCCACCTGGATTTGTAAACATTATCTTAGAAAAATGGCTGTGGAATATTTTCAGCCTGTCGTGACCGATAGCATTTTCCACTTCATCAAGCATTTTCTCATACTCTGCCTTACCTTTTATATAGCCAAACTCTCTTGCATTAAGATGTCCGAAATCTATTGTCGGCAGGAACGTATCATCAAGCTTGCAAAGCTCCAGCACTTCTGTTAAGTTACCAAGCTGATTTACCTTACCCATAGTTTCAGGGCAAAAGACGATATGCTCAAAGCCCTGCTCAACGGCTGTTTTTCTAGCCCTTGTGAGAGTATCTTTAGCAAGTTCCAAAGCGTCCTCTCTGCTTATTTTCGCACAGCTTCCTGAATGGATAACTATTCTATCAGCACCCATTCTGCTTGCAGCGTCACAGGATTGCAGAATATAATTTATGCTGTTGTCACGCTTTTCAGCTTCAAGGCTTGAAAGCGAAATAAAATACGGCGCATGGAGCGAAAGCGTGATATTATGCTCTTTAGCCTTATCTTTCAAGGCAAAAGCTATTTTATCGGAGACCTTAACTCCCCTTCCGCACTGATATTCATAGTGGTCAAGCCCCATTGCTTCGAGATATCCCGGAGCTTGAAGTGTTGTTTTATATTTAATGGAAAAAGCCTCGCTGTTTCCCGCAGGTCCAAATCTTGCTGACATCATTATCATTCCTTTCGTTTTATGCTATTTGAGCTTTGGTAAAAACGGCTTTTCACAGGCTCTTTTAAATCGAAATGGCAAGCTCGTTTCAGGCTCTATTGGGAACACGAATATGGAGCGTATACCTTTCAGATTTGAGCCAAGCACGTCAGTGAATATCTGATCACCCACAGCCGCAACATTTTTCTTATTAAGCCCCAGCTTAGCTATAGCTTTGGTATATCCAAAGGTCAGCGGTTTTTTGCCTTCAGGTACAAAGTCAAGCTCCAACTGCTCTGCAAAAGGCTTTACCCTTGGAGCATGATTGTTTGAAACGATCATAAGCTTTATCCCTGCCGCTTTCATCTTAGCAAGCCAATCAAGACTCGACTGCGGAGGAACGGGATTGTTATGTGTTGTCAGCGTATTATCAAGATCGAGGAGCAGCCCCTTGATATGCTTTTTAGCAAGAAAATCGGGGGTTATCTCTCCTACCTTGTCAAAAACATAAGTTGGTTTGAACATAAAAAAACTCCTGTTGTATAAAATAAAAAGCGGACATAAAAATGCCCGCCTTTAATTACATATTAGTATTTACGCTTACGAGCAGCTTCGGACTTCTTCTTACGCTTTACCGAAGGCTTTTCGTAGTGTTCTCTTTTACGAACCTCTGCGATAACGCCGTCTCTTGCACAAGATCTCTTGAAACGCTTAAGTGCTGTATCCAAAGTTTCGTTCTTTCCAACACGGATTTCTGCCAAAATTATTCCCTCCCTTTGCCACCTGTGACAGAGGCAATTCTATCGGAATTTCCGAAAATCAACGGTGATAGTGAAGGTGTCTGCAAAAGCAAACTGAAACGCTTTACGTTCCCCCAGTCCTACTCTTTCGGACCGCTCTGTCTTTAATCTGCGGAATTTATAAAACCGATATAATTACAAATTTAATTATACTATATTTCCACCAAAAAGTCAATAGCTTTCTGGCTCTTTTTTTGATTTTTCTGAGGAAATTTTCGCTTACTTTACAACCAGATTTACAAGCTTGTTAGGAACATAGATTTCCTTGACTATATTTTTGCCTTCCGTTGCCTTAACGATAGCTTCGTCAGCCTTAGCAAGTGCGATAACGTCGTCCTTAGCTGCGTCTGTAGGTATTGTGAGCTTGGATTTTACCTTGCCGTTTATCTGACAAACGATCTCGATAGTATCGTCCTTGCAGAGTGCTTCATCATATGTTACCCACTCCTGCTCGTCAAGAACTCCCTCGCAACCGATCATCTGATAAAGTTCTTCTGTAACATGAGGTGCAAAAGGATTGAGTATGATAAGAAGATCTCTGAACTCTTTCTTTGTGATAGAGCCAACGTTATATATCTCATTAAGAAGCGTCATCATTGCAGCAATAGCAGTATTGAACTTCATTGACTCGATATCATCGGATACCTTCTTGATAGTCTTGTGCATGAGCGATCTCAGCTTGTCGCTGTACTCGTCGCTGTCAACTACCTTATCCTGCAAAGCCCAAATTCTGTCCACAAATCTCTTACAGCCCTTAACACTGCTCTCGCTCCATGGAGCTGCCTTTTCATAGTCACCCATGAACAGAACATAAAGTCTGAGAACATCTGCACCGTATTCGTCAACAACATCGTTAGGGTCAACAACGTTTCCTCTTGACTTACTCATCTTCTCACCGTCAGGTCCAAGGATAAGACCCTGAGCTGTTCTTTTTGCATAAGGCTCTGAAGTTGGTACAAGGCCGAGATCGTAGAGAAACTTATGCCAGAAACGTGAATAGATCATATGACGTGTAACGTGCTCCATACCACCGTTATACCAATCAACAGGCATCCAATATTTCAGTGCTTCCTGTGAAGCAAACTCATCATTGTTGTTAGGATCGCAATAACGCAGGAAGTACCATGAAGAACCAGCCCACTGTGGCATTGTATCTGTTTCTCTCTTTGCGTCACAGCCACACTTAGGACATTTGCAGTGTACGAAAGAATCTATCTTAGCCAGAGGGCTTTCGCCGTCTGTACCAGGCTCAAAGTTCTCTACCGGTGGCAATTTAAGTGGAAGCTCATCATATGGCACAGCGACCATTCCGCAGTGAGGGCAATGTACTATCGGGATAGGCTCGCCCCAATATCTCTGACGATTGAAAGCCCAGTCTTTCATCTTATACTGAACGCCCTTTTCACCGCAGCCCAGTTTTTCAAGAACAGTAAGCATCTTTTCGATAGCTTCTTTCTTGTTTGTTATGCCGTTAAGCTCACCTGAGTTGACCATTTCGCCATCGCCTGTGTAGGCTTCCTTAGAAATGTCGCCGCCCTTGATGACTTCGATTATGTCAATGCCGAACTTCTTTGCAAAATCATAGTCCCTTGTATCGTGAGCAGGCACAGCCATGATAGCGCCTGTGCCGTATCCCATCATAACATAGTCTGAGATGTAGATAGGTATCTCTTTGCCTGTGATAGGATTGATAGCTGTCAGACCGTCTATCTTAACGCCTGTTTTATCCTTAACGAGCTGAGTTCTCTCAAATTCGCTCTTCTTTGCACACTCTGTCTTATAAGCGTCAAGATCAGCAATGTTTGCAATACTATTTCTGTATTTCTGGATGATAGGATGTTCAGGAGCGATTACCATGAATGTAACGCCGTAAAGTGTGTCAGGACGTGTAGTATAGATCTTGAGCTGCTCGTCCTGCTCTTTGATCTTGAAGTTTACAAATGCACCTGTAGACTTGCCTATCCAGTTCTGCTGCTGGAGTTTGATATTAGGCAGATAGTCAACTTCTTCAAGTCCCTGAAGAAGCTTGTCAGCGTATTCTGTGATCCTCAGATACCATACTTCTTTAGTTTTCTGAACTATTTCGCTGTGGCAAACATCGCAGTGACCGCCCTGTGAATCCTCATTTGAAAGAACGACCTTACAGCTTGGGCAATAATTTACGAGGGTCTTATCTCTGAATACAAGACCATTCTCAAACATTTTAAGGAATATCCACTGTGTCCACTTATAGTAGTTTTCATCGGTCGTATCAATAACTCTTGACCAGTCGAATGAAAAACCTACTCTTTTGAGCTGCCCCGTGAACTTCTTGATATTGTCGTCTGTTACCTTTCTTGGGTGAACACCTGTTTTGATAGCTGTGTTCTCTGTAGGCAGACCGTAAGCGTCAAATCCTATAGGGAAAAGAACATTATAGCCCTGTAAACGTCTTTTACGGCTTACAACTTCTAGACCAGAATAAGCCTTGATGTGTCCAACATGCATTCCATGACCTGACGGATAAGGAAACTCTACAAGTCCGTAGAACTTCTTCTTTGAGAAGTCATTACTTGCCTCAAAGGTCTTATGCTCGTCCCAGTATTTCTGCCATTTGCTTTCTATGGCCGAAAAATTGTATTCTTTCATCTTTATCAATCCTTTGTTAAATTATAATTGTCAAAATTAATCCTGTGGCTCGTCTGGTAAGAACTGCTTTACGTCGATATCCTTGCCGTCAGACCATAGTCTTTCAAGATTGTAATGATCTCTTGTTTCCTTATAGAAAACATGAACTATGATATCACCGTAATCAAGTACGACCCAAGTTGCACCCTGATAGCCCTCTGTTCTGTTAGGTTCAATGCCAAGCTGGCTCATTTTGAACTCAACTTCCTCCGCAAGAGCCTTTGTCTGAGTGCTTGAAGTACCATTTGCTATAACAAAATAATCCGCAACTATAGTCAGGTCACCGATCTCTATTATCCTGATGTCCTCTGCTCTTTTTGAATCAAGAGCTTTAACAATAGTTGACAGCTTTTCATTCTGTGAAATATTATCCATAAAAATCTCCTTTATTTTGAATTATCGGCAAAATCATTATATGCTTCAAGTGTGGAAACAGGGATAGTATTACCCTTTTCCACTGAGTCTTTTATTGAGAATTTCAAAGCCTCAAACATTGCTTTCTCCAAGCTTTGTTCGGCATACTTTCTCATTTTCTTTACGTCTTTATAATCCCTGTCCGCAGAAATAAGGTCTGCAAGATATACTATCTGGCTAAGCTTGGGCATATTGCCACAGGCAACTGTATGATAGCGTATAGCTGAGATTATCTCAGGATCATGGATATCAAAAAGCGTCTGCACAAGCTCTGCTCCTGCAATACCGTGAAACAGCGGAACAGCCTTTTTCTCTATATCGCACACATCAAGTGAAGATTTAGAAACTATAGCCGCAAGCTCCAATGCTGGTATCTCTTTTGCAACATCATGCAAAAGTCCTGCAACATAAGCCTTGTCTGCGTCAGCACCATATCTTTTTGCAAGCTCCACAGCGGAATTTGCCACGTTCATAGAGTGTGTGTATCTCTTTTTTGATAAATGTTCTTTTAGGTATGCTTTATAAATGCCTATTATTTTTTTATCTGCCACTTAGAAAACCTCGGTTATACAAATTTTTGTCCACTATATATTGTACAACATTTTCACTCAAATAGCAAGAGCAATCAACATTTTTTTTGAGCATTTGACGTATCTCAGTTGAAGACACCTCAAATGGTTCGGTTTTTACTATGATTATCTCTCCACCCTCGGCTTTGAGCTGTTTGGCTTTCACCTCTATGTGGTCAATGTCCTCATGCGAGCGTGCAACGCAGATAAGTGCCGAAAGTGATAATATCTCCTTATACTGATACCATTCTTCAAATGAAAGCAACATATCACTGCCCATTATAAAAAACAGCTTATCATGTGGATATATCTCTTTTAGATGTCTGAGTGTTATCACTGAATAGCTTTTGCCCTCTTGCTTAAGTTCCCAATCGGATATTTCCACACATGGTATATCTGCAAAAGCAAGTCTGCACATATTCAATCTATCCTCAGAGGAAGCTAAGTCCTCCGCTTGCTTATGTGGAGGTATTCTGTCAGGCATGACGATCATCTTGTCAAGACCCGCCTGCTCCGCTACGCTTTTAAGGCAATATAAATGCCCTAAGTGAACAGGATTGAACGTGCCGCCGAAAACACCTATTTTCATTACTTTGACTTTAATTTTATAACAGGCTGCTTCTCATTGCGTTTATAAAGTACCGCCTTTGAGCCTATTACCTGAACGACTTCAGCAGATATCTTTTCAGCGATCTCCTCTGCGGCTTCCCTTGCGGTGTACATTGAGTTGTCAAGCACCTTTATTTTTACAAGCTCGTGAACTCTCAGATAATCGTCTATCTGCGCCACCTGAGCGTCATTAACTCCGCCCTTGCCTATCTGAAAAGCGGGCTGTATAAGCGAAGCCATACCTTTGAGTTCTGCTCTTTGTTTAGTTGTAATCATAATCTAAATCCTTTCAGTTTACTGCTTTGTGAGCTGTTCAAGCAAAGCTTTCAGTGCGTTTGCTCTATGGGAAACGGTATTCTTTGTTTCTGAGTCCACCTGAGCAAAGCTCTTGTTCCCATACATGAAAATAGGGTCATAGCCGAAGCCGTTTTCGCCAACAGGCTCGTGAGCTATCTTACCGAATACTTTTCCCTCAACGGCTATCTCTTCACCGTCTGCTTTGATAAAGTGTATTGTACAGGTAAAGTGTGCTCCCCTTTTATCATCAGGTATTTCTTTCATTTTTTTAAGCACAAGAGCGGTACGCTCATCATCAGTTTCGAGTCCGCCATATCTTGCTGAATATACTCCAGGCTCACCATCCAGGGCGTCTATCTCAAGACCGCTGTCGTCTGCAAGTACAGCACAGCCGCAAAGCTTGAATGCAGCTCTTGCTTTTAGTGCAGAGTTTTCAGCAAAAGTAGTGCCTGTTTCCTCAACATCAAGTATCAGACCTGCCTCTGATTGCGAGAACACCTCATAACCAAGCGGCTCAAGAATCTGTTTATATTCTCTTATCTTGCCTTTATTGTTGCTTGCAATAACAAGTTTCATTTTTTCTCCTTTAGCTGTGTATATAAGTTACCTTATTTTTCTTTAATTTTTCACGGCATTTGTTTGCCTTATCTTTGAAAACTGTACCGATACATTCTTCGTTGAAAACAACTTTCATTCCACATTCAATAGCACCTATTGCAGTGTTGATAACGGAGATACCACCATCAACACCTACAAATTCTATCTCTTTCACATTCCTTGCTCTCATAAAATCTTCAAGAGCAACGTTAGTGAAAGCGTCAGGCTTGCTTTTGGAATAAATATTTTTGGATACAACTTTCAGCTTAGCCGGAAAGCTAGCCGCAGGTGTTCCCTCTTTGGGCATGCCTCCACCCAAAAGTCCCTTTTTGTAGCTTACGATATAAAAGACCTCCTCAGCTTTATAAGCAGAGATACGCTTGTTTATGGCGTCGATAAGTGATTCGGCATCATATGAGTATGTGGTTTTATCTCTGCCCCTTCCTACATACATTTCCTGCATATCAACTACAAACAAAACCTTATCCATAAAAAATTCCCCCTGATTTTATACTTTTAAGTGTCTAATCCAATATTCTATTATTCAAACAGTGCTTCAACAAAATCTCTTGCTGAAAACGACTGTATGTCGTCTATTTTTTCGCCTACTGTAACAAGCTTTACAGGCACTTGCAGATCGTCTGTTATGCTGATAATTATTCCACCCTTGGCTGTGCCGTCAAGCTTGGTAAGAATAATACCCGTTATATCAGCTACTTCGTTGAACTGTCTTGCCTGATTAACTGCGTTCTGTCCCGTTGTAGCGTCAAGCGCAAGCAGGACTTCGAGAGCACAGCCCTCTGCCTGCTGGTGAACTATACGGGATATCTTTTTCAGCTCGTCCATAAGGTTTTTCTTATTGTGAAGACGACCTGCGGTATCGCATATAACAACGTCAGCCTGTCTTGCCTTAGCCGCCGCCAGTGCGTCAAACACCACGGAAGCAGGGTCCGAACCTTCGTTGTGCTTGATTATGTCTACCCCTGCACGTTCTGTCCACACTTCGAGCTGGTCAATAGCAGCCGCTCTGAAAGTATCAGCCGCCGCAACGATAACCTTTTTGCCTTGTTTGTGAAGCTGATAAGCAAGCTTGCCGATAGTTGTTGTTTTGCCAACACCGTTTACACCGATAACCAGTATAACTGACGGTGTTGTTGACATATCGAGCTTCTGATCCTCACCGAGCATTTCTGTGATTATCTCTTTAAGCATATCCTTGATTTTTTCAGGTTCTTTAACGCCCTCCTGCTTGACTTTCTGTCTGAGCTTATCGCATATCTTTTCAGAAGTTGTAACACCGATATCGCAGAGGATAAGCGTTTCTTCAAGCTCCTCAAAAAGATCTTCATCTATTTTGCTGAATGAATGGAGCAGACTTTCTATTCTGCCCATCATTGAGTCTTTAGTCTTTTTAAGACCATTTTTCAGCTTTTCAAAAAATCCCATTTCTTCACTCCTATTCAAGTTTCATTTGACGTGTTTCCGAAACGTCCATTTTAAGAAGCTTGGAAACACCCTTTTCTTGCATCGTTACGCCATACAGAACGTCAGCTTCTTCCATCGTTCCACGTCTGTGAGTAATGGTGATAAACTGTGTTTTATCTGTAAGGTGGTGCAGATATTGTGCATATTTACTTACGTTCACATCATCAAGCGCTGCTTCTATCTCATCGAGAAGACAGAAAGGTGATGGCGAAATTTTCAGGATTGCAAAATAAATTGCAATAGCCACCAGAGCCTGCTCTCCGCCTGAAAGGGACATAAGGTTTGTTATGACCTTGCCTGGCGGCTGAACGTTTATCTCAATACCACATTCAAGGACATTGTTTGGATCTGTGAGAATAAGCTCGCACTGACCACCACCGAAAAGCTCGGTGAAAATTTTCTTGAAGTTCGCATTTATACGTTCAAAGCTGTCGGTGAACATATTCTTCATATTTTCTGTCAGATCCTCGATAAGTTTTTCAAGTTCTGTTTTTGACGTATTTACGTCATTAAGCTGACCTGTGAGAAATTCGTGTCGCTGTGACACTTCTGCATATTCCTCTATAGCTCCAAGGTTTACGCTTCCAAGATTTCTTATCTTTCCACGAAGTTCGTTGAGTCGCCTGTTAGCTACCGTTATATCCACAATATCCTCGGCTATCTCTGCAGCGTCGCTTCTTGTAAGCTCATAATCGTCCCAAAGCTGTGCCACAAGCTTATCAAAGCCTGCAGTAACAGATTTTTTCTGTTCCTCCGCTCTTGTAATCTGACCTGAAAGTGTTTCCTTCTCGTCCATTTTGTGCTTCTGCTTGGTGCGAAGTTTGTTTGCTGCATTGTCAAGCTCAATATGCTCACGCTGAGCCTGCTCCGCCATTTTCTGTGCGGCGGCTATCTTTTCGTCAGCACCGCTGAGTTCCTGTTTGGTCTGAAAAATAAGCTCTTTCTTCTCGGCTATTTTCTTTTCACACTCGGAGATATTATCGTTCAACTTGCCGCTGTCAGTATCACTGTCGCCGATAGTTTCTTCAAGCTGTGATATTGAAAGCTTGCAGGCATCAAGGTCTTTGGATAACTCTGCCGCCATTATCTTCATTTGCGAAAGCTCTTCGCTGAGCTGTTCACGCTTATTTTTAAGTTCTGCCTGCTCGTTCTGAGAATCGGCAAGCTTGGCTTCATTATCTGATATCTCAGATTCGATTTCTGAAAGTTCTGTCTGAGCCTTGTCGATATCTCCGCTTACTATCTTGTATTTATTTTTCAGCGTTTCGATAAATGTTTCTATCTCATCAAGCTTGTTTTCATAGTCAGAATAATACTCTGAAACACGCTTTATTTCCATTTCAAAACGGAGTATATCGCTGTTTACCTGTGAAAGCTTTTCCCTTAGACCCTCGGTATCAGCGGTGTATTTTGAAACCTCTTGATTTAGCTTCTCAACCTGCTGTTTAAGCTCTGTAAAGGAGTTTTCAAGTGCTGTTTTCTTTTTAGCAAGTGCTTCCGCTTCATTTTTTCTTGTAAGAAGACCTGTCTGTTTGGAAACGCTTCCTCCTGTGAATGAGCCGCCCGCGTTTATCACCTGTCCGTCCAGGGTAACGATGCGGAATTTATAGCCGTATTTCTTTGCGATAAGGGTTGCACTGTCGATATCCTCTGCTATACATATCCTGCCTAAAAGGCTGTTGATTACGCCCTCAAACTGGCTGTCATACTTAACAAGCTCACAGCCTAGAGCCACAAAGCCTTCCTCATTTTCAAGTTGCGGCATATTTAGCCTGTTTCCTCGAACTGATGTAACAGGCAGAAATGTTGCACGGCCTGCTCTGTTCTCTTTCAGAAGCCTGATACCTCTCTTAGCAGAGTCCTCATTGTTTACGACAATGTTCTGAAGTGCCCCGCCCAACGCAGTTTCAATGGCTACAGAGTATTTTGTTTCAACAGATATAAGCTGAGAAACAGTACCGCAAATGCCGCTTATCCTACCCTGCTGTGAGGCTTTCATTATGTGCTTTACGCTGAACTGAAAGCCCTCCATGGAGTTTTCAAGGTCGGCTATAGTCTTTATCCTGTTCTCAACGTCACGGAGCTGTATTTCCGTATCTGTGAGATTTTTGCGACATTCTGAAAGCTTTGTGTTTCTAGTTTCAAGAAGCTTTGCAAGTCCGCTCATGCGGTTTGTAAGCTCCTGCTTGTTTTCGTCAGCTTTGCCTTTTGATTCACGCAGTTCCTTTAATTCCTTTGAAGAAAGTTTTGAATGTTCTTCAAGCTGTTTTTTTCTTTCAAAAGAATTTTCGATCTGCTCATCAATATCCGAAAGGTTGTTTTTAGCATTTTCAAGTCTGAATGAAATTTCCGACTTTTTCATGTAAAGCTCATTTATAAAGCTTCCAGCTTCACTTACCGACTTGTCAGATAATGCAGTTTTATCAATAAGCTCAGAAAGCTCTTTTTCCTTACAATCTACAGCTTCCTGCTGCTTTGCTTTTTTCTCGTCGAGTTCTTCAAGCTCCTGTCTGCGTGTTTTCAGCTCAGCCTCAAGATAGTATTTTGATGAGTTTGACTCACTTATCTGCTCTTTAAGCTTCAAAATATTATCTTCAAGGTGAGAAATATCATTCTCATATACTGCGATCTTTGACAGTGCCTGAGAGTTTTCAAGCTCCACCTGATGTATCTGATTTTTGTAGCTGTCAGCAAGCTCAGATTTTTCAGCGCTCTTTGCAAAGCTGTCATTTATATCATCTTCAATGCTTTCAAGCTCCTGCGTGATGACCTCGTACTCTTTTTTTACAGCAGAAAGCTTCTCCTCATAACCTGCTATTTGGCTCATATACTCGTTGAGTTTATGCACCCATACGGAGACTTCCAGCTTTCTCTTTTCTTCATCAAGGACTCTGAACTTCTCCGCCTTTTCAGCCTGCGCTTTAAGCGGACCTATTCGTCCTTCTATCTCTCCCATGATGTCATTGATACGAGAGAGATTATCCTCAGCCGCCGCAAGCTTTTTTTCGGCTTCTTTTTTCTTTGAACGGAATTTTGAAATACCTGCCGCTTCTTCAAATATCTCACGGCGGTCATTGGATTTTCCGTTTACGATATCTGCTATCCTGCCCTGACCGATTATCGAATAACCATCCCTGCCAAGACCGGTGTCCATAAACAGTTCCACGATATCCTTTAAATTTACTTCTTTACCGTTTATCATGTAAAAGCTGTCGCCATTGCGGTAAAGCTTTCGTGATACTGACACGGTGTCGCTGTCATATTCAAGTGCACCGTCCTCGTTGTCTATGGTGATAGTTACCTGAGCAAAAGGCGCTTTTGGTCTAGTTTGAGTGCCGTGAAAAATAACGCCAGCCATTTTTTCACCTCTCAGGGCTTTGGAAGATTGCTCGCCCATTACCCAGCGCATAGCGTCACCGATATTACTCTTGCCTGAGCCGTTAGGACCGACAACTGCGGTGATACCCTTATTGAATTTCAGCTCTATTTTATCTGGAAAAGACTTAAAGCCCTGCAATTCAAGTGATTTAAGATACATTATTTTTCACCACCCCTCATTATGATTTCGTTTATCTTTATTTTATCGCTGCCCTCGTGACCTACAATTTTTATATTGACACCAAGATCTTTGAAATATTCTATATTAGCTTTTTTCTGACCTATTGCCTTGCTTATCTGCCTTTTCGGTACAGATATCACAACGGAAGCTATATCGCTTATATTGCCATGCTTTTCAAGCTCTTCTGCTATAAGACTGCGGTAATTTCTGCCTTCGCAAAGTTCTCGGAATGCAGGGTGATAAAATCCGCCCAACATTTGCTCCTCCACGACCTCGCTTGCGTGCAGACCAAGCTTTATAACATCTATACCAAGTTTATCGGCTTCTGTGAGAAGATAAGAACAGATTTTCACTACCTCGTCAAAGTCCATAGGCTTATATTCGCCACTTTTGTAAAGCTCTCCGAGCCTTGTACCATTAAGGATAACAACGGGATAAATACGTACTGTTTTAGGAGACAGCGCCGCTATCTTCGACCAAGTTTCCAGCTCAGTTTCACGGTTGCTTTTATAAAGTCCTATCATCATTTGCAGACCAAGGTCAAAGCAACCATAGCTTTTTATAAGCTTTGCAGCGTTTTCGACGTCCTGAACAGTATGTCCACGCTCGTTGGCTTTAAGAACAACATCTGACATAGACTGTGCGCCAAGCTCGATAGCCGTAACGTGATTATCTCTGAGAATGTCAAGTATCTCAGTGCTGATATAGTCAGGTCTGGTGGATATCCTGATACCCTTGAATTTGTCGTTGCCTATAAACTCCTGCGCTGCACCAAGAAGTTCGAGCATATATTCTCTCGGCACTGCTGTAAAGCTACCGCCGAAAAAGGCTATCTCCGTCTGTGAAACGTCCTTGACTTCGTTCATTGCCTGTGTGCAGATACGCTTCACATCATCAGCGTGCGGTATCTTCTCTGTACCAGTTATGGTGCGCTGATTGCAGAACGCACACATATGCGGACAGCCTATATGCGGCACGAAGACAGATATATTACTGTGCCCCATAGCCCATTAGTTCCAATGCTTCTTTAGCCGCCAACTGTTCAGCGGTCTTTTTCGATCTGCCTGTACCCTCGCCGATAACATTCGTATTCAAAAGTACCTGAACAGTAAATTTCTTATTATGGTCAGGACCTGACTCGCCTTTAAGGTGATATTCTATTCTCTCCTCAGGATTTTTCTGGATTATCTCCTGAAGAATAGTCTTGTAATCATGGAAAACAACTCCATCAGGCGTGATATTTTCAGGTATGAATGAAAGTATATATTTTGAAACAGGCTCGATACCACCGTCAAGATAAATTGCAGCGATAACTGCTTCAAAAGCGTCTGAAATAATTGACGGTCTTTCTCTGCCCCCTGTTATCTCCTCGCCTTTTCCGAGAAAGATATACTTGCCAAGTTCTATTTTCTTTGAGAACTCAAACAATGCTTTTTCACACACAAGTGAAGCTCTCATTTTTGTCAGCTCGCCCTCAGGCATATGCTTGTAATGCTCGAAAATGTGATCTGACACAACTATAGAAAGCACTGAATCTCCAAGAAATTCAAGTCTTTCATTGCTGTTTCTTGCCTTCTTGTTTTCATTTGCAAATGATGAATGGGAAAGAGCTTCGTAAAGGAGCTTTTCGTCTTTGAATTGATAACCTATTCTTTCCTGAAACTCTTTAAGAGCCTTTTGCTCGTCCATTATAACATCTCCTGTTTGCTTTTCAACTGCTCGATAGCAGTTGTGATCTCGTCTATCACATTAGTTTCAGTAAATTGTTTTGCTTGTCTGATAGCGTTATAGAATGCTCTTGCATTTGATGAGCCATGTGCCTTGATAACAGGCTTTGCAGTACCAAGTAGAGGCGCTCCGCCATACTCAGAGTAGTCTACCTTTTTCTTGAATTCTTTAACATTCTTCATTACCATAAGAGCAGCGATCTTTGACTTTGTATCCTTAGTCAGAAGCGTTTTAAGCTCCCCTGAGAAGAATTTTGCCATGCCCTCGTAAAGCTTGAGCATAAGGTTTCCGCAGAAGCCGTCAGCCACGCATACGTCACAATCGCCCATAGGAAGCTGTCTTGCTTCGATATTTCCAACAAAGTTTACAGGTGCGTTTTTCAACTGCTTGTAAGTTTCAAGCTCCAGCTCTCTGCCCTTTGACTCCTCTGCACCAATATTTGCAAGACCTACTCTTGGTGACTCAACACCAAGTATCTTGTTCATATAAGCCGAACCCATTATTCCAAACTGAGTAAGCATTTCAGGGCGGCAGTCTGCATTTGCACCGCTGTCAAGAAGCATCGTAGGCGTCGTTGCCGTAGGAAGTATTGTTGCAAGAGCTGGTCTTTTGATGCCCTTTATTCTCTTTACGATAAACGTTGCTCCAACTACAAGCGCGCCTGTTGAGCCAGCTGAAACGAAAGCGTCGCCCTCGCCGTCTGCAAGCATTTTCATGCCCACAGCCATTGAACAATCCTTCTTGCTCTTGATTACTTCTGTAGGCTCTTCACATATCTCGATAACAGTTTCAGCGTGCTTGATATGTAAAGCTGTGATATCAAGTCCGTTTTCCTGTGCACATTTTTTTATTTTTTCTTCATCACCAACAAGAGTAACGTCAACACCGAAATCTTTCTGTGCGTCAATTGAACCTTTTATTACTTCGAGAGGTGCGTTATCTCCGCCGAAAGCGTCAATTACTATGTTCATAACATTCTCCTTAAAATTCCTCAATAGCCTTGTCAAGGTCTGCAAGACCCCTTTCAGCTATCATCTTATATTTCAGTTTCTTATCTCTTATACGTTCAGGCAGCTCAGGCAGGATACCCATATTACATCCCATAGGCTGGAACTTCTCCACAGTAGGATCGCTTATATACTTTGAAAGTGCACCCAGCATTGTGGTATCAGGCAGAGTGACCGCAGGCTTGCCCTGCAAACGTCTTGCCAAGCTTAACCCTGCAAAAATTCCGCTTGCCGCCGATTCGATATATCCCTCAACGCCTGTCATTTGACCTGCAAAATAAAGGTTTTCTCTATCTCGCATATTAAACTGCGGATTTAAGAGCTTAGGCGAATTGATGAAAGTGTTTCTATGCATAACTCCATAGCGTATAAATTCTGCATTTTCAAGTCCTGTGATAAGAGAAAATACTCTTTTCTGCTCACCAAATTTAAGGTTTGTCTGAAAGCCCACAAGGTTATACAGACTTCCCTCTGCGTTCTCTGCACGAAGCTGAACGACGGCATAAGGTCTGTTGCCTGTCCGTGGATCTGTCAAACCTACAGGTTTCAGCGGACCGAAACGCATTGTGTCCTCTCCTCTTTTGGCAAGGACCTCAACCGGCATACAGCCCTCGTAAACTTTGAATCCGTCCTTAGAAAAATGCTCCTTATCAAAATCATGGAGCGGAGCGGATTCCGCATTGATAAGTTCATTATAGAACCTGAGATATTCTTCCTTATTCATAGGGCAGTTTATATAATCAGCTTCTCCCTTGCCATATCTCGAAGCAAAAAACACCTTATCCTTATCAAGACTTTCATATGTGACGATAGGTGCGGCGGCATCATGAAAATACAGATAATCACCGCATATTTTGCCGATACTCTCTGCAAGCCCATCGCTTGTAAGAGGACCTGTTGCGATTATAACATCGCCATCAGGTATATCTGTGACTTCTTCCTCGATAACAGTGATGTGAGGACTTTCCATTATCTTTGCCGTGACCATATCGGAAAACTTTTTCCTATCAACAGCAAGTGCTCCGCCTGCTGATACCTTAGTTTCAGCTGCACATTCCATTGTGACAGAGCCAAGCCTGCGCATTTCCTCTTTTAGCATACCTGCGGCTGAATCTATTCTGTCCGCTTTCAATGAATTTGAGCAGACAAGCTCTGCAAAGCCCTTATATTTATGGGCAGGCGTAAACTTTTTCGGCTTCATTTCATAAAGCTCAACGTCTATTCCTGCTTGGGCTAACTGCCACGCAGCTTCACAGCCTGCAAGTCCTGCACCTATTACCTTAACCGCCATTAGATAAATTCCTTTCATATCCGCAATCAGGCTTGTGGCAAATGAGTATTCCGTTCTTTCCGCCTTTCTGGAAAAGCGTACTGCCACACTTAGGGCATTTCTCTTCGGTAGGAACGTCCCATGTCATGAACTTACACTCAGGATTGTCCTCACAGCCGTAATATTTCTTGCCCTTTTTAGACTTTTTGAGAAGCACTTTCTTTCCGCAGTAAGGGCAAATTCCGCCTGTTTCCTGAACTATTTTCTTGGTATTCTTGCACTCAGGAAAACCTGAGCAAGCCATAAATTTGCCATATCTGCCTATCTTTATTACCATAGGTTTGCCGCAAAGCTCGCACACCTGATCTGTTTCTTCGTCAGGCACTTTGATACGCTTCCCGTCCATGGCTTCCTCAGCTTCAGTCAATTCCTCGTCAAAGTCACTATAAAAGTCCTGCAAAGTTTTTACCCAACTTTTCTTGCCATTTTCCACTTCGTCAAGAGATTTCTCCATGTTTGCAGTAAACTTAACATCAACTATTTTATCAAAATGCTCGCTCATAAGCTGGTTTGTTACTTCGCCAAGCGAAGTCGGCTTAAGCTGTTTTCCGTCACGCTCAACATAATTTCTGTTTATTATGGTTGTAATAGTTGGAACATAAGTCGAAGGTCTGCCGATGCCTGTTTCCTCAAACGCCTTTACGAGGGTCGCTTCTGTGTATCTTGCAGGTGGCTGAGTGAAATGCTGATTTCCCTCAAGGTTACGCACCTTTATTGAGTCACCGGATTTTATTGGAGGAAGCACGTTTTTCTTTTCGCCCTCGTCGTCTTTAGCCTCTTCATAAAGAACAGTAAATCCGTCGAACTTTACAGAATAGCCTGTTGCCTTGAAGTTACAACCGTTTGCAGAGATATCAACAGAAACAGTGTCCATAAGGCAGTTTGACATCTGAGAAGCTATAAATCTCTCCCAAATGAGTTTATAAAGCTTGTACTGGTCACTCGTCACTCCGCTTGCCTTTACCATATCAGGTGTTACCTCTGGGTGTGTTGGTCGGATGGCTTCGTGAGCGTCCTGAGCGTTGCCCTTAGTTTTATATTTTTTCGGTGTATCAGGGATATACTTATCGCCATATTTTTTTCTGATAAAATCATATGCCGCTGCTCTTGCTTCATCAGAAATTCTAAGGCTGTCGGTACGCATATAGGTGATAAGACCTGTCTGACCCATATCGTTTATCTCAACACCCTCATAAAGCTCCTGAGCGGTTTTCATCGTTCTTCTCGCCTGAAAGCTGAGACGTCTTGACGCTTCCTGCTGTAAAGTCGAGGTGGTGAATGGTGCGGCAGGAGATTTTCTGTGAACGCTCTTTTTTACCTTGTCGATAACAAACTCGGCACCCTCAAGTCTTTTCAGTATCTCGTCAGCCTGCTCTTTATTTTTCAACTCTGGCTTTTCTCCGTCAACTGTATTAAGCTTTGCGGCAAAGGTCTTTCTTTCGCCATTTGCGGAAAATTTTCCGTCAATGGACCAATATTCCTGAGATACAAATGCCCTTATCTCGTTTTCTCTGTCGCATATCATTTTAACTGCGACAGACTGAACTCTGCCCGCTGAAAGTCCTTTTCTTATCTTTCTCCAAAGAAAAGGTGAAAGCTTATAGCCCACAAGTCTGTCAAGGATACGTCTTGCCTGCTGTGCATTAACAAGGTTTATATCAATAGAACGTGGGTGACTCATTCCAGCTTTGATACCAGTTTCAGTAAGCTCGTTGAAAGTTACTCGGTTTTTATCATTCAGGTCAAGACCCAAAAGCAATGCAAGATGCCATGAAATGGCTTCTCCCTCTCGGTCAGGGTCTCCTGCAAGATAAACATGGTCGCTTTTCTTTGCAAGCTTTTTTATATCTTTTATAACGCCCTCTTTGTCTTTTATATTGACATATTTAGGTTCAAAATTATTATCTATATCGACGCCCAGCTTTGATTTTGGCAGGTCACGGACATGACCCTTTGAAGCCACGACTTCATAATCATCGCTAAGATAACGCTTAATTGTTTTTATCTTCGTTGGTGACTCAACTATGATCAAATTAGACAAATCTATTCTCCATTCTTAATATATATTAAAATCCAAACATTTTGCCCGGATATGACTTAACAGTGCCATAAAGTTCAAGCTCCGTTAGCTGTGCAAGCACATCAGAGATATCCATACCAAGCTTTGCGGCTATCTCGTCCACAAGCATATTTCCGCTTTTTAACAGTTTGCAAATGCTCTTTTGTGTGTCATCAAGCCCTGAAAGATCAGGCTCAGGTGTTGGCTTTACCACTTCTGTTTCAGAAACAGACTTGCTGTCAGGCACTTTTCTTTTGCTTTTTCTGTGTCTCACTGTCTTAGGCTCGCCATTGTTAAGTATAGCAGAATCCTCAGCAGGAAGCGTGAACTCTCCCAGGCTTTCCACAAGTCTAAGAGATTGACACCTTTCATTGCCAAGCGAATACACTATATCCTCTGCGCCGAACACAGGTTGACACTCATTTCTTATGAGATCACGTTGTCCGAAATATCGACTGTCATAGATATCATGTGGCGGTACTACAAATACCTGTTTTCCTTGAGATATGGCGTGATTGACATTATCAAGACCATGACTTTCCTTGCTACACTCAGTAAAAAGCACTGCATTTGAAAGTCCTGTAAGAATCCTATTGCGATTCACAAAAGCATTTCCAAATGGTTTATAACCCGGAAAATACTCTGATATTACTACTCCATTCTCAGCGATCTGTTTTTTTAGCTCGTTACTTCCCTTTGGGTAATCACAATCAAGAGCTGTGCCACACACAGCTATAGGTCTACTATTATTTTCAATAGCTACCCTGTTAGCAATCTGATCTATACCGCCTGCAAACCCCGAAGCAAGCAGACAGTTTCTTCTTATAAGATCTGCGCAAATATGCTTCGTTATCTTTACAGAATATTCAGACGGCTCACGGGAGCCTACTACTGAAATAACGCATTTATCGTTTAAAAAGTCAAGGTTACCATAAGTATACAGAACAGCAGGTGGATTTGCGATCCGTTTAAGTCTGTCAGGATAGCCCTCACTTTCGTAACAATAAATATTTATGCCAAGCTCTTCACAGCGTTTTTTTATGATTTCTGCATCTTTAAGACTATATTTTCCTATCCTCTGCAGTTCTTTATCATTAAGTCCGCTGACCATATGATCATCGAGTGCAGTCATGAACTCAACTATATCATCATAATTTGCAGAAATTTCCCATATACGTTTACTCGATGGAGTGAAAATCAGAACCGCTCTTATCCACAATAAAAGTCTTTCTTTATCCATGACTGCCACCTCGAAACATTTCCCACAAAATGATTGTGCCTGCGCAAGCAGCATTAAGTGATTCTATGTTGCCGTGCATAGAAATAGTCACACGATTTTTACAAATGTCTGAATGTTCTTTAGGCAAACCTTTGCCCTCGTTTCCTATTACAACAGCACACGGTCTATCAAAATCAAATTCTGTGATATTTTCACCGTTTCTGACAACTGCAGCATTTGTAACGATGCCAAGCTCATCAAAAAGCGTTGCGACGTTCAGAAAATTATCCACTACAAAAAGATCAAGTCTTGTAATGCTTCCCATAGCGGAACGAACCACCTTTGGGTTATACAGATCAACGCAATTATCTGTCATAACTACTCCACTAACGCCTACGGCATCGGCAGTTCTTAGAAGCGTACCCAAATTACCTGGGTCCTGTAAATTATCAAGCACGAGATACTTCCCGTTTTTGTCAATATACTCAGCCACAAAAGGCAAATCGGCCTTAAAAACGATTATATAAATGCCCTGAGAGTTTCCCTCATCTGTCATCTTTTTCGCAAGCTCATCAGATATTTCAAAAACATCTTCGGGTCTTGTGCACGAGAAAAGGCTATCAGTTTTAAGTGTATTTTTATACTTAGTCAAGGCCGTTTGAGTATAGAAAACAGAATGGACTTTTATTCTTCCGCACACAGCTTCATAAGCGGTGTCAACGCAGTTTCTTGCACCTTCAACAGCAAACAATCCATGTTCTTCCCTAGCTTTTTTTGATGACAGAAGCTTTCTGAAAAGCTTCACTCTAGGGTTATCTTTACTATTAATATGCAAACTGCGTCACCTCTTATTCTGAAAATTTAATCATTTAGTTGCCAAATGCGTCATATATGGTGTTGCCTTAATATACAACAAAACACGCAGGTTACAAGAACGTGCGTGTTTTTGACTATTAAAGAGCAGCCTTCGCCTTTTCTGCGATCGCTGTGAAACCAGCAGGATCGCTGATAGCTATTTCGGAGAGCATCTTTCTGTTAAGATTGATACCAGCCTTGTTTACGCCGTTCATGAATGTTGAATAATTCATACCGTTCATTTTAGCAGCTGCTGAAATTCTTGTGATCCAAAGCTTTCTGAAATCTCTCTTCTTCTGCTTTCTTCCAATGTATGCATACTGACCTGACTTCATTACAGCCTGTTTAGCCATTTTGAAGTGCTTGCTCTTGGCACCAAAGTATCCCTTAGCAAGCTTCAGAGTCTTATTTCTTCTCTTACGAGTCATCATTGCTCCCTTTACACGAGCCATAGTTATTACCTCCTGAAATTTTTAAAATTTGTTTTCCCTACAACTCGTTTATTTGTAAGGGATAAGAGCCTTTACGTTCTTGATGTTGGTATCATCTGCATAAGCTGCACCACGCAGGATTCTCTTACGCTTGTGATCCTTCTGAGTAAGTCTGTGTCTTTTGTTTGTGTGCTGGAACTTAACCTTACCGCTACCGGTAACACTGAAACGCTTCTTAGCACCAGAATGTGTTTTGATCTTTGGCATTGTATTTATCCTCCTTATTATTTTACTTGTTTACTTTCGGAGAAACGAACATAACAAGACTGCGTCCCTCCATTTTTGATGGCTTGTCAACAACGCCGGCTTCAGAGATAGCGTCTTTGAATTTTGCAAGAAGTTCTTCACCGAACTGCGGATGAGCCAAAGTTCTTTTCTTGAACCTTACAGAAACTTTTATCTTATCTCCTCCGTTAAGGAATTTAACAGCCTGATTGACCTTTACATTAAAATCATGAGTGTCGATCGTAGATGACATTCTAACTTCCTTGATCTCAATAACTTTCTGATTTTTCTTTGCTTCCTTCGCACGCTTTGTCTGTTCAAAACAGAACTTGCCATAATCCATGATACGGCATACAGGCGGAGTTGCCTGAGGAGCGATCTTTACAAGATCAAGATCTTTCTCAAATGCAATTTTAAGAGCCTCGTCAGCACTTAAAATACCAAGCTGATTTCCGTCAACGTCTATGACCCTGAGTTCTTTATCACGGATCTCTTCGTTGATCTGATGTTCCCTGTTGCTAATGACGCAGCACCTCCAAAAAAAAAATAAAACGGGCACAGAACTGATCCGTACCCGCATAAAATCACATTGATATGCAAATTCATGTTGACCTTTTTACTACAGAGATCTGCGCTTAAGGTGAGAACGGACATTGTTCTGCTTTGTTTACCATGATATTATACTACACTTTTACCCACTTGTCAATACCTTTTCTCAAATTATTTCAAAAAAATAATATCAAGCTCTCTATATGTCATTATATCACATTCAGAGCTTGATTTCAACCCCTTTCCGCAGCCAAAATGAATAAATATAACAACTTTTTATTTTCTCTCCGAGTATCATCTCAAACGATGCTTTATACAGTGCAAGCTGTGTTTTATAGCCCATGAGCTGTGACACATCCTTAAATCTGTCAGTTTTATAATCAACGATAACATATCCGTCAGGCTCGTGGAAGATACAATCGGCGATACCTTGAAGCATACCGCTGTTACCATTATATTCAGGAAGATTTTCACTTAAGTCAAGATCGCTCATTGAAACAAGAAACTTCTTTTCACGCATCACATTATCGGAATTTTTCACACGTTCATAAAAATCAGATCTAAAGAATGCTTCAAGTGCTTCAACATAAACTCCGTCAGCTTCTTTCTGGCTGAAATATCCCTGATTCACAAGACGTTCAAGCTCTTTTTTTACGCTTTCATGTGCCTTATCATAGTCCGATAACTCCATAAATTTGTGGGTAAAAGTTCCCTTTTCCGCTGCTGATAGTTTATCAAACTCATCATCAAGCCGTGGAAGACTAGGATAAAACTCAGGTTCGGTTTTCTCTGTCTGCTTCTCTTTTTCAGCCGCAGTTATCTCCGTAACAGTAAGCTTTGCTGGTGTTGATACTCCTGACCAGTCATACTCAAACGCAAATTTGTCAAGAAGATTTCTAAGCATTGTTTTGTCCGCTTCTATTTCGCTAATAGTTGTATCTTCTTCCTGTGTCTGCTCTGTATTTTCAATGCCGTATTCATTATATATTATCTCAGGCTCAGGGTATTCGTCCCCGCTGACAGCTATATTATCAGTGCCAAGCCAAGATGTGAGTTGATCACCCGTGGAGTGAAGTGCAAGCGTGATTGTTATCCAATCAAGCATCGTTTCAGCGTCCGCCACAACATTTTCAAGAGAATCTCCCAGCTTTGAGTATATGTTTCTAAGCCTGTCAACTATTCCCACCTTACGTTCAATAACCTTCTCATATGTGGTATTGCTGTAAATAATCGGTGCATAGCTTACAAAAAGTCTTTCTTTTGCTCTTGTACATCCAACATAAAGCAGGCGGAGTTTTTCACTTTTTTCCTCTGCTTTTGATTCCTTTGAAAGCTTATCATAGTAAAGTGAAGTTTTTCTCATAAGTTTGCTGTTATCCATAAAACTGAAAGCAAAGCCCAGCTTGTTATGTGAACAGTAACCTTTGTCTTTCTTTATAAGCGGTATGTCAAGCTGACATAAAAATACAAATGGATATTCAAGACCTTTTGAAGCATGGTAGGTCTTTATGTAAACGGAATCTGAGCCCTCTGTTACCGTCATTGCCTGCTTAAAGGCTTTTTCATTTGAGGACACAGAGTCGATATATCTTAGAAAACCAGTTACGCCCTCCTGACTATTTTGCTCATAGGACGAAGCATATTCAAGAAGCAGACGAAGGTTTGCTCGCTTTTTATCAGAATCAAGATACAGCGAAACGATCCCCATAAGGTCGGTCATATCGTATATTTTTCTTATGAGCCGTTCAAGACCCATGCTCATTGAAAGATAACGCAGGGAATTAATAAGCTTATTAAGCTCTATGCACTTATCCTGCAATGTTTTATTATTAAAGCTTATATGAGTAGCTTCCTTTTCGTGGCTGTCCTCAGCAGAAGCTGTCGCCGCTACCACCTGATAGATATGGTCTTTCAGTTTGCTGTTAGGCTTCTTTGACTTTTCTGTTACTGCCGCCATTTCATCAGGCGTAAATCCCATGATAGGCGACATCATGATAGCTGTCATTGCAATATCGTTCATAGGATTATCAATTACCCTGAGCATATTCAGCACAAGTGTTATCTCTCTTGACTTCATGTATCCGTTTGTATCCTCAGAATATGCTTTCAGACCTACTTCTTCAAGAGCTTTTGCCATAAGGGTAATTTCATCATTCTTTTGAACAAGTATACAAAAATCTCCTGCACGGCATGGTCTTAGAGAGCCATGATCTTTGACTTCCTCACCGTTTTCAAGCATATGCTTTATCTTTTGTGCTATTACTTTGTTCTCCACAGAATAGCCATTTGTCTTTTTGTAGTCCTTATCAAAAGGTATGAGCATTATTTCTGTAGGCTTGTTATTTTCATCATAAAGTTCACCGTATCGAAGTTCTTCATTTCTATCATAATCCACCTGACCTGTGTGCTGTGTCATAAGATAGTGAAACAGAAAATTTACAAAATCAACCACAGACTCACGACTTCTGAAATTCTTGCTTAGCAAGATAGCCTCGAGCTGTTCGCTGTTTTCAGGTGCGGAAGCGTCATTTCTCGTTTTGCTGAAAAGTTCAGGATTTGAGAGTCTGAAACGATATATAGCCTGCTTTATATCGCCAACCACAAAAACATTTTTGCCCATGATATCCAAGTTATCAGAATCAGAAAGCGAGCGGAAAACAAGCTCCTGAAGATTATTCACGTCCTGAAACTCGTCTATGAAAATAAGCTCATATAGCTTGTTTCTGCGAATTTCCTCGCAAAGCTCCGTGCGAACAGGTCCATTCTCGGCATCTTTTACAAGCAATTCTCTCGCCATTATCTCAACGTCAGAAAAAGTAACGCCATTTCGTTCAAGCTTCATTTCTTGTGAGATATTGTCTATATCTTCGCATACCCTGCACAGAACAGTAAATATTCTGTCAGATTCAAGCATATTTTCCTTCATGATTAGTTTTGTGTTATTGAACATATCGGTAATTTTAGCTACGATATCTTTATATTTGTTTCTGTATGATGCACAGAAGGCATAATTGTCCTTGAACTTAATGCGAATATCATCGTCAAGTGATGCATTGAAAGCCTTGTTCATGGGAAATCTTTTTATGGTGCTGAATTTCCAATCTGACTTAGCAATAGTATCTATATCGCCGCTTTCAAGAAGCTTTCTTAACCTATGAAGAAGTTCTCTGTCACTGTCGGCAGTTTCATTCATTTTGATATGTTTTATAAAAGGTATGCCTTCTATCTCTTTACGGCAGGCATATTCTTCAAAAACCTCATACATCGAAAATGCTTCTTTCAGCTTTGTTTGAGCTACACATATATTATCTTTTATAAAGCTGTCAAAAATCTTATCATCAGTAAAGTTTTTATGTACCTCCGCTATCCAACGCTCAGGAAACGGCAGCGAACGCATGAATTTATAAAGATTGTCGGTGATTTCATTGAGAGTTTTATCCGCAAAAGCGTTTTTTAGCAGTTTGTAGCTTTCATAATCTTCTTCACAAAGCTTTTCATAAGCCTGCGTGATAGCTTCCTGCAAAATAAGATTTTGCACACTGTCATCAAGTATATCAAGTCCTCCCTGAAAATCAAATTCATGTAGATTACTTTTCACAAGGTCAAGACAGAAAGAATTTATTGTAGATATCCTCGCAAGCTGGATAAGATTTTGCTGACTAAGCAACCACTTGTTTTCAGGGTCACGGCGAAGCTGTTCGTCAAAAGCACGGCTGAGTTTTTCTTTCATGCTTGAAGCGGCTTCTTTTGTGAATGTTACTGCAAGAAGTCTGTCGGCAGGTATTTTATTTTTTTCATCAGAAAGAAGTTGTATCATTCGTTCTATAAGCACTGTGGTTTTTCCGCTTCCTGCCGCCGCTGAAACTATAATGCCCTTGCCACGGTCACTAATGGCTCTTTCCTGCTCTTTGGTCCATTTTGTATCAGCCAATTATTTTTTCTCCTTTCTGTCAGTTAGTTCTTCCATAAGTTTTTCTTCATAAACGCTGTCTTTCACGTCTGTAACGTCCTCTTGGTTTATCCTGCCGCAGATATCGTGAAAATCACAGTGCTTGCAGGCTTCCGCCACAGGTCTTGCCTGAATGTTTCCCTGGCAAAGCTGTTCACCAAATTGCGCCACTTTGCCTATAGCAAATTCTCTGAGCTTTGTAAAAAAGCCGTCTGGAATAGTGCCTGAAATGCCGTTGGTTTTAGAATATTTAAAAGGCGCATAGGCGTAATTTTCTTCTGAGCTGAAAGCTTCAGTGACAGCCTTTATATCAACGACTTTTCCTATAGGCTTGAAAGCGTTTAGCCGTGATCTGCTCTCGGCTTCTTCTACGTCAGCGTCGGCTGTCTGCTCGTATGTTTTAGGCTTGTTTCCTAGCGTGTAGTATACGATACCAGCCTGCTTCAATCCACCGTCTATATTCACTGGATTTTTGGTTTCAAGTAAAGCGGTAAGATACACGAACATCTGCAAATTAAGGCCATTGTAGAGCATTGAATATTTAAGGTCAATAGAGCCTGTTTTATAGTCGATTATCCTCACATATTTTTCACCGTTCTCGTCCTCGAAAACGTCAACTCTGTCGATAATTCCCGTAATGATTATCTTATCTCTGCCGTTTACGTCTATGATAAGTCTGTCTTCTCCTTCGGACTTGTCTATTTTGTATTCCAAAAGCGCAGGTCTGAATTTTGAGTGAAGAAGCTCATTCTGCATAAAACGAATGATATGCAGGATATTGCTTTCCATACGCTCCTGTAAAAATACAAATGACGGAGATTTTCCGAACATTCCACCAAGGCTTTCCTTTATATATTCGGTAACGTTTTTGTGGATATACTCTTTTATCTCATCATCTGAGAGAGTAAGGAAAGCATTGTCAAAGCCTGTGCCGTCATCATCTTTACACATTATCTTTTCAAGAAGCTGATGAATGATAAGACCCCTGTTAAGCCCGTCGATATCTGCCTTTCTGACAGTTTTAAGACCAAGACCATACTTGCAGAAATAATTGAACGGGCATTTATAATATGTATCAAGCTGAGTAGGCGAGACCTTTGCAGGCTGTTCTGACATGAAAAGCTTTTCTGCTGTCTTTTCGTCAAGCTTATAGTCACCGTTTTCATGAAGATTCTTTGTTCGCATAAGTTTCTCGGCATATTCCTGCGATAACCCCAACACAGACCTAATCGCAGAAATTGTAGCGTTTTTATCACGGGAATGTTCCATATATTTATAGTAAGCTGTCCTGAAAGAAGTGCAGTAAAAATCAAGCCCCATATCCTGAGCTTTGGTATTAATTTGGCCGAACATTCCGTTAAGCTCGGAAACAAGTGCAGAGGGGTGGTGAGCTTCTCCTACAAGGTCAGATTCTGAATAAAGCACATAGAGCTTTTCGTCTGCAAGGGTAAAAGCGTTGTAGCACACAAGCTTCTCTGTCTGAAAAGATTTTCTTGCGCTGTGTGAGATATGAATATCGCTTCCCTCTAATATCATTTTTTCATTTTCTGTGATGAGTCCACCAGAGCTTAAAGAAGCAGGAAATATGCCGTCGTTCACCTCAACAAGAAAGACAGCCTTTACGCCCTCAAGCCTTGAATGGCTCGGGTCGCATATCCTTACGCAGTCAAGTTTCTGCGGAGGACGTGAAACACTCATTTGCGAAAGCATGAGCTTGAAAAGCTCATAAAACTGTCTGAGTGAGATAACTTCGTCATTCATGCAGTCATAGACGGATTTGATAGCCGAAAGAACAGAATTCCAAAGTTGTTTCAATCCTCTTGCCATTTCAAGCTGAGTTTCGTTATCCGAAGTTCCTGCCTTTTTTACTACAGAAAAGGTCTGCTGAGAAAGCTCAATGCTACCAAGAAGATCATAAAGCCCACGGCACAGTTCCCCTGCTGTAACGTCTTTAACAAGTTTGCTTTTAAATGCTTCAAAAGGCTCGATTATCTTTCGTCTTGAGCAGTTTATTTTTTCAAGCTGTTTTTCGCTGAGATCACCTGCGACAGTAAAATCACTGAGCCACATATCACCATCAACGCTCCAGCGTATGCAATAGTCTTCCAGATTTGATATCTCGATATTCAGCATTGGAAAAAGCGGCGATTTTATGTATTTCAAAATATTGTCCGTGGAATACTTTCTTGAAAGCAAGCACTTGAAAAGCGAGTTCATATACCTCACCAGAGATGATGAAGAAACACTGTCACTGCAGTCTGAAAAATATGGTATCTCATATCTGTCAAACGTACCCTCAAAAACGGAAGCACAATCTTTAAGGTTTCTTGCAAGCAAAGCTATGTCACTGAATTTATAGCCTTTTCCTCTGACAAGTTCCCATATCTTTCCACTGACAAATTCACTTTCTTCGTAAATATCCGTTGCTGATATAACAGAAACATTTTCGCACTTTCCGATGTATGGCTTTTTGCAGGTGTTGTAAATCTCTTTGCTGATATATTCTAGTTCAGGGGCTTTGAATGAACTGTTGTGACACTCTATGGTGTTGACCTTGTAATTATGATCAGCGGAAATATCTGTTATCTGCTGCAACGTTTTAAGAGTATCAGCAAAAGGGTGATTTGCATATCTTCTAATGCTTTCATTGTCGATACATAGAGAGAACGTTATATTCTTGCACTGCGCGATACAAGCGTCAAGCATTTTAAGTTCATCAAAAGAGAAATCGTTGAAAGCGTCAACAAAAACTGTCATTCCACGGAAATATCCGTTTTTCTTCACCTGATCCACACTTCTTGCCATTGCAGACAGTGTATCCTGCATTCCTGCCTTTTCAAGCTCATCCATGTAAAAATCATAAAGCCTTGAGATATCAAAAAGTTTCATGGCAAGCGAGCCGCTCTGCTTCTCAGCAGCAAGAGCTAGATCCTGTGGTGTTATTCCGCTTTCACGAAACTGGCTCACAAGTTCGTTAAGTTCGGCTAAGAAACTGCCCTTTTCAAGACTCTTTTTATAAAAGCGGATATCCTTGGTCTGCTTAAGACGTCTGACAGCCTTATACATAAGGATAGTGCGGACGTTATCATCCGCATTTTCTTTTACCCTACCGCCATAAAGCTTCTCTGTGAACTCAGCGATACGGTTAAAGCCTGCAGTCTGTATGACGTTGAAATCTGCCGCACCAAGGTGTTCATACAGTTTTTTATCATATTCAAAAGAAAACTGATCTGGTATTATGACCATGACCTGCTCGCCGTTTTTTATAGCAGACTTGATCTTATCTATGAAAACTTTGTCACGTCCACTGTGAGAGCCACCGCTTATAACTGTTACCATTGAATGAGCCTCCGTTATGATTGATATTTATATAATAACACGGCAAGGCTCAAAAGTCAATCGTACTTTTGATACAAGTACAAATAAATGTACACTTAGCTAAAAAGGCTTTTAATTATCTCGGCTATTTTAAAAGTAAACTTTATATCTTCCCTATTGCCGTCTATGACAGTTATACCACTGCCATTTTTATCGTTTTTTTCATCTGACATAACATTGCTCAAAACGAATGCTGCCCCAAGGTTTGATGAGGAAAAAGCAGCGGCTTTGATGCCTGCAGAGCTTACCGTAACGACAAATGAAATGATGATAGCTGTAACAAACTTTTTCATTAAAAATGGCCTCCCATAAATATCTGTTGTTCAGATTATGGGAGGTCATAATTATTTTATTCAGTTTCCGAAAAATTTTCTTGCGATATCTACCGACTCTTTTGCGTCTTTTGCATAATAGTCAGCGCCTATCTGCTCTGCATAGTCAGCCGTTACCACCGCACCGCCTACTATTATCTTGCAGTCAACATTGTTTTCACGAAGAAGCTTAACTGTATTTTCCATGCTCACAAGAGTTGTTGTCATAAGCGCAGAAAGACCGATAAGATGTACGTCATTTTCTATTGCACAATCAACCACCGTCTGATAGTCAACGTCCTTGCCAAGGTCAATAACGTCATAACCATAGTTTTCAAGAAGTACCTTTACAATGTTCTTGCCGATATCGTGGATATCGCCCTTTACTGTTGCAAGGATTATCTTGCCCTTAGAAACGCTTTTTTCACCCGTTGACAGAATGTAATTTTTTATTACCTCAAAGCAAGCCTGTGCAGTGCCTGCTGTCTGGATAAGCTGCGGCAGGAAAAGCTTGCCCTTTTCAAATTCTGCACCAGCCTTATCAAGTGCTGGGATAAGCATATCGTTGACAATGTTCATGGCTTCTGTTTCCTGCAAAAGCTTTGCAGTAAGGTCAGCTGCTTCTTTCTTCAGACCGTTTTCGATAGCATATGGCAAGTCTATCTCAGCTTTTGCGCCTGTTGCGGCAGGAGCAGTTTTTTTCTCGCCACCGTAGTGAGAAATAAAGTCAACAGAGTTTTTATCAATGTTTGTCAGAAGCTTGTAGGCACGAACAGTTGCCGTCATAGAATCAATATTAGGATTCATTATCGGCAGGTCAAGACCCTTTGTGAGCGCCATCATAAGAAAGTTGTGATTAACTATCTCTCTGCTAGGCAGACCAAAGCTGATATTCGATACACCGAGAACTGTTTTAAGTCCAAGCTCGTTCTTTACTCGCTCCACTGCATTTACTGTCTGCATAACATTTTCCTGCTCCGCAGAAGCGGTAAGAGTAAGACAATCTATATACACATCTTCTTTTCTAATGCCGTATTCAAGCGCCTTGTCAAGTATCTTTTTAGCAAGCTCAAATCTCTTGTCAGCACTCTTTGGTATGCCGTTTTCATCGAGAGTAAGACCTACCACAGCCGCACCATATTTCTTTACAAGAGGAAGAACATTTTCAATGGAGCTGTCCTCAGCGTTTACAGAATTGACGATAGGCTTGCCATTATAAGCCCTCAGAGCCGCTTCAAGCACCTCAGGTATAGTTGAATCCACCTGCAAAGGCACATCGACAACGCCCTGCAAAGACTTTACAGCCTTGACCATCATACTCTTTTCGTCGATTCCCGGCAGACCAACATTTACATCAAGAATATCCGCACCTGCGTGTATCTGCTCGATAGCCTGACCAAGGATATAGTCAATATCGTTTGCAAGCAGTGCTTCTTTAAAACGCTTCTTGCCAGTAGGATTGATACGCTCACCGATTATTCTTGGCTGGTCTATAACTACAGTATGTGTAGGTGAACAGCAAGCGGCAGGGATATCATTATGCACGCTGACGTGCTTCTTGCCTTTGAGCATTTCAGCAAGCTTTTTGATATACTCAGGGTTAGTTCCGCAGCAACCTCCAAGCACCTTAACTCCCAATGGGATAAGCTTTTCTGCAAACTCTGCAAAATCTTCAGGTGAACAGTTATATTCATTTGTAACAGGGTCAGGAAGTCCTGCATTAGGCTTTACTACAACAGGGAGATTTGTCCACTTGCAAAGCTCCTCCACAACAGGATAAAGCTCCTTTGGTCCTAATGAGCAGTTCACACCGATTGCGTCAACGCCCAGACCCTCCAAAGTCAAAGCCATGGAGCTTATAGCAACGCCCGTAAATGTACGCATATTTTCCTCAAAAGTCATTGTGCAGACTATAGGAAGATCACTGTTTTCCTTTGCCGCAAGAACAGCCGCTTTAAGTTCATAGAGATCTGTCATTGTTTCAAAAACGATAAGGTCTGCGTCAGCTCCTGCAAGTATCTGCTCCTTATAAATATCGTAAGCTTCTTCAAAAGTGAGCGTTCCTGTTGGCTCTAAAAGCTGTCCGATAGGTCCGATATCAAGAGCAACAAGGGTATCAGTACCCTCACAGGCTTTTCTAGCATTTTTTACAGCCGCAGGGATAGCCTGCTGGACAGTATATCCGCACTTTTCAAGCTTGTGTCTGTTTGCACCGAAAGTGTTGGCGTAAACAATGTCTGAGCCTGCGTTTATATACTGGCGGTGTATGTCCACCAGCCAATCAGGCTTGTCTATGTTAAGGGCTTCAGGAGTGCCACCCATTTCAAGTCCCTTTGCCTGAAGCATCGTACCCATTGCTCCGTCAAGTATGACAAATTCTTTTGTTTTAAGTAATGTTCTAAAATCCACAATGATCTCCTCTTTTTCTGAATTGACAGACTTCCCTCATATTACAGCAGGCACAACCACGTCTGCCCTTTGATATTTCATTTTTTGACAATCCGATTATCGCCGTAACAGACTTTCTCGGCGTCAGTATATTATTTTCAGTTGCATTAAGCCCGATAAATTTCTGCGCATTGAGTACGTCAAGAAAAACTCTCTGCACGCTGATAGGCAGATCGCCATAACCGGGAGAAAACCTCCATGTCTGATTATATCCGCTGAGCTTTTCTTTCACAGTGTTGTCAACTATATCGCATACCTGCTCCACAGCCGCACTTGCAAGGCAATCCGCTATCATAGCTTTAGCCATATCCTCTGCTTCATAAGCACGAAGCTTTCTATCAACGCCCGAAGAAATAGTCGCTGCAAAAAGCACGCATTTACTGCACCCCTCAAGGTGTCTGCATATATCATTGCCGCCAAGAAACAACGGAGTACCGATGACCTCAACACCGTTCTCTTTATGAGCGACATCAAACACTCTGTACACAAATTTAGGCTCAATGACCTTCAAAAGCTCTTTTTCACATTCATCTATCAACAAAGCCGTGCGTTCGTCTGGCTTGTTATTGCCCATTCCCATATATCTCACGGCTTCTTTGACGTTTATATGTTCAAGTTTCAAATAATCACCTACCGATTGTTATTATACCACATTACTATGAATTTTACAACAATAAATAATAAATGTACGTTCACAAAAAAAGTCCCCGCAAATCATCAGGGACTTTGTGTTACATATTGTCAGCGTCTTTAAGATACTGTTCAGCATTTTCAAGCATAAGCTCTGTGATATTTTCACCGCCCATTATCCTTGCTATCTCATACTTTCTCTGCTCATGATCGAGAGTTCTAACAGTTGTAACTGTCCTGTCGCCCTGTATATTTTTCTCAATAAGCAAATGATTATCCGCCATAACAGCCATTTGGGCAAGGTGGGTCACGCAAAGAACTTGCCTAAGGCGAGATATCTGTTTCAGCTTTATACCTATCTTCTGAGCCGCTCTGCCGCTTACTCCTGTGTCTATCTCGTCAAATATCAGCGTGCCGATACTGTCCTTTTCCGCAATTACGTTTTTCAGTGCAAGCATTATTCTTGAAAGCTCACCGCCTGAAGCGATCTTCGCAATAGGCTTTGGCTCTTCGCCCAGGTTTGCAGAAATAAGAAACTCTATGCTATCCATGCCATTTATGGTGAGCTTGCCTGTTTTCTGCTGAACCACCAGCTTGACCTTTGGCATATTGAGAAATTCAAGCTCCTCTGTTACCTGAGAAACAAACCGTTCTCCTGCTTTTTTTCTATGGTCTGAAAGTACTTTGGCTTTCTTTGATACCTCCGCAAGAAGTCTTTCCTTTTCTTTATTAAGCTCGTCTAAGCTCTGCTCTGCTCCACTCAGTTCATCAAGCTCATTCTGTGAATTTTCAAGAGTAGTCAGTACATCATCAAGTTCAGGTCCATATTTCTTCATGATACGCCTGAGTTCATCAGAACGCTGATTAAGGTAATCATAACGTTTCGGGTCGATATCAAGGCTGTCAAGAAGTGAGCCTATCTCCTCAGAAATATCCTCCATTTCGATAGCCGCAGAACTAAGTCTGTCATATATAGGCGATATCTCAGTCATTATATCAGTATATTCCTCAACCGATTTTGAAGCTCTCTGCGTCATCTCCACTGCACCATCTGTGTCATCATCGCCCGAAAGAAGTTGTTTTGCCATATAAAGAGCCTCAGAGATTGCAACAGCATTTTTAGAGATGTTAAGCTCTGCTTCTATCTCTTTATCCTCGCCTTCATGAATGTTTAGCGCGTTTATCTCCTCGACAATATCAGCAAGCTCAGCCATGCGAAACTCTTTTTTGCTTTGCTCAGTTTTTATCTTGTTTATCTTCTTTGCAATGCTTTGAAGCTCTCTGAAAGAGCTGTGATAATCTTCTATAAGAGCTTCAGATTCGGCATAGCTGTCAAGTATCTCTATATGACGTTCAGGAGCCATGAGTATCTGATTGTCGTGCTGTCCATGGATAGTTACAAGCGTTTCTCCGATAGCTTTAAGTACGGAAACGTTAACCGCTCTCGAGTTGACTCTTGCAACGCTTCCACCATCTGAACGTATCTCACGGGTAAGGAAAAGCTGTCCGTCTTCTGCACTTATGCCAAGCTCATCTAGTACCTGCAAAACATTGTCCCCAATGTCAGTAAACAACGCTGAAATAACAGCCTTGTCCGTGCCTGTTCTCACAATATCCTTAGTGACACGCTGACCGAGGATAGCATTTATTCCATTTATAAGTATGGACTTACCTGCTCCCGTTTCGCCTGTGAAAACATTAAGCTTATCAGAAAAATCTATAGTTGCCTTTTCAATCACGGCAAGATTTTCAATATAAAGTTCACTTAACATTTTAGATCATTCCTCTGCTGTTTAAGAAATAATAAAGGATCTCAGTTCCTCTGCCATATGGGACGCATCTTTTTCTGTCCGCATAAGTATGAATATCGTGTCGTCACCTGCAAGCGTTCCCACAACATTGTCAAGCCCTAACTTGTCAAGCTTTGCACACACCGCCTGTGCCATGCCCGTATGACATTTCACCACAACAGTGTTAAGCGCATGATCCACTGACACAACGGCGTCTGAAATTATGCCGAAAATACCATTGTTTTGCTCTGCAATATCTTTTTTGAGTGCAGGCAGGCTGTATTTATAATTGCCGTCTGAACCAATGGTCTTTACAAGGGAAAGCTCTTTTATATCCCTTGAAACTGTTGCCTGAGTGACTTTAAGACCATGCCTTTTAAGCGCTTCACGAAGTTCCTCCTGAGTGCCGATATTTTCGTCTTTGACAATCTGCATTATCAAATTCTGACGCTGATTTTTCATATGCCGTCCTCCGCTGATTCCTTCAACGGCTGCATAAGCTTTTTGTTTATTGACGAGAAAAAGCTGCCGCCGCTTATATCTATGATTTCAACAAAATACTTTGACTTTGATACTATCACAGTGTCCTCTGCCGAAAGTCTGAAAACATTATTACCGTCAACGCTGACGATTGCGTGAGAGCCACTGTTAGTGTGACACTTGACTTTCATAACGCTGTCCTCTGAAAGTATCATAGATCTTGCAAAAAGCGAGTGAGCACATATCTGTGTGAACTCTATACACTTCATTTCAGGTTCGATTATAGGTCCACCTGCTGACATTGAATAGGCTGTTGAGCCTGTGGCTGTAGAAAGTATAACACCGTCTGCACGAAGTGAAGAAATAAGTCTGCCGTTTTTTGACACCTCAAAATCGGCTATCTTACAATCGTCAGCTTTTGTTACTGCAACGTCATTAAGCGCAGTATATGACTTATTTTCACTGCCACATTCGACATTTACGTTTAACATCATTCGGCGGCTGAGGGTATATTCTCCAGAAAAAAGCTTGTCCAGCAATTCAAGCTGTGAATGTTCAAGAGAGGCCATAAAACCGAGTCTGCCACAGTTTATGCCAAGTATAGGCTTCTCAAACTCACAGCCCTTAAGAGAGCATTTGAGTATCGTTCCGTCACCACCGATTGCAACAATCATATCACACTGCTTTACGCACTCGTCTTCGCTACAGAAAGTGATATCGAGCTTTCCGAAAATGTGCTTATAGCATCTATCCATAAAAAGTTTTGCACCATTTTTGTGCAGCCTTTCATATGTTGCGGTCGTATACTCAAAGCAATGAGTTTTATCAAGATTTGGATAAAGATAGATTTTCATAATATTACCACTCTTGTGTTTAGTCTTTGAAGCTATCAAAAGCTTCGTTCACAAATTCTTTTATATTGAGCTGACCAAGCTTGTCAGCCGTCATGTCAGCGTTTTTAAGTAGAATAAGATATTCAAGATTGCCGTCGCCGCCCTTAACAGGGGAAATTGTTATCTTTTCAGCCGCAAGCCCCTCTGCTCGAAAACAGCCAAGAAGCTCGGTTATCACTCTCACATGGTCTTTACGATCCTTGACGATACCCTTTTTATTGAGAGCCTGCTTGCCAGCCTCAAACTGAGGTTTTATAAGAAGAACCATTTCGCCGCCATCGCAAAGACAATCGCAAAGGGATTTTATAACAAGTTTTAGAGAAATAAACGAAAGGTCACCACTTATGAACTGCACAGGTCTGTCAAAAAAATTCGCTGTCAGATATCGTGCATTCACACCCTCACAGTTTTTCACCCTGCTGTCATTGCACAAACTTTCATCAAGCTGTCCGTGACCCACGTCCACCGCATAGACAAATTCAGCGCCATGTTCAAGCATACACTGAGTAAATCCCCCAGTTGAAGCACCGATATCTGCACAAACTTTACCTGTCAAGTCAAGTCCGAAAACATCGCAGGCGTGTTCAAGCTTAAGTCCGCCCCTGCCGACAAACTTCATATCGTCAGGCCTACATTTCACCCCATCGTTCTCATCAACCAATATAGAAGGCTTGGCGCAGACCTTGCCGTTTACCGACACAAATCCATTTTTTATAAGCTGTTTGGCACGTTCTCGGCTTTTTACGCCGCAGTTCGTAACTATATACACATCAAGTCTTTCACTCATCTTTCAAAAAGCCCTCAACTGTATCAGCCATTTTCTCTGCTGAAAAACCAAGCTCGTCAAGTAGCACATCACATTTTCCGTGCTTCACGAAACCGTCAATAGCAAACTGAGCCACATTTGGGCAGATAGAAGCATACTTCTCTGAAATACTTCCACAGTAATAAGCTTCCTCAAAGAACAGCACAGCATCGTAGGCTGACATTATATCAACCACCTCATTGTCTATAGGGAAAATATTCACGAGCTTAATAACATCGCACTTTATATCACGATTTCTGAGTATTTCTATAGCTGTAAAAAGATCATTTGCAAGCCTGCCGTATGTAACAAGCAGAACCTTTGCGCCCTCTATATGACGATAAACATAAGTTGTAACAGGATCAGATGTATCATATAGCGATTGATCCCTGCCCCTTGGATATCTCACAGCACAAATACCACTGTCGTCCTCAACAGCCTTATGCAGGCACAGCCTGAGTTCGTCATAATTAGACGGAGAATATATCCTCATATTTGGCACAGAGGTAAGAAAAGAAACATCAAAAATTCCCTGATGTGTTTCACCATCATCACCGACTATACCTGCGCGGTCAACGCATATAACTGCATGACAGCCTCCTATTGCCATATCATGGATAAGTTGGTCGTATGACCTTTGCAAAAACGATGAGTACACCGCAAAAACAGGTACATAGTTCATAGAAGCAAGCCCAGCACAGAAAGTAACTGCGTGTTCTTCGGCAATGCCTACATCAAAGAAGCGTTCAGGAAAACGCTTCGCAAAATACTGAAGCCCCGTGCCGTATTTCATTGCCGCAGTGACTGCACAAAGACGCTTATTCTTTTCTCCCATTTCACAAAGCTCTTTTCCCATTATAGAAGAAAAGCTGTCAGAAAGTACGACGTCGGGATTGCCCGTTTTTATCTCAAAGGAGCCGACCCCGTGAAACTCTCCTGGGTTAGCTTCGGCAGGAGCATAGCCCTTGCCTTTTATAGTATTCACATGAACAAAAACAGGCTTGTTTACTGCCTTTGCAGCCATAAGTCCCTGTTCAAGTTCTTCAAGATTGTGTCCGTCGATAGGTCCAATATAGTGAAAGCCAAGATCTTCAAACATGGTGCTGTGAAGTATCATGTTCTTGACCGCATTTTTGGAGTTACGAACGGCATTTTTCAAAGGTTTACCTATAACAGGCGTCTTATCAAGCATTCTCTCTACTCTGCCCTTTGTGCGCTGATAGCTCTCTTTTGTACGCATGGAGGAAAGATATTTTGCCATTCCGCCAACATTTTTTGAGATAGACATTTCATTGTAGTTGAGGATAACGATGATATTTGTATCACTTTTGCCTGCATTGTTAAGTCCCTCGTAAAGCTCGCCACCTGTTGAAGCACCGTCACCGACTACAGCTATAGCATGGTGAGTTTTATCACCACTCAGCTTCATTGCTGTGGCGATCCCAAGCGCCGCAGAAACAGACGTAGAGCTGTGGCCACTTATAAAAGCATCATGCACTGACTCGTCAGGTCTGCAAAAACCCGAAATACCGTTTTCCTGTCTGAGAGTTTTAAACTCTTTGAGTCTACCCGTAAGTATTTTATGTGTATATGCCTGATGACCAACGTCCCAGACGATTTTATCTTTAGGTGATTCAAAAACTCTGTGGATAGCCATTGTAAGCTCCACAGTACCAAGATTTGACGCAAGATGACCGCCGTTTTTTGAAACCGTATCTATAAGAATTTTCCTTATATCACCGCAAAGCTCCTCACACTGTGCAGTGGAAAGCTTTTTCAGGTCGGCAGGCAAATTCATTTTATAAATATCAGGCTTTTTTATTTCCGACATTATATCTAGATCTCCAATCTTTTTATCAACTTCTTCTTGTAAGCATATCAGATGTAAGCTCTGTGAGGAAAACGCTGTCCTCAAAATATTTAAGATGACCCAGTGCTTGAACTGTCAGTTGTTTTGCTATCTGTTCTGACTTGTCAAGTCCAAGAAGGGATACATATGTGTTTTTATGCTGTTCGCTGTCACTGCCGATAGGCTTGCCAAGCTCCTCAAAAGTGCCTGTCACGTCAAGGATATCGTCAACTATCTGAAATGCTCTGCCCATTGCCTGAGCATAGTCTGCCGCAAAGGGGATAGCCTCAAGCTTATCTCCAAGTATAACGCCCATTACACAAGCGGCTTCAATAAGTGCGCCTGTTTTGCAGGTCTGCAAAATATTCAGTGTATCAACATCTATTTCTTTATTTTCATATTTAAGGTCTATCACCTGACCGCCTATCATGCCGTCAGTGCCAACTGCCCTTGCCAGAACAGAGATAAGCATAACAGCCTTGTCAGCAGATATAACGCCGTTCATGGCGCTGTTGGCTATGACCTCAAAAGCAAGGGTATTCAGTGCATCGCCTGCAAGGAGTGCAATATTCTCAGGAAAAGCTTTATGACATGAGAGCTTTCCACGTCTGTAATCATCATCGTCCATACATGGCAGATCGTCGTGTATAAGCGAAAAAGTGTGTATAAGTTCAATAGAACAAGCTATCTCAGCATACTTTTCAGGCTGACGCTCGCCGCACATACGGCAAAACTCAAGCATAAGCACAGGTCTAAGCCTTTTTCCCCCTGCCTGCAAAGAATACTCCATAGCCTCAACTACCTGACCCTGAAGCTCAGGCTTTGAGTGGGTAAGCTCCAGCAGTTTATTATCTATAAGTTCCACATAATAATCAAGTGTGGCTTTGTTCATATCATTCATCGCTATTATCTCCGTTCATAGCCTTTACGGAAAGCTTTGCACTTTCAAGGCTTTTTTTGCAGTCGACCGACAGATCTATCCCCTCTTTATAAAGTTCCAAAGCTTTCTCAAGAGGAAGCTTGTCATTTTCAAGCTGACCAACTATAACATTAAGTCTTGTAAGATTTTCTTCAAAAGTCATTTTAAACAGCCTTTCATTTGACAAATGTTATTTTAGCAGATACACTGCCGTCTGACAGTTTTATGTCTACCTCGTCGCCAACGTTCAGCATCGATACACTGTCGACAACGCTTTCGTCTTTCTGAACGATAGCATATCCCCTGCCCAGAATATTGAACGGACTAAGCATATTCAGAGAAGAAACATAGCCGTCAAGCTTAACTGACAGCTTTTCAAGCCTGCGTTCCATGATCTGCGACAGCCTTTTTTCAAGGTCGCACACTGCTTTTTCGCTCTGCTCTAATCTCTTTTCAGGAGAATATAATTTCAAAAGCTTATCACAGCTTTCTATCTGTGACACAGCCTTATCAAGTTTAAGCTCCATAGCCTTGTCAAGCTTTTGCCTTAAAAGCCTCACAGCATTAAGTATATCCGCCTTGTCAGGGGTAGCAATCTCAGCCGCCGCTGACGGAGTTGGTGCACGCATATCTGCGGCATAGTCTGCAAGGGTGGTGTCAGTTTCGTGACCTACAGCCGATATCACAGGTGTATTGCAAGCGTAAACAGCCAGCGCCACAGCCTCGTCATTGAACACCATAAGATCCTCGCTAGAGCCACCGCCACGAGCTAAAATTATGGTATCTGCACCGCTTTTATCAGCCGCTGAAAGTGCTTTGCATATAGTTTGTGCTGCCGCCGAACCCTGCATCTGCGCAGGATAAACTTCGATATTGCACACAGGATAACGCCTTTCAGCTATATGGATTATATCCTGCAAAGCCGCCGCAGTAAGCGACGTAACAACAGCTATCTTCTTTGGAACAAGGGGTATTTTCTTTTTTTTGTTCACATCAAATACGCCCATTTTTTCAAGCTTTTTCTTGGTCTGTTCAAGCTGAACGTGCATATCACCGACTCCAAGAGGTGCTATCTCCGTAGCTATTATCTGATAAACACCGTCACGCTCATAGACCTCTATATTGCCCATAACAAGCACGCTCATGCCGTCCTCAGGCACGAATTTAAGCCTTGAAACACTGCTTGAAAACATAACAGCTTTAAGTGCAGAACTGCTGTCCTTTACTGTAAAATAGGCATGACCTGATTTGTAATGTATATTAAAATTGGATATCTCACCCTTGACGGCAATGCCTTTCAGCTTAAGGTCAGACCGCAGTTTTGAAGCAAGATATCTGTTTAGCTGAGAAACAGTGATAACTGAACTCATATTTTGATCTTCCCTTTCCTGATCGCAGCATAGACCGCAACGCCCACTGCGTTATCACTTGAAAACTCAGGTTCAGCAAAGCTGCCGTACTTTTCAAGCTTGCTTTTTATAAAGCGATTAGACATCACACCGCCTGCATATATAATAGGTATATCCTTATACTCATGGCGAAGATTAACTGTCATTTTCTCCACCGCAAGGCACACACAATCAATACAGTATGCCGCAACATCAGCCACGGAACAGCTCTCGTCTATAAGCTTCATGCACTGATTTTCTATTCCGGAAAGTGAACAATAAAGCCCATCAACTGATGCTTTTGGCTTTATTTTATGTTCGCTTTCAGACGCAAGCCTTTCAAGCTCTTTACCACATGGAAAAGACAGCCCAAGCCTTACGCCTGTTCTGTCTATGGCTTGTCCGCCTTTAAGATCACGGCTTCCGCCGATCTGAGTTATATTTATAAGCGTAGCCTTGTCAGGCTCACACAAAAGAAGATCTGTAGTGCCACCACTGACGTGAAAAGCCGCAAAAGGCTTATCAGAACTGAGCATATCAAGCTTTCCGCAGGAATAAAGTGCCGCAAGTATATGTCCCACCTGATGCGAAGTCTTTTCAAGGTCAGCTCCACAGGCAAGTGACACAGCTTGTGCAACATTTTCTCCAACAAGGAAGCAAGGCATATACGACCCCTCTGTACACCTTGGTGCATAAGAATACCCAACTGCACTTAAGTCATACTTTTTATCAAAAAGCTGTTTTATAAGTTCTGGAAGCTGTTTCGTATGGTGAAACACAGCGTCGGATTGTCTTAGTCCTCGCTCTCCCGGCTTGACAGGAAGAAGCTTTTTGCATGACCTGACCCTCATATCCGCAGTATCAAGCAGTGCACATGAAGTGGTATAATTGCTTGTGTCTATTCCGAGTACAAAACTCACTGCTTTTCCTCTTGTTCCTTTGCAAATGAGCCAAGCACACCGTTTACAAATGAAACGTCAGGCTCGAGGGCATATTTTCCTGCAAGAGCCACAGCCTCGCTTATGGCAACGTTCACAGGAACGTTCTCCTCATATATTGCCTCGTAAATAGCAAGTCTCAGTATTGCAAGATTTATCTTAGGTATTCTTTCAACAGTTCTCTTGTTGCTGAACTTGCTGATTATGCTGTCGATCTCGTCCTGCTTTCCGCAAACATTTTCCACGAGCTTTTTAACTTCATCATTTACGATGATCTCGTTCACTTCCATGGCAGACATGAAAATATCGTCAAGCTCCTCGTCCTGTCTAAACATTTTCTCAAATATCAGCAAAAATGCTGATTCTCTTATTTCACGCCTTTTAATTGGCACAAAAACACTTCCTTCATCTTATATTTGTCTGAATCCTATTCCTTTTCCGAAAGGTCAACTCCGCATATGGTCACATTTACCTTTGCAACTGTAAGTCCAAGCATATTCTGAACTGCACTTTTTACTTTATCCTGTATCTCCTCGGCAACGGAAACCGCCTTAGCTCCACGGCAAAGTATTATACCTATAGACACTGACAGCACATCGTCAACAAGGCCTATCCTGATATTGCCGAAATTCTCCTGTCTAAACCAGAGCTGACGTGGAGTCTTCATAACAGGAGCGATACCATAAACGCCCTCTATCTCATTAACAGAGTTTGTAACGATCTGTGCTATAACGTCCTGACTTATGTGCAGGCTTTTTTCTACTTTCTTTGAAACATCATTCATATTTATCCAAGCCTCCCTTTTTAGATATAAAAAAGAAATCCTTCAATCTATACTTACAACCATTATATCATAAAAATCAATAGGTTACAAGTATTTTGAAGGACTTTTTTTATTTGCTGACAAATTTTATTCTACATCATAAATTCTGATGTTTTCATTTGCAACTGAAACTTCGCTAAGGAGGATATCTTTTATCTGTGCCGCTTCGCTTGCAACAAGCCCGTCGCTGTCGGTCTTTACAACGATATTTGCGTTGTCGCCGTCAAGATAAACAACACAGTCCTCAAAGCCTGCTGCTTTCACGAGTGTCTCTACCTTGCTCTCCGACTCCATGAGTCCTGTCATGGCTGAAGCTTCTTCTTCAGCGACTTTCTTTTCTTCCTCTGTGGAATCGCCGCCGTTCATTATATTCTTTAATGTTTCTACCGCCTCGTCCCTTGAATTCATTCTGTCTATTCTTGCCTGTGCAAAATAATCTGAAGTACTGTCAGTGCTTACGAGCTGTGCGTCGCCGTAATTCACGCTTTGACTTTTCACAACGTCCGTCGCCTTTATCTTGCCGTCTGAGGTCGATACTGCATAATTTATGTATACTGCAAGACCGAGTATCAGCGTCATTCCTGCAAGGATTATCTGCTTTTTGCCTATTATCATGGTCGGTTTTTTCATCTTTATTACCTCTTTCTGTTATTTTCTGCCCTCAACGCAGATCTTACTGCTTGATATACCTAGTACTGTCGAAACCGCTTTAAGCACACGTTCGTTTACTTTTATATCTCCACCTCCTTCGCAAACAATGACAACGCCGCATATCTGCGGTTTTATTATTTTTCTGACCAATGCCTCCTTTTTGCCGTCATTATCAGTTATTACTATCTCGTTTTCATATCTGTCGCTTGTTCTGTCACCATTATTATCTGTGCTTTTGGTAAGATTTTCGGCATAAACATATTCGGTAGTTCCCTCAACTGTCACCATTACCTCGCACCCGCCAACTCCCCTGACTTGAGAAAGAACATCTTTAAGCTCTTTTTCTATCTGCTTTTTGTAGCTGTCTGTATCATCAGTGGCAACGCTTTCCGTGGGAATGCTCTTGCTCTCTGCCGTATTTTTAGCAGGAAACATCTCAGAAACAAATATAAGTAATATCCCTGCAAGACCTACGGCTATCACTATCTTCGTTTTCATAGGAAGCTTTTTAAGAGCCTTTATTTTCCCCTCAACTTTACTTTTCAGCAACGTTTATTCCTCCTGCACGATAACTTGAGTATCAGGCAGATCTTCTGCAATAAGCTTTTCAACAAGCACTCTGTCGCTTGTTTTAGTCAGATATACCCTTACCGCTGTTATCTCTATTTCATTATATTCATTTATATCTGTGGTTATGTCCACTCTGACGTTTTCTATGCCATTCTTATTCAGCTTATCCAAAAAATATTCTTCAAGCCTGCTTTCGGATTCGGACAGATAATAAAGTTTCGTCGCTGTTGAAACGCTGTCAAACTCAGGCAGATCTGCAAGCTCTGTATAGTCGCTTAGGGTGACTTTGAAGCCATGTCCCATTACAGGCGTTATGACCGCAAGTAAAAGTATCACAGCAAGCACTGATCTAAGTTGTTTTTTCAAAGTTCCCTCAGGTGTGGCAATATCCGTCATAGAAGTTATCACGCCTATAATGCAGGCAATAAATATCACTGCTTTAACTGTATTCATTTTAAGCTCCTGTGTTCATGGCTGTCATTATTACAACTGATGTGGAAATAACGAACATTATAGAATAAGCCGCAAGGATGCTCACACCAATTGATAAAACCGAGTTTATGCTTTTAAGAAGTCCACCACTGTTGCTTATGCCAAAAATATCGTTTATGGTAGCGCCTATCCACACTGCAAGTTTTACTGCAAGAAGCGTAAGCAAAGGTTTCGCAACTATCACAGACATTATTATAACGCCTATCACGCCGACGCTTGTTCTTATTACGCCTATACTTCCCTTTACCGCTGAATAAGCTTCAGAGACCGAGCCGCCTATGACAGGTATAAAGCTTGAAGCCGCAAATTTAACGGCTCTTGCGGAGAGATTATCAGCCGCCGCTCCTGCAAAGCTTTGAATAGATAACAGCCCAGTAAAAAGGGTCATCACAATGCCAAGCAACCATATGACCAGCTTTTTCACCGACTCTGCAAGACTTCCAAGGTCAAGAGATGGGTTTATTGCAGAAACAAGGGTCACTGCAAGCACTGCCGACAAAAACGGCACAAGTATCGTATCTGCCAATATACCTGCACTTTCACATATTATCAGCATAACGCCGTAATAGCCTGCTCCTGCCGCCGCACTACCGCCTGCTGTCGCCACGCTTGAAAATATGGGTATGTAGGACATCATGAAGCTGTTCATTTGTTCCATGGAAGTCTTTACAGAATAAAGACTGTCGGTGACAGTATCGCTTATAACAAGCACTGTGGTAAGAACACATATGAGCGTGAATACCTTGTCCACTGTACCCTCGGCTGACATTGACCTTACCAACACGCAGAGCATAGTGGCGGCTGTTATTTTTCCGAGCATTATAAGAGGGCTTCGCAAAGCAGCGGTAAAGCTTTCAAATATATGCTTTATCACATCAAAAGCATTTATATTTGCGGCAGAGGACGGATCTTCCAAAGTGATGTTATTATCTTCAAGTGCAGTTTTTACATCTTCATCACCCTCAAAAGAAAGTCCCTCGTTTATTTCACTTATGAGCCTGTCATAATATTCATTGTTCTGTTCCTCACTGTCTGCATATACTCCCTGTGGTATAAACATGACCGCAAGGACTATGATAACAGTGGCAATTATTTTTTTCATATTTAAATCCTATATAAGCAATGCTTTTACTATTTCTACAAATGCTTTGAAAAGCGGCAGCGATACAGAAAGCATTGCAAGCTTTCCTGCCAAAGTGACCTGTGACGCAAGTGCGTTTTCTCCGCAGTCCTTACAATAATCAGATGCAAGCTGTACGATATAGCATATGCCAAGTGACTTGAACAGTATGGTAAGATACATATTGTCGATTCCTGACAGAGTGAAAAGGTCCTCAAATACAGAGATAAGATCTTTCACAAATGCTACCGAATGAAAAAGCACCAGTGCCGCCACCGCAAGCACAGCCGCATATTTTATCTCACGACTGTCTTTCTCAATGGCTTTGCACACTATGGTTGAGAAAATACAAAAGCACGCTATTGTAAATATTTTCATTAATACAGTCCAAACACTTCTTTTATCGTTTCAAATAGATTTCCGATCTGCCTTACTATCATAAGCAGAACGACAATAAGCCCTGCAAGAGTTGTCATCATTGCCTGCTCGTCACGCTCCGCTCGTTTCAGCAAGAGATTTAACACGGCAACGATAATTCCTATGGCAGCGATTTTGAAAATAAGATCTATGTCCATAAAATTTTGTTCCCTTCATTATGGTTATCCTTTGCTATGGCTATATTAGAAGAATAGCGATAAAAGCCCCGCTGAGAACGCCCAAAGCCCTGCATAGCCGCACCTGTGAGGTGAAATTCTCTGAAAGTCTGCTTATCTGCCCGTCAAGTGCGGCAAGGCTCATGGAAATGTATGCAAGCTGTCCATTTATGTCTGTTGTACCGAGTTTTTCAAAAAAATCTATGGCGGTCTGCCTGATTTCATTGTCAAAAAGCTTTGACTTATATATATCCCCGGTTATTCTTCTGCGGACATCAGGCGAAGAGGTATCTTGCGACAAAAATGTAAAGTCAGAATAATTCTTCTGCAAGCTAAGCTTTAAGATAATTTCCCCGAAAGTCATTCCACCCTCAACCATTGCCCTTGTTTCAAATATCAACCGTCTGAGTAGCTTGAGATATTTCATTTGCCGTATCTTGTCCGTCGCCATTGCACAGCCCATTTGTGTGCAGGCGGATATGATCAGCACACAGCCTATTAGCTTTATCATTTCATGCTCCTGTTTTTGTAAATGATACCAGTCTGCCACACATTGTTCCTGTGCCTAGTACCGCAAGTGCGTCGAAAACCTTGTCTTTTATGAGTTTTGAGATATAACGCCGCTTTTTAAGCTCATCAAGGCTTGAAGAATGGCATGAAGCAATAAGCTTCACTCCTGAGTTGAGCGCATACTGCAAAGCTTCGTTGTCCTCAGAAGAACCTATCTCGTCGCATATGAGTATTTGCGGTGACATGACCTTGACAGCCGTCATTATGCCCTCATATTTGTTGTAGGAATTGAACACGTCCGTCATTGCACCTATAAGATTTTGCGGCTCACCTGCCACTGTTGCGGCAAACTCGTTTCGCTCGTCTATAAGCGCAACACGCCAGCGTTCTCCAAGCTTTCTTGCAAGATCACGAAGCACTGTAGTTTTTCCTCCCGATGGCGGTGAAGCTATAAGCAGGCTCATTGGTTTGTCAGAAAAGCATTTTGCATATATATCGTCTGAACTGCCTATCATTTCACGAGCTATCCTTATATTAAGAGAAGATATATTTTTTACCGACTCCACGGCATAACTCCTTGCAGGATCAAGAACGGCAGTTCCGCAGAAGCCTACTCTGCATCCTCCTGAAACCGTTATGTAGCCTCTTGCTATCTCACGGTAAAAGCTGTGAAGAGAGTTCTGAAATGCTCGCTGATAGATAGTTTCAATATCCTCTGTGGTAACTTGAACGCTATCCCCGATATTGTTCATTAGTCTGCCGTTATCATTAACAAAATACTCTTTCGAGAATATGGTAACAGACAGCCGTCTACCTCTGCGAAGCCTTATTTCCTGTATCCTGTCACGCTCTATTTCTGGCACTGACATAATTGCTCCCCTTATGCGAGGGGTGAGCAGTTCGTAAACGTATTTTATCTTGCTGACTTCTCTTATCATTTTTTCACGCTCCTTTTGACTTGTCCTATGAAATAACTATGCTGTGAGCCTGCATTTTAGTACAAGATATTTGTATTCTCCTACATACGCAGATATCCATTATTGTATTTAATTATCACGCAAAATGCTTGAAATACTGTTGTATTTGTGATATAATGTTAATGCAATATGCACAAATATTGTGAAGATAAAAGAAACATACAAAACAAAGGAGAAAATTATGAACAACAGCTTAACTGAAGAACAGGTAAAAGTACTGAATATGTCACAAAGCGTGATAAATGAGGTAAGAAAGGTCATTATCGGCAAGGACGAGATAATCATAAAAGTCCTGCTGTCCATACTTGCAGGCGGTCATATCCTTATTGAGGATATTCCAGGAGTAGGAAAGACCACTCTTGCCGTGGCTCTTTCAAAGGCGCTTTCACTTGACTATAAAAGACTACAATTCACCCCTGATGTTTTGCCAACAGACGTGACAGGTTTTACCATACTAAATAAAGAAACACACAAGTTTGAATATAAGCAGGGTGCAGCACTCACAAATCTTTTTCTTGCAGACGAGATAAACAGAACCTCAAGTAAGACGCAGTCTGCGCTTCTTGAAGTAATGGAGGAGGGCAAGGTAACTGTAGATGGTATCACACATAAAATGCCAGACCCTTATATCGTTATCGCAACGCAAAACCCGGTTGGCTCTATAGGCACGCAAATGCTCCCTGAGTCGCAAATGGACAGATTTATCGTAAGGCTCACAATGGGTTATCCTAATCTTGAAAGCGAAGTCGCAATGCTAAAATCCAAGCAAAATCTCGTGCCTGTGGATAATGTAAGGCCTGTGGTTTCTGCGGAGGATATCCTTCAGGCAAGAAAAGTTGTGGAAAATATTTATGTTTCAGATCAGGTTTTCCAGTATATCGTTATGCTTGCAAATGCAACCAGAAACAATGAATATATAAAGTTGGGTCTTTCACCTAGAGGAACTATCGCACTACTCAGAATGACAAAGGCGACAGCGCTTCTTAAGGGCAGAGATTATGTTATCCCCGATGACGTTATATACAGCTTCAAGGACGTTGTTCTTCACAGACTTGTGTTCAGCTCAAAGGCAAAGATAAACGGCTTCACAGGAGAACAGATACTCAAAGGAGTTATTTCCTCAGTTCAGGTTCCAAGAGTTAGCAAGTAACGGAGGAGCAAATGCTGGTTTTATATATAATATTATTTATCGCCTCTATTTTCTTCTATATATTATATGTGGGTAGCTTCTCTTTTTATCTCTTTGCATTTTTACTTGTTATGCCTATTATCTTATTCGTTATGCTCAAAAAAATGTCAAAGAAAATAAGCGTTGGTTTTGTGAACACTCAGAAAACCGCAGGCAGATCGTCAAAGATACCTGTTGTGCTGAGATTGCAAAACCGCTCAAAGTTGCCTGTTGCCAATATGATTATAGAGATAGAATATTACAACACTCTTGACGGCGACAAAAATACAATGAAGATAAACACTCCCCTTTATCCTGATGATGTTCAGTATCTTACTTTGCACGTTTCTGCAAAGCATTATGGCACAGTGAGAATGAACATAAAACGCTGCCGCATTGTGGATATGCTAAAGCTTTTCAAGGTAAAGGTGAGCACGAATGCAGCGTCACAGCTGTTCGGCGAGAGCACTTTCACTATCGTGCCTGATTATATACCTATCGAAAACAACATTGCAAATTATGCTGAAATGGGTCTTGAAACCGATGATTATTCCAAGACCTCAAAGGGCGATGATCCCTCAGAAATTTTTGATATACACGAATATCATGATGGTGACAAAATAAACAGGATACACTGGAAGCTTACTGCAAAGCAGGATAAGACCATGGTCAAGGATTACTCTCTGCCAATATCAAATTCTATCGTGCTTATGGCGGATCTCCACCTTGATACAAATACAGACGATTATATGCTCGTATACGATACTCTTGTAGAGGCTATAGCGTCTATATCCTATTATCTTATAGAAAATGACACACCTCATAAGGTAGTGTGGTATGATAAAAAGAAAGATAACAGCGAAGTAGTGAATGTTACAGACGAAGAAAGTGCAAGGCTGCTTATAAGTCTGCTGTTGCAGGCTTCTGTTTATGATGAGCCTGACCTGTCTATGATAAATTACATCAATGAGCCTGAGAGATATAAATGCGGTCACTTGATGTATTTTTCTCCCGCATATAACAGCAATCTCAGCGGCGTTATGAACGATAACGATCTGGCGTTCCGCTATTCCTACATGCTTATCACAAACAAAAAGAAAGACGACGTTATAAACGATGAGTTTGCAGAGGTCGTGAACGTTACTGCAAAACACGTTGCCGAAAGCATACAGGAAATATGTCTATAAAGGTGACAACATGAAAAAGAAAAGAATAAAAAGCAAAAACAAAGATATAGGATTTATCAGCAGCAATGGTATCTGCATTGACGGAGATATCCTTATGAATTGTGAGCGTGAGCATAATTCAGGCTCATTTCTATGGTTTCAGATACTTCTGACCTTTGTGGCGACCATATGCACAGCGTTTATGGCAGTATCATTCCTTGATATGGAAATATACAAGACCACAATCATATATTACTCCGCCATGCTTTCACTTGTGTTTGGTCTGATGAAATCGTCACACAAGATAATTAAGTTTTCTGCACTTGGTGTGATGATACTTCATGTAATTTACCTTGTGAGCAGGATATCTACAATAAAATACGGCTTGTTCGTTGTTATAGACAGATATCTTTCAAGGGCAAATCAACCTAACTCAACTCTTGGTGTTCAGCTTAGTGGGATTTCTACTATCGACTACCCATATCTTGCGTCAAATTTTTTTGTATTTTTTATAACTCTTGTTTGCCTTGGAACGGCAGCAGCCTGCCTTTATAGGATAGATTTTCCACTGCTGTTCATCATTACATTTCCTGTTTTCGAGCTTGGAATGTATTGGGGCTGGGAGCCGTCAATGTGGACTGTTATTGGTCTGTTTGTATGCTGGGTGACAGTGCTTGCACTGCACATAATAAACCACACAACTAACAAGGCAGGAAGAAAAAACACCTTTGCGGTGCATGAGCGAAAACGCACGTTTTATTTTACATCTGAAAAGCAAAAAGCTTGTTTCTATAACGTATTCATGAAATTCACGGCTATTTTAAGCTCGTTGGTACTTGTAGTTATTATGCTTTTCTCAGCAATAACAGGCTTTACACGTCCTGAGTCATTTGCAAAATACAGACATGATATTTCTACAGCAGTGTCAAATTTCTCTCTCTCTGACCTGAGAAATGCTTTTTCAGATTATGACGGCGGATTTGATCTATTTGGTATAAAAACAGTTGGTGGCACAAACGGAGGCGTTCTTGGCAAGACAGCAGGCATTAGCTTCAACGGCTCAACAGCACTAAAAGTGGTCACTCCAAAATTCTCTAATACACTATATCTCCGTGGATATGTAGCAGGCGTTTATAACGACAATAGCTGGACTCCTGTTGACGTGAATGGCAATGAAGACACCTTCTCTGATGATTTTGAGCAAGGCAAGATATGGGTGCAGGATCTGGATTATGACCTTATCCAACGCAAATACGCGGATCTGACCCCTGCTCAGATTTCTGTATCTGTTCTCGGCGCAAGCAAGAAATTTGTGTATGCGCCATACGCTTCTTTATATTCAAGTGATGGAAATACAGACGATAAAAAAATGCGTCCTACCACTGAGTCATATGTCAAATTAAGTTCAACAAAGTATTCTCTTTACTATTTTGACCCCTCTCTTATAGAAGAAAGACTTGAAGCTCTCCCTGAGGCTATAGCCACAGAAGTGCCTGCATTGTCTGTTAATAAGGACAGGGGCGTTGACGCTTACTCAGAGTTTGTTCACCAGAAATATATGGACGTTCCAAAGTCTGATGAGCTTGATAAGGCATATAAAGAGATACTTAGTGAATATCTTGGCGTGGATATTTACCACAAGGGTGATTGGACCTATGAAGAAATAAGCACTGCAATAAGAAACTATTTCTCTGATAACTTCACTTATACCCTTGAACCGGGTGTTACTCCAAAAGGTGAAGATTTCATAGATTATTTTTTAAGTACACAAAAGGAGGGCTATTGTTCATATTTCGCAACAGCGGGTGCAGAGCTTTTAAGAATGTTTGGCTATCCGTCAAGATATGTAGAGGGATATGTGGTGCTTAATTCACAGCTCGGTGAACCTGAAGATGATTCAACATACGAGGTAAGTGTAAAGGACAAATGTGCGCACGCATGGGCTGAGGTATTTATAGACAATGCAGGTTGGTATCCTGCAGAATTCACACCAGGTTATGATAATGATAATCCTAATCTTACACAACAAGAGAAAGACCCTAAGGAAGTCACAACAACTAAAAGTACAGAAAGCAAGCCTACAACTACCACACAAAATGGCGGTCAGGGTGACACAACTTCAGTGGTTACTAAGAAGCCTGCAAACAGTTCAAAAGCTTCAACAACAAAGAAAACAAATTCTGCAAGCAACGGACATGGTGCCGGAGTGATGTCAGGCGCTGGGAAAACTTCTGTTTCATCAAGAATAACAGAAAACAACAGCGACCATGGCTCATTTGTAGGAATTTTCATTACTCTGGGCGGACTTCTGCTTATAGCCTTCGGCGTTGTAGTCCATAGAGATGTAAAGGTAAAGAAAATGCGTTCGGAACTAAGTAATGGGGACAATAGATCACGCACTGTGGCAGTATATCGCTATATGCTCAAGTATTTAAAGCTTATAGGCATTACCGACAGCAGAAATATTACAGACTTACAGCTTTGTGACAGGTTAACAGAAAAATGCAAAGAAATGCAAGTAGATGATTTCTCTCATATGATAAAATATATCGGAGAACTTGCAGTCAAAGCGGAAATGAGCAACTCAGTAATATCTGATGGGGAACTCGAAACTGCACTTTCTTATTTTGAAATCGTAAAGGACAAGATCGTCCTGCCAAAGCTTTCGGGTGCTAAGCTTCTTAATGCAAAATTTGTTTACTGTTTATATTAGAGGAAAAAAGCCACGCTCGGTGTGGCTTTTTTAACCTCAATGATATTACCAAAAAGCTGATAGGTGATTTTTTATATGAAGTATATGTTTAATGCAAATATGGATATGATATTATCAGTAGGATAACTTTTTGAATATTTTAGAAAGGAATGATCAGATTGCGAAAAATAAAAAATACAATAATATTTATTGTTACAGTTGCTATACTTACAATGTTCTGCTCTTGCTGTAAACGCTCTGAGATAAAACTGGGATCCGGCAACGAAGGTGGTATATATTATAAATTTGCTGACACTCTCAGTGATATTGATGAAAGCATCACAAATATAAGAACGGCTGGTTCTCAGGCTAACATGAGGCTTTTAAAGGACGGCTTTATCAACATGGGAATAGTCCAGAGCGATGTCCTGTCTGAAGCAGTGAATGGCACAGGAGATTTTAATGGTAACAAAATAAACAACGTCCGTGCAGTTGCGGCTCTTTACATGGAGTCTTTTCAGATAATCGTTCCGGCTGACTCAGATATTCAAACTCCTGCTGATCTTAAAGGCAAAAAGGTTTCTGTGGGCGAAGAAGATTCTGGCGTAGCAAAAAATGCTGAGTACATTTTAAACTCTGTAAGTCTTGACTATAAAATGATAGATGTGTGCAACATGAACTATCAGAAGTCTGCTGAGGCACTTAAAAACGGCTCTATCGATGCATTTTTCGTGGTACTTGGTGCTCCATGTGATGTTATAACACAGCTTTCTGAGGAAATGGATATAAGAATATTGCCTCTTGATGACAGAACAATATCATATATGACGAATCTTTATAACGGATACTATGAAACTGTAATAAAGGCAGGAACTTATAAAGGCATTGACGAGGACGTCAAGACTGTTGGCGTAAAGGCTGTTCTTGTGGCAAGCCAAAAGATGGACAGCGACACTGTAGCAGATATCACGAAAATGCTTTTTGAGGAAAATGACCAGATAAAGAAAAGGATCTCATTTGCGAATAATGACACAAAATTTGCGACAGATAATATCCCGTGTGCTTTTCACAAAGGGGCAGTGGAATATTATAACAGCATTGGAACTGCTATAACAGAGGAGGATCAAATTTGAAAACAATAAATGTGGATATGTATCAAACTCTTGCGGTGGCAGTAGGAGTCTTGTATTTAGGGGGATTTCTCAAAAAGAAAGTCAGATTTCTTGAAACCTTCTGTATTCCCTCTCCTGTCATCGGCGGAATTATTTTTGCTATCATATCATGTATTCTTCACGTCGCAGGAATAGTCGAATTTCAGTTTGATGAAACGCTAAAAACGGTTTGCATGGTCATGTTCTTCACTTCAGTTGGCTTTCAGGCAAACATTAAAGTTTTGAAAGCAGGAGGTAAAAGTCTTATTGTATTTTTATTATGCCTGATAGTGCTGATATTTGCGCAGAATGCGGTTGCCGTAGGACTTTCAAAGCTATTGGGAGTAAGCTCGTTGGTAGGTATGTGTACAGGATCTATCCCTATGGTAGGCGGTCACGGAACGTCAGGTGCTTTTGGCACAGTGCTTGAGGACCTTGGTCAGCAAGGAGCAACAAGCCTCTGCACAGCAGCGGCTACTTTTGGATTGATTATAGGCTCTGTAATGGGCGGACCTATCGGCAGAAAGCTTATACTCAAACACGATCTGCTGAAAACTGTTATTCCTGAGGACGACTCTATACTTGTCGAGGACGAACAAAAACATCACCGTTCTGTAAGCATGTATGCACCTGCAGCTTATCAGCTTGCGATAGCAATGGGAATAGGCACGTTTGTATCATGGGTGCTTTCATATTCAGGCATGACTTTTCCTGTGTATATCGGATCAATGATCGTTGCAGCATTTATGAGAAATATCGGTGAATACAGCGGTAAAATACACATACACATGGGTGAAATAAATGATATCGGTGGTATTTGTCTTTCACTTTTTCTCGGAATAGCCATGATAACATTGAAACTCTGGCAGCTTGCCGAGCTTGCATTGCCTATGATAATCATGCTTGTTGCACAGGTGCTTCTTATGGCAATGTTCTCATACTTTATCGTATATAATGTAATGGGAAGAAACTATGATGCGGCAGTGCTTGCGGCAGGAACTTGCGGCTTTGGAATGGGTGCAACGCCAAACGCTATGGCTAATATGCAGGCTTTAACAGCAAAATTTGCCCCTTCAATAAAGGCTTATATGCTTGTTCCTATTGTTGGAAGTATGTTTGCCGATTTTATAAACAGCCTTGTTATAACAGGATTTATCAACTTTATTAATTAACGGAGGAAAAGAATATGAACAAAAAGAACAAACATCTTGACTGTTATACAGATAACCTTGCTTTTCCAGAAGTTCACGTTGAAGATGTAAAAACTGAGAATGATGAAAACGAAAATAATAGCGAATCAGGCGTAATATTCGACAACTTAGCAATACCTGAAATAAAAATAAAGCCCAAGAAAAGGAAAAGATAACAAAAAAACGATTTTCTGTTTATTTTCAGAAAATCGTTTTTTTATTTCATATTGGAGATGTATTCTCTTATCTCTTTTTCCACACGGATAACGTCCTCGTGAAGCTCCTGAGCTGACATTCTGAAAGCACCGCTGCCCATGATTATGACCTGCTCCATGCCGTCAGATGTGGCGACCCTTACCTTATGCTCTCGGCTGAGCTTGTGAGCAGTGCGTTCGATATAAGTGTCAGCCGTTTCGGCTTCTTTGGTGTAAACTATACTGATATTGTGGTAATTTTCCACTACACGCTCCTGCTCTTTGACCTTGTATGCGTCAAAGACGAGTATCAGCTCACATTGCTTGTATCCCTGATAGTTGCAAAGCCTGTTCACAAGCATACTTCGTGCAAGGTCAAGGCTCTCGTTGGCAGCCTTTTTCAGCTCGTCCCAAGAGAAAATTATGTTATAGCCGTCAACCAGCAAATATTCCACGCCTGAGTATATCTGCTTCGGCTTTGACGCTGACTTTACAGACTTTTCAGGTCTGCGCATCGCATAGTGCTTATCACGTTCTATCTTTCCGTAAGTGCGCTCAAATATCTCCATAAGCTCCTTATCACTTGCTGCACGTCTTACAAAATCTTCAGCACGAGCATATGTCTGTGGCTGAGAGACCTGCCGGCGTTTGTCCTCTGGAGGTATGTGAAGCTTATCAGGAACTTCGTTCCATTTGACATTGTAACCTGCGCCATGAGAGCAAAATACAGAATCTGCCGTATTTTCAAGATCTCTATCAGGATCATAGCCATATTCTTCAAGCACAACTTCTGTATTATGACATTCACGGTAACCGTCAGAAGTGCATATCAGCTTTCCAACGCCCTTGGTGTAGCTTATGACCTGCGACTGATAGCCTCGCATTTCCGCCACCGGTGCACTTCCCTTTATAACGGAAAATTCGCCCGATACCTCCGGCTGTGAGAAAACTCCGCCCATGTTCTGTATATCTGTTATAGCACGTCCCACGTTCTGCTGTGGCACTTCAAGTGTGAAGCTGTAATAAGGCTCAAGAAGAACGGACTTTGCGTTTCTAAGTCCCTGTCTGACGGCACGATATGTTGCTTGACGGAAGTCGCCGCCCTCTGTGTGTTTAAGGTGCGCTCTTCCCGAAACGAGCGTTATTTTCATATCTGTAATAGCAGAGCCTGTGAGAACGCCAAGATACTTTTTCTCCTGCAAATGGGTAAGAATAAGTCTTTGCCAGTTTTTGTCCAGCGTATCTTCACTGCATTCCGTTGCAAAACGCAGACCCTTGCCACGCTCCAGCGGCTCAAGCTTCAAATGCACCTCAGCATAATGCCTGAGCGGCTCATAGTGACCATAGCCGTAGACAGACTCTGCAATAGTTTCTTTGTATGCAATGCTTCCCTCTCCAAAATCAATGTCGATATCAAAGCGTCGCTTGAAAATGCTTTTCAGTATGTCAAGCTGCACCTCGCCCATTATGCTGACATGTATTTCGCCAAGCTGTTCATTCCAATCGACGTGAAGCTGTGGATCTTCATTTTCAAGCACACGGAAATACGACAGCAGAGTGTGCATATCCAAATCACACACAGGCTCGACACGATAGGTAAGAACAGGCTCCAGCAGTGGTTTTGCAGAATCCTGCTCAAAACCAAATCCCTGCCCTGCATAAGTTTTAGTCAACCCTTCAACAGCGCAAACAACGCCAGTTTCAGCGTTATCCGCATTACGATATTTTGCCCCTGAATATATTCTTATCCTGCTGACCTTTTCTGAGAAGCTTTCACCGTCAGCCGATGAATAATCTACTTGATCTCTAACCTTAAGACAGCCACCTGTTATCTTCATAAAAGTCAGGCGTGAGCCACCGTCCTCTGAAATTTTATACACTTTTGCACCAAAAGTACCGCTGTCATATACACACGGTGCAAGCTCCGCAAGGGCGTTCATAAATTTTTCAATGCCCTGCGATTTTAAAGCTGAGCCGAAAAAACATGGAAATACTTTTCTATGAGCCACGGAATCTGACAGTATCTTGTCAGACATTGATCCCGTTTCAAGAAACTCATTCATAATATTTTCATCAAAAAGGGCGCAATCCTCTGCTACTTCGGACTTCATACGGCAGAAATCCACAAATCCACTGCCAAGACGACCCTCTAGGCTGTTCATAACAAAAGTCTTATCAGCACCGTCCAAGTCCATTTTGTTCACAAAAACAAAGGCTGGGACGTTATAACGCTTTAACAGCCTCCAAAGAGTTTGGGTATGGCTCTGCACACCGTCTGTGCCACTTATAACAAGCACAGCAAGATCAAGCACCTGTAATGCACGCTCAGTTTCCGCTGAGAAATCGACATGACCAGGTGTGTCAAGCAAGGTGAAAGATGTGTTTTTATATTCAAATTCTGCGGGTTTTGAGAAAACAGTTATACCTCTGTATTTTTCAATCATATCCGTGTCAAGAAAAGCGTCACCGTGGTCTACACGTCCGACCTTTCTTATTTTGCCAGACAAATAAAGCATTGCTTCCGAAAGCGTTGTCTTGCCTGAGTCGACGTGGGCAATTATGCCTATTACTGTTTTTTTCATATTTTCTTCCTATTTGCTAAATTTCAATGTACTCCATTTCATTCTTCATTTGCACAAATCCAAACTTTTCATATAAAGACATGCCCATTTCTGCGATATAAAGGGTTCGTATATATGCTTTCTTCATGCTATCTAATTATAAATCATTTTCAAGAAAGTTTTGTATTTTATCATTAAGAAACATCAGAACATCCTTATGATCAGACAAAATGTCCGTTTCAAATCTTTCCTTATTTAGAAAGTATTCAACCATAATTCTATTATCATCCTGATACGATTCTAATAAACTTTCTATCGACAAGGGATAAACTCCTGTTGCACAAAAGCGTTCTTGTCTTAATGCAAACATGAGCGGCTTCAAAATATATGTCGAAATTTTTTGGTGCGTAAGTAATTCTTTTGGCTCATCTACACATATATAATGGCGAACACTCATTAAAATATTTGCTAAATTTTTCTTATAGGATAACTGTATCTTTTCATTTATATTTTCGATTTTCACCAATTGCTCACCATACAATAAAACACTATTTAGTTCAGCAATTGCATATTCTGACCAATCTTCAAATATTTTGCTTTTATATTCGTCTACGGATAAGCATTGAGTATTTATCTCCAACAAATCATAAGGGATAGATGTGTTTCTTGCACAATGCCCAACATTTTCTAAGACATATTGATTTATTGTACTAAAGATACAAAACACGTCTAAATCAGAATTATCATTTGCATCTCCTCTCGCATAACTTCCAGTCAAATAAACCATTAATAAGTATTCACCTAATCTATTTTTTAAGGCTGACACAAATTCACTCAATACTTTCTCATAATCATGATTTACTTTATTTGCTGGTATCACTCTTCTCATAAACAAGTTCCTTCATTATTTAGTCTGTTACTTCCGGGTCTCCAATTTCTTCATTTCCTAAATAAACTTTATACGCTTTTCCTTCATACAAATTCATGATCTGTCGGCGTAATTTTGAAGGATATAATGGTGTTGTATTTAATGTTTTAATATCTAACCAATCATATCCAACTTGATTTGTATCACTTTGCAAGACGGCATTTTCAAGTTTTCCAATATACTCACATAAAAACACCAAATCTACACGATGAAATTTTTCTCCATGTAAACCCTCTATAACAAACGCTAAATCTTTCACAACTACCCGCAATCCCATTTCTTCTGCCACTTCTCTACAAACTGCTTCAGGAAGAAGTTCCTCCACATCTTGTCCGCCGCCGGGCATAATATACCATTCTTCTTTTCCGTCACTTATTTTGATTGCCAACATCTTATCATCTTTAATAATTAATGCTTTTGCTGCATTTCTTACAGTTCTATCCATAATATCTCCAACGTTACTTGTATCGCTGTGGAACTGTTGTCACCACAAACATATTATCCTATACGCTAAACTGCCATGCCCTATAAAAAGCGGCATGTTTAACCAATGTGTGTAAACCACACCGCTAAGCTAACTGTCCTGATTTACTGCGCTTTCCTTGTTATCAATACCACACACTCCACGTGGCTCGGTTGTTCAACGAAAAACATACTCAACCCCTATTGTACGAGGAAATGGTGGAACGCACCTTTTCCCTTAAAATCTAGTGGTTCGAGCCTTTGATAACCTTGAATTGCTCTATAATTTGTATAGGCAAACAGGGTAAAGCTCTGTTCCTTAAACTTCATTTTTCATGTAATCCCTACAAACTGGAATTTAACTAATGGATGCCATTTTATTAGTCGGCCATGATCTCCTAAGAGCCACATAGGAGATTAAAAAGTTTGCAAGCCAGCCAACTGGTATCGCAAGCCAGACAAAGGCAATGCCGAAACGTGGTGCACAGATCAGGGCAACGGACAGACGAATCGCAAGATTCACTATGTTTGCAACGAGGAACGGACGCATAATTCCGAGACCACGAAGAACTCCATCGGTTGCCATCTTGATACCCATGAAGATGAAAAAGTAACCAAGCCACCTCATATAATCACCAGACACCTGATAGGCAAACGCCGTTCCGTCTTTTCCTAAGAACAGTGAGGAGATCTGCGTATGCAGCGCTTCAATGGTCACAAACGCAATGACCGCAAAGCACAGATCCAGCATCAGTGCAACATGGTAGCCTTTTTTGATACGATCAATTTTCTTTGCACCAAGATTCTGGGAAACATACGGCGAAACCGCATTGCCGATGGATACAAAGATCAATGAAAAAACATTTTCCACCCTCATCGTTGCTGCATACCCGGCGAGTGCCTGTGTACCGAAAGGATTTACCACTGCCTGCACGATCATCATACCGATAGACACTGTGGACTGCTGCAAAACCGATGGTACCGCAATGCGAAGCATGGAATACAGCTCCTGCCGGTCGAACCTGCTAAAGGAGCTCTTGTATTGCCGCATCCGAGACAGAAAGATCAAAAACGAAAACACGGCTGAAATTCCCTGTGAAATCAGGGTTGCAATAGCCGCACCGAACACACCGAGACCTAGCCCGGCTACCATCCAAAGATCCATAAAAATATTCAGTATGGACGAAAAAATCAGCAGTCCTAGCGGAATTTTGGATTCGCCGATTGAGGTGAACATGGTAGAAAGAATGTTATACATAAACAGAAACGGAAAGCCCACAAAATAGACCCGCAGATACAGTACAGCATCATCCAGTATGTCGGCAGGGGTTTGCAGTCCACTCATCAACGAGTTGGCGAAGAAAAAGCCAAAAACACCAAGGACTATACTTAGAAGCAAAAAACTAATCAAGGATGTTGACACGATTGTTTTCATTTTGCCATACTCCCTGGCTCCGAAATAACGGCTCACAAGCACACCGGCTCCGACACCGGCTCCCAGTGCCACACAAATGAACACATTGGTCAATGCTGCACATGCACCGACAGCTGCAAGAGCGGAAGAACCAACAAACTGGCCGACAATAACAGAGTCGGCCATATTGTATATTTGCTGAAAAAAACTTCCAATAATCATTGGCATTGCAAAAACCGTCAACGCTTTGAAGGGCGTATCGGTTATCAAATACTCATCTTTCGACATTATCATATTCCTCCATGGTATCTTGTATCGTGATGTCCCATTCACTTACCTTCTCAAATTCCGATTTGTCAATTTCGTTAAATATGAATTTTATCTTTCTCCAGCGGATACAGATATGTAATCGGATTCTGTGCCGACTGATTCAACTTCAATCAGGCTATCGACTTTCCAATGTAGAACGATTCATTCTCATCCAACGAAAGTCCCTGCTCATATCTTTCATCCACAAAAAATAATCTATTTTCAGTTTTTGGTGTAAGAACAATATCCTGTCTTGGAAATTTTACTACCATATAAAATTACACTACTCTCAAACCTCAAATTTAAGATAATAACACTACTCATCAGTGCATTTTATATTAGGCAGTAATTATATTATAGCATACAAATATAAAAAGTCAACAAAATTCAGATAACGCACATATCCTTTGATAGTGTAGAATGGGTTTACAAGAATGGTGACTCTGGTCAACAGTATCTTTCTATCGTCTATGTGAATGGTATCAGAAAGCAGTGGCTCTTTTATCCTGATTACATCATTAAGACCACTGACGGAAATATTTGGATTATCGAAACTAAGGGTGGTATGCAGGCTGGTCACACCAAAAACATTGACCGTCAGGTCGAAAATAAGTTTAATGCATTTAAGAAATACGCCAAGAAGTACAACCTTCATTGGGGCTTTGTGCGTGACATTGATGAGGAATTGTACATAAATAATACAATCTACACTGAAGATATGTCAGGAGATAATTGGATTCCACTGGATGATGTGCTGAAATAAATTCTCAGCCTTGAATAATTGAATTAAATTAAAAATGAGCTACTGCACATAATGCAATAGCTCATTTTCGTATATTCCAAATCAACCTAATTGTTCTACAAATCTTGCAAATGCTTCTTTTCCTTGTTTATCTCTCTTAAATACTCCGGCATCTTCAAGTACCTGTTCAAAAACTCTGCCGACTTCATAACGAATAATCTCCATTGCATTATCAGCGTTAAAATCAGAATATTTTTTTAGAATTTCACTTGCCCAAATTGCATGAGATGCAATTTTATCATCTGTAGCAATCTCTTTGCCGGACAGCATTGCATCTTTTAAAAGTGTCAGTTCATCTGCTAAACGCGCCGGAAGAACAGCAAGTCCCATCACTTCAATCAATCCGATGTTTTCTTTTTTTATATGATGTAAGGTAGGATTCGGATGGAACACACCTAACGGTCTTTCTTTCGTTGTAATATTGTTTCTCAATACCAAGTCGCATTCAAATCCAGAAGAAGTTGCTCTTGCAATTGGAGTAATTGTATTATGCAGAATTCCGTCTGTTTCTGCATAAATTCCAACCACTTCATCCGTATATGTTCTCCATTTTGATAAAATATCAGCACATGCAGCTGCCAAAGCCGTCCTGTTTTTTGAAGAAAGACGTATCACAGACATCGGCCATTTTACAATGCCGGCACTAACATTCATATAATTTTTCAAAAGAAATGTTCTTTCGATCGGTGCTTTTGCCATTGCAAAATTATAATTGCCGCCTTGAAAGTGTTCATGCGTTAGAATTGAACCGCCTACAATAGGAAGGTCTGCATTTGAACCGATAAAATAGTGTGGAAATTGCTCAACAAAATCAAACAGTTTATTGAATACCTGTGCATTGATTGTCATAGGAATATGCTGTTTATTAAAGACGATGCAGTGTTCATTATAATATCCATAAGGAGAATACTGCATGAACCAATCTTGGCTGTTGATATTCAACTTTACCGGACGAAGATTTTGTCTTGCAGGGTGTGTCTGGTGACCTGCGAAACCCATATTTTCAACACAAAGCTGACATTGAGGATAGGCTGATTTTTTTTGCAATTTAGCAGCAGCAATATCACGAGGATCTTTCTCTGGCTTAGAACGGTTTATAGTAATGTCAAGTGTTCCATATTCTGATTCATATGTCCACTTTAAATCTTTCGCAATTCTTTCAGCACGAACATAGTTCAGGCTTTTACTAAAAGCATAGTACCATTCTGTAGCTGCTGATGGCGAAGGCGAAGCAGAATATTTTCTTCGAAATGCGGCATTAACTTCTCTCGGCATAGGTGTGAAAACACCCATAACTCTTGTATCGAATAGATCACGTTGTACAGAAGAGTCTTCAATGATTCCTGCTTTTACTGCATAGTCGATCAGGGGTTCAAGAAGTTCTTCAATATTTCCCGTGAGTGGTTCTTTATCATTCCAGTCAGTCAGTTTTAGTATATCCATGAGCTGATTTCTAACAACGAAAATATCGTCATTTGTAATCAAATCAGCTTCTATTGCATGACGGATTAATCCGTTTATTGCCCTGTATATCATGATAACACCTCTTTTCAAAAACCATCTGGATGATTCTTATGCCAATTCCATGCGTCAGATATAATTTCTTCAAGGCTATCGTGTACAGGATTCCAGCCAAGAATTTTTCTTGCCTTTTCACTGGAAGCCACCAGTCGTGCAGGATCTCCGGCACGCTTTGGCGTTTCAATTGCCGGAATCGGGTGCCCTGTCACTTTTCTTGCTTTATCAATTACTTCTTTTACGGAATAGCCGACACCATTTCCAAGATTGAAAATATTGCTTTCGTTTCCGTTTTTTAAGTACTTTACAGCGAGAATATGTGCCTGAGCCAAATCAGTAACATGGATGTAGTCTCTGATACAAGTTCCATCAGGAGTATCATAATCTGTTCCATAGATGGAGATACTTTCTCTCTTTCCATTTGGGACTTGAAGAATCAAAGGAATCAAATGACTTTCCGGATTATGAGCCTCGCCGATTTTACCTGATTTGTCTGCTCCGCAAGCATTGAAATAGCGGAGAGAAACGTATCTTAGACCATGAGCTTTTGAAGTCCAATAGAACATCTTCTCCATAGCAAGTTTGGTTTCACCATATGGATTGGTTGGCTGTGTTCTGTCTGTTTCAAGAATCGGAATATTTTCCGGTTCACCATAGGTGGCAGCGGTAGAGGAAAATACAATTTTATCAATATGGTGTTCAACCATGGAATCCAAAAGAATTTTTGTTCCGCAGAGATTATTGTCGTAATACTTTAGTGGATCGACAACGCTTTCTCCAACAAGAGAATATGCTGCAAAGTGAATCACTGCATCTATCTGTTCGTTTTCAAAAATATTATCAAGAAACGCCTTGTCATGCAAATCACCAAGATAAAATTTCGCATCTTTCGGAACAGCTTCGATGTGTCCGGTTGCAAGATTGTCTGCAATAATAACGCTTTCTCCGGTGCGAATCAACTCTAAAGCTGTGTGAGAACCGATATAACCTGCACCGCCTAAAACAAGTATACTCATTAATTTTCCCTCCTATTATTTGATTTCAATACCGCCAAACGGTCTGATCGTCATAATGTAGCACGAATTTTGTCCAAATATTCTGTCCATTTCCGATCTATATGCATTGACAAGATCATTTGGTACAAATGCCTGAACAGTCCCTGCGAAACCACCACCGTGAACTCTTACAGCACCATTGCCTTTTAATATTCGTTTTCCCGCCATAATTGCAAGTGGAATACCTTGTTCCGTTGGCTTTCTGCATGAGTATAAATTTTGCAGATAGTTCATGGAAGAATCTCCCGATTCGTTTACAAGCGTGAGAAAATCCTCAAATCTGTTGTTTTTGATAGCTTCCGTTTCTGCCTTTGCACGATAATTGTCGCCAAAAAAGTGAATTGCACGCAAGACAGCTCTGTCAGAAATCTTCTTTTTAATATCAGGAAGATTATCCCAAAATTGATTTTCATCAACTTCACGAAGAACCTTTTTGCCGAAATATTCTGCAACTTCGTCCATTTCTGTACGAACGGCTACATAATCATCTGTCAAATCAGAATGATCTCCTTTGGTGTCTGTGATGATCAATGCATAGCCGGTTTTTGAAAGGTCAAAATCAATTTTTTGGATACTTGGATTTTGAATGTTTTGAAAATCAAGAAAAACAAATCCACCAACGGAGCAAACCATCTGATCCATCAATCCGCTTTTCTTGCCAAAATAAAAGTTTTCTGCATATTGTCCGATTTTTGCGATTTCTACTGCACCGATCTGATTGTTATTGTAATAGCTGTCAATTGCCGTTTCAATCAATGTTTCAAATGCAGCAGAAGAAGAAATACCGCTTCCAGCAAGTACATTTGAAGTTGTATACATATCAAATCCGGAAATTTCTACACCTAAATCCTTAAAGCGAGCTGCAATCCCTCTGACAATTTCAGAAGAACCTTTTTCACCGATATGAACATCCAAATCGTCCAGTGAAACTGCAAATTCATCGTATCCCTCTGATTTAATTCTGATGATGTTTTCATCATGAAATGCTGCAACACCGATAACATCTAAGTCAACTGCTCCTGCAATGACACAGCCATGTTGATGATCGGTATGATTACCGCCGATTTCTGTCCTACCCGGAGCAGAATAAACGTGTATATCATTTCTGTTCGGATACAGTGCTGTGAATTTCTCCACCGCACTCATATATCGTGATTTCTGACCTTCTATATCCTGTGGCTTATAAATATTTGCGAAGATATTATCAAATCCACCACAAGTAACATTGTCTTGAAAATCCTGTATTTTCATTGCTTTCCTTTCTTCTTACGATCTTAAGGGCATAATTACAAATTCCAATTTCATCGGCTGATCTGCATGGATTCTGTACTCCTCATGCACCGGTGCACCCCAGGAATCATCGCCGCCGACACCCATTTGCTTTGCAGCGATTCTGACCCATGTGTAGCGAACACTTGGAAGTTCATACAGATGCATTGCATTTTCAAGTTCATAGGCACTGTATGGCAGTACGCTCATTTCAAACGGAGCAGATGCCTTTTGGAACGTCAGACCATGCTGCATATCATCATGGACAGAGAGCGTTCTTACACCGGTACGATTGCCGCATTCCTGCGGATTGAGATAGCCGGAAAGATTTTCTTTTGCCGTAGATTTCCACGATCCCAGTCTTGCTCCTTTGCATCGGTCGCTGTAATTTTCATCAGGGCCGAGTCCGTAATACTGAAAATTGCAAAGCTGTTTTTTCATCTTGAAGTCCAATGCAAGAACCGGCATATCGGACATTCCGCTTACTCCTGCATAATTTACACTTACGCCCAGCTTTCCGTCAAAGTGTGCAGTATAGGTTACAGTAAACTCAAAAGTCGGAACACAGGCAGCCTGATATGTGAATGTGATTTTCAGAGCATCTTCCTGTTCCAGCCATGAAACGGTTTTATACTTTGCAAATTTGCCTGCGACATACCACTGTGCAAGATTGTACGGCTCGGAAGCACCGGTGTCATTGTCTGTCATCGCTCTCCAGAAGCTGACCTTTGGTGTGCGTGTGATATATTCAAAATCATTGTATTTCAGAGAACTGATACCGCCCTCTTTTTTGTCGAACATCATGGAGAAGTTTTCTCCGTGAACGCCAATGATAACATCGCCGTATATGATCGTTGGCTTTTGCAATGTGGTTTCCGGAATCTGATTATCTTTCACTTCAAACACTTCCTGTGCAAAGGCAATTTCGTGTCCTGCATCTGCCCATAGTGTCTGATTTGCGGTAACGGCGGAAACATGATAAACATATTCTCCTGCACTGTCTATTTTGTGAAGCGTCAGTTTCATTGTCTTGCTTTCTCCGGCAGGAACATTCAGAGAAAATGTATCGGATTTCAGAACAACGCCGTTCTTTTCCAATCGTACAACAAATGACAAGTTGTTTGTATCTGCAAAGAGATTTCGGTTTTCTACGGTAAGCATTCCGTTTTGAATGGACATTCTGATGTTGGAGTAAAGAGCCTTCATTTCCTGAACCTTTGGAGAGTAGGTTCTGTCAGCATAGATCACACCGTTGGTGCAGAATCCGTAATCGCTTGGTCTGTCCTCAAAATCTCCGCCATAAGCCAGAACCGTTTTCCCATCGTCATTTTTGGTTTCGATTGCCTGATCGATGTAGTCCCAGATGAAACCACCCTGATAAGCCTCATATTTGTCCTCAAGGTCAGTGTAAAGGCTCAAACCGCCAAGAGAATTGCCCATAGCGTGCATATACTCACAGCTGATATACGGTCTGCCGCTGTTCTGCTTCAGGTATTCTTCCACTTCCTGCGGTTTTGCGTACATACGGCTTTCCATATCCGTGATAGAATCATACTGATGATTCGGAACTCTTGTAACGCCCTCATAGTGCACCAGTCTTGTCGGGTCTACACTTCTGAAATATTCCGACATTGCAGCAATATCTTCTCCGCAGTAGGATTCGTTTCCGCAAGACCAGATGAGAACGCTTGCGTGATTCTTGTCCCGTTCGTACATTGATTTCGCTCTGTCCAGCACAGCTTCTTTCCATTCCGGAAGTGAACCCGGTACATTCCAAGACGGATCTGTTACACCAAGCTTCTGCCATGTACCGTGTGTTTCCAGATTGGTTTCATCAATCAGATAAATGCCATATGCATCACAAAGCTGATACCAAAGAGAATTGTTCGGATAATGACAGGTACGAACTGCATTGATATTGTTTTTTTTCATGAACTGAATGTCAAACAGCATATCTTCCTTTGTGATTGCTCTGCCTGTTTTCGCATCAAATTCGTGTCGATTGATGCCCTTGAAAATGATACGTTTTCCGTTTAAACACATGATTCCGTTTTTCAGTTCAAATCGGCGGAATCCGACTTTGGTTCTGCTGACCTCGATTTCATTTCCGCTTTCGTCTGTCAGAATCACTGTAAACGTATAGAGATTCGGTATTTCGGCACTCCAAGGCTTGCTATTTTCAATTGTCCAGTTTACAGATCCCTTTTCATTGGATTCTGCGATGACCGTTCCATTTTCATCTGTCAAGATCGATCTCACAGAACACTTGCCCGCAATATCCAGCGTTGCAGAGAAGATACCGTTTGTACCGTCATAATCTGCAATCACTCTCATATCACGAACATGGGCAGACGGTGCCGCATAAAGGAATACGTCACGGAAAATGCCGGAGAATCTCCAGAAATCCTGATCTTCCAGCCAGCTTGCAGAACTTCTTTTGAACACTGCAACAGCAAGTTTGTTGCCCTTTTCACGAATATATGGTGTCAGTTCAAATTCAGACGGTGTAAAAGAATTCTCGCTGTAGCCGATAAATTCGCCGTTCAGCCAGACATACATAGCAGTTTCCACACCCTGAAAAGAAATGAATACACGCTTATTTTTCAGAGCATCGTTCAAGTCAAAATATCTGACGTAGCTGCCGACAGGGTTGTCCTTTTCAGAGATAAACGGCGGACGGAGATGCTCCTGTCCCTCCCAAGGATAAATGGTATTGACGTACTGCGGTTTGCCGTATCCCTGCAATTCCATGTGTCCCGGAACCTGAATGTTGTCAAAATTGTCAGTGTTGTCGCTTTCTTCATAGAACTTTTGCTGCCATTCAGATGGATTCTTTGCCCACGCAAATTTCCAGGTGCCGTTCAGATTCTGAATCAGAGAGGAATTGTCTGCATCGGCTTCCAAATGGTTTGCATAGATTCTGTGGTCGGAATGTGCGGCAATTCTGTTGACTGCAAACACTTCCGGATCGGTCAGCCAGTCGAGTGTATATTTCATATTGTTCCCTCCATTTTAGTTCTGTGATTCCATCACAACTTCATTTTCGGATATCCCAAGTTTTTCTTTGATTTCCGTATTTGCCTTTTCAACATTCATCTTAGAAAGAATAAATGTGATGATCAGATCCAGTGCAAACGGAACGATCAGATACATAATGTGAAGCATATTGATAGCAGAATCAGGCTGTACTGTCAAAGTGCCCTTGAATCCGCTAAAGTCGAGCAAAAGACCGACAATTGCTGTTCCAAGTCCACCACCAATTTTTACACCAAGTGATGTGCAGGAGTACATGATTCCATCAACGTGCTTGTGTTTGGTAAGCCAGCTATATTCAGAGCATGATGCGATGACTGCATTCATATCACCTTGCCATGGACCTTGACCGAGTGCTGCAAGTGCTGTAAATGCAAGCATCAGCGGAATGTTTCCCATGTATCCGGCAACTGCTACCAGAAGTCTGCCAACTGTTGCTACCATGTAGCTGTATTTGTTCAGCTTATACATGCCGTTCCATTTTTGTACGATGGTAGGAGTGAAGATCAAGGCGATAATCAAAGGAATATTGATAAACCACGCAAACGTGCCGAACATATTCTCATCTGCGAGAACATATTTTGCATAGTATGTTCCAACACCGATCATCGCACCATAGAACTGCTGCAAAATATAGGTTACTGTGATCATCACATAATATTTGTTGTGTACGAGAATTTTGAATGCTTCTCCAAAACTGTATTTGGTTTCTTCTGTTTTTGTTTCACTGTCTGCAAGTTCCTCATCAGAAAGTTCTTTTACAGAAAGAGCGGAAATTGTATTTACAATAAGACCGATAACCGCATAAATAATTGCGACTGTTCTCCAGCCATTTGCACCACCGCCCATTGCTTCAACAAATTGGAATGTAACAGCCTGAATCAGGAGGCTTGTTCCAAATGCGAAGATAAAGCGATAAGAACCCATCTGAACTCTTTCCTTGCTGTTCTTTGTAACAAGAGCGGTCAGAGCAGAATATGCGATGTTGTTTGCCGTATAAAATACACTGTTAAGAAGTGTGTAGCAGATAAAGAACCATGCGTACTGAGCAATATTATCCATGTTCATCGGGATTGCAAATACACCAATCAAGGTAATTGCACAGCCGATAAAACCATAAAGCATCCACGGTTTTGCCTTGCCCATTTTCGTATGTGTCTTATCAATCAACGTACCAAAAATGATGTCTGTTATTCCATCAAAAATCTTCGATACAGCAATGAGAACGCCAATAACACCTGCGTTTAATCCAATCGTGTCGGTAAGATAGATCATTACGAATGATGTCAGCAATGCATAGACAACGTTCCCTGCAACATCGCCGGAACCATAACCGACTTTGTTATACCACTTTAAGTATGTTTTTTCTTTGCTCATAATAGAGCTCCTTTCATTGTTTGTATGACCACATGGACAGAATTTTCCCATAATGAATGATACGAACTGCTTTTCATCTTGCAAAAACGAAATAATGCCATCGTCAGAATAGATGATTATTTTTTTGAGCATAAAGAATTTTTACTGAATTCAACATGGAATTACAATGAAAGACGTCTTTTTTTTTAATTCTTTCCTCTCATTTCTTAATTCTATTATACCATACAAAACGGTTCAAAAAATACACAAAGTTATAAAATATATGCACAAAGTTTAGGATTTTTCTTGTAATCAGTGCTCAGGTATGATATACTATAGTCATAGAAGCAAGGAGGTGTTTTTTTATGTTTATGAATGTTGCCTATTTGAACAACTCTACATCTACTGTAGTGGATAATACTAAACCTTTGATTGTAACAAGCTGTGGAAATTATCGTGTGAAAAATCGTTCTGAAGTAGTAACACATCGTCCGAAGGGAAGAAAAGATTATCAGCTTTTATATATTGCCTCCGGAAAAGGACATTTTTTCATTCACGGAGAAGAAAAAACGGTTTCAGCCGGAAATATTATTATATATTTGCCGGATCAACCACAGGAATATGTTTATTATCGTGCAGATCAAACCGATGTTTATTGGGTGCATTTTACCGGAAATGAAGTAGAAGAAATTTTAAAGTATTACAATATCAACCTGAAAAATAATATTCTCTATATTGGAACATCTCCCGATTATCAGTGGTTATTTGGTCAGATGATTCAGGAATTGCAGCTTTGCAGACCACGGTATGATGAGTTGATTTCTTTGCAGCTGCGAAATATTTTTGTTTTGATCAGCCGTGCAATCATGAGTGCAAAGAAATTCAGCAGCACCAGTGAAAAAGAAGTTGCTTTTGCGATGCACTATTTTCGTAAGAATTACAACACAGAAATCAGCATTGAGGAGTACTCCGAATCCAGAGGGCTTAGCAACTGTTGGTTTATTCAGTGCTTTAAAGAAATCACAGGTTCCAGTCCGCTGCAATATATCTTAAAGCTGCGAATCTCCAACGCACAAAGTTTGTTAGAAAATACCGACTACACCATTACTGAAATTGCAAATATGGTTGGATACACCAATTCGCTTTATTTCAGCAGACTGTTTCATAAATACATTGGTATGTCACCAAAAGAATATCGAAAAGTAAAACTCAAAGAAAATCTCAGGGAGTAAAAAAACAAAACTCGTTTGGCTAAAACTAAACCGAACGAGTTTTGTTGATTTTTTGATAAGAAACAAGGAATGGCTACATTACCAAACACGTCTGAATTGCAATCTCCTCAGCCTGCAGCTCGAAGAGATTTTCAAGCTGCCAAACCTTAGCGGTATCAGCATTTTCATCGCAAGTGCATATTCAGGATCAGTAGCACGCATTTTGTTCCAGATCTTCCATAATCAGCAGAGAAGATTTTGAAAAGGTACAGGAAAATCAGAATTAACTTCTTTGTTTTCCTAATCGTGTTTAATGTATTTAGTGATAGTATCGATTAATTCCTCCATGTTAATCGGCTTGGAAATATGGTCATTCATGCCTGAATCCAGGGATTCCTGAATATCATCTATAAAAGCATTTGCAGACAAAGCTATAATTGGAATCGTAACTGCATCGGACCGCTCTATACCCAAGGCTCGAATGGCTTTTGCTGCTTGGTGTCCATCCATGTTTGGCATCATAATATCCATCAAAATAAGATCGTATGTGCCTCGTGGATGATTTTTAAACAAATCCACAACTTCTTTTCCGTCTGATGCGCGCGTTACGGTCACACCAGCATCTTCCAGCATCATCGTAGCAAGTTCAGCATTTAGATCATTATCCTCAGCCATAAGAACATGAATACCCGTTAAATCTCTATGTAGATGTTGTTTTTGTTCTGATTGAATAACCTGTTCTGACAACTCCAGTGGGATCTCCACTGTGAATGTAGAACCTACACCTTTTTTGCTCTCAACAGCAATCGAACCGCCCATCATATCCACATATTTTTTTGTGATGGCCATACCAAGACCGGTTCCCTTATATTGAGTTCTGGCATTAGCATCATCTTCTTGTGAAAACGGATCGAATAATTTTTTCTGGAACTCTTCGCTCATACCAATACCGTTATCTCGAACAACATAACGAGTTATGATATGTTTCTCATCCGCTCCTGGGTAACTGCTGATATCCAAAGTGATCTTTCCGCCGTCCTTTGTGAATTTCACAGCATTGCCAAGAAGATTCACCAAAACTTCCCGGATACGCGCAACATCCGCAAGGACATATGGGTTCTTTGGGAATTCTCGATGTACTTCAAACTTAAGATCTCGATTATAAATAAGTCCATTCATAATCGCCTGGACGTTATCTGTCAATTGAGTAATGTCCACCGGCTCGGGCGAAATAGTAACTTTTCCACTTTCAATGCGAGTAAAATCCAGAACGTCATTCAACAAAGAGAGAAGATGATTCGAACTTTTTTGAAC